>OLII01000567.1_pt1 | contig 13934 bp, 12 predicted proteins | sample 1609481 | NCBI WGS metagenome assembly OLII01 (sample SAMN05416859, study PRJEB24817) | seawater metagenome | isolation source: Sea water | place: Canada:Atlantic | collected 2013-11
GATCGTCGGCAGCGTCAGATGTGTATAAGAGACAGCATTTATGCCCAGGCTTTTTGCGTAGCTTTCTCCTAATAATAGGCTGTTTAAAGGTTTAATAATAGCAAAGACCCCACTAATTCCAATCAAATAAATAGTGAAAAAAATAGTGAGTTCATCCCAGCTTAAATTGCCTAAACTTCCAAAACTCCAAAAAACGTATTGCTGAATTTGATCAGCCTCACTAAAATAAGACAATACACTGATAATAGCCCCTGTAAAACTACCAAACATGAGTCCGATAATTAAGATAGACATGGTGTTTCTAACTTTATTAGCAGCAATAATTACCGCAGATAGTACAACAAAAGAGCCAACACTCGCTGCTATAGCAATAGTCCAATTTGAAAAGGATGAAAATAGCAATGTACCACCAAATAAGGAAGCGCCCAAAAGCAATAAAGCGACACCTAAACTAGCACCAGAAGAAATACCCAACACAAAAGGGCCTGCAAGTGGGTTTCTAAAGAGCGTTTGCATTAATAAACCACTTATAGAGAGTCCAGATCCTACCAATACGGCAGTAATTGCTTTAGGAATTCTAAAATTTAAGATAATGGTTTGCCAACTATCTTTTATTGTTTCGTCTCCTAAAAGAATCGAAAATATGTCTTGAAAAGGTATAGAAACCGATCCGAAACTTATATTCATAAACCCAACAGTAAGCACTACAACGGACAATAGTATAAATTGTTTCGTATATGTTTTTGGAGTTGTCAAACTATGCAAGGCTATTTAAAAAATCGACTAATTTCTTTGTGGCAAGGCCCCTATGAGAGATCAGATTCTTTTCTTCTGTAGACATTTCTGCAAACGAACTAGCATGGGAGGTAGGTTTAAAAATAGGGTCATATCCGAAGCCTTTTTTACCTTGTTTGCTTCGCAGAATAGTGCCTTTGCAAATACCCTCAAATAAGAATTGTTCTCCATGTAAATTAAGAGCAATTGCTGTTCTGAATTGTGCTTGTCGATTCGATGTATCCTTTAGTTCTTTGAGAAGTTTTTGCATATTCTTTTCAGAATCATTTTCTTCGCCTGCATAACGTGCAGAGTAGACTCCCGGTTTACCGTGCAAACTGTCTACCTCTAGACCAGTATCATCGGCAAAACAGTCATAACCAAATTTCGAAGTGATGTAATTGGCTTTCAACTTTGCATTCCCTTCTAAAGTTGTTTCTGTTTCCTCAATCTTATCAAAACAATTGATGTCTTTTAACGTGAGCAATTGAATTGATTTCGGTAACATTTTTTGTACTTCAGCGAGCTTATTTGGGTTATTTGTAGCAAAAACAATTTTCATTATTTCTTTTTTGATTTCTTACAAATGTACATATAAAATGTTTCATATTTACTGCTATTTATGAGAGGACAACAGATGCAATTGCAATGAGCATTACTGGAGATTGTTTTATTCTTGCTAGTTTGCAGCTCGCTTTTGGAATTGGCCTGCTACATCTCAAAGATACGTTCGGAAGATGAGCTCAAGTACATGACATCGTGGAAATAGTTTTAGATGTTTCATTGGCAACCGTATTATTGGCTCCTCTAGGTGTATTTTTAATGCTGCCTTCAATACGACTAGGAGTATTGTTATTTTACATTATCTAAAGTGTAAACATTTATTCGTGATGGTAAGGTTCATTTTTAAGAATGGTAAATCCTCTATACACTTGCTCAACAATAAACAAACGAATCATTTGGTGGGAAAATGTCATTTTTGATAAGGATATTTTTCCACTTGCTTTTTTATAAATAGGTTCAGAAAAGCCATATGGGCCTCCAATAAGTAATACAAGCTGTTTTATTCCTGAATTCATTTTCTTTTGTAAATATTGAGAAAATTCTATTGACGTAAACTGTTTTCCCTTGTCATCTAATAAAATCAGTTCATCTGTATTTTGCAGCTTTTTTAAAACCAACTCGCCCTCTTTTTCTTTCTGTTGCGCTTCGCTTAGATTTTTAACATTTTTGATATCAGGCAGAATCTCCATCTCAAATTTGATGTAATGCTGTAAGCGTTTCTGATAGACATCAATCAATTGAAGTAAATGCTTGTCATCTGTTTTTCCTATGGCAAGTAGTTTAATTTTCATAATTTGAGAAGGTCACAATGACTGGTTTAGGGGTTGACGGTAAAATTCTATTGAGAAGTGAAATGCTCACATATTCACATTGCAAATTTATTTGTTTTTAGTTCATTAAATTGCTAGAACTGATATAAATTTGTAAATCATTCTTATTTTTACAGTATAATAGAATTTTATGATATCAGAAAAACAATTTGAACAAGAATTAGATCGAATCATTGCAAATGCCATAAGAGAAGATGTTGGAGAGGGCGATCATACTTCACTTTCTTGTATTCCTATCTCAGCGAAGGGTAAGGCGAAGTTATTGGTCAAGGATGCAGGTATTATTGCAGGTGTATCGTTTGCCAAGCGTGTTTTTAAAACCGTTGATGCCAATCTTGTTGTTGAGACGATGCTACAAGATGGTGACACTGTGAAACACGGAGATGTGGTTTTTTATGTTTCTGGTAGTTCACAATCCATTTTAAAGGCAGAGCGCTTGGTTTTAAATGCAATGCAGCGTATGTCTGCTATTGCTACGAAAACACGTTGTTTTGCTGATTTACTTAAAGGTACTAAAACCAAGGTGTTAGATACTCGAAAAACCACGCCTGGTATTCGAGCAATTGAAAAATGGGCTGTGAAAATTGGAGGAGGTGAAAATCATCGTTTTGCATTGTATGATATGATCATGATAAAAGACAATCATATTGATTTTGCTGGCGGTGTTTCGCAATCAATTCAAAAGACGAAGCAGTATTTAGCAGAAAATCAATTAGATCTTAAAATTATCGTCGAAGCGAGAAGTCTCGAGGAAATTCAAGAAATTTTGAATTGCGGTGGGGTTTATAGAATCCTAATTGATAACTTTACTTATGAAGATACGAGAAAGGCGGTTGCCTTGATTGGGGATGCATGCTTAACAGAATCTTCAGGAGGTATCAATGAAGAAACGATTCGACACTATGCAGAATGCGGCGTCGATTATATTTCTTCAGGAGCTTTAACGCACTCTGTTTACAATATGGATTTAAGTCTAAAAGCAGTGTAACCTAAAGGTGTATGTATACATAAAGGCTTAAATTTTAGGGGAGTAGTTGTTCCATATAAATCGGCCAATAGAGGCTTTTAAACTTAAATCGTAAGATCATAATTATGAGAGATAATTTCTTTGATAGTGAGGAGTATTCAGATATAAACTTTGGGCAGACACAGCTCGAAAAAGGCACTTATGATGGTTGTGTTTTTAAAGATTGTAACTTTGAAAATATACATTTCTCTACTATCGAAATTATCGACTGTCAATTTATACAGTGTAACTTTAGCAATGCCATTGTTAAAAACTCCTCATTTAAAGACGTGCTTTTCATGAATTGCAAACTCATAGGGGTAAAGTTCTGTGAGTGCGATCCGTTTTTATTGCAAATAAACTTTCATGATTGTCAATTGAGTTTTGCATCTTTTTATCAATTGAATATTCCAAAAACAGCGTTCATCAATTGTATTTTAGAAGAAGTAGATTTCACAGCATCAAATCTTCGTGAAGTTGTTTTTGATAATTGCAATTTAAAAAGAGCTATTTTTGAGGATACTCATTTGGAAAAATCAGATTTTCGATCAGCGATGCATTTTTCAATAAATCCAGCTGTGAATCGTTTAAAAGGAGCACGATTTTCGAAAGATAATTTGGTAGGATTGTTAAATCAGTATCAACTTGCGATTGATTAAATAGATGTAAAAGAAAAATGAGCGAAACCATTTTTGTGAAAACTTGATACTAGAAACAATGACCAAACCGATAGAAGATAGTTTAGAGAAAGTACCGATCCTCAATATTTTTGTGAGGATGTGCAAGAAGGTAAAGCTTCCTGGTCTGCAAGGGATGTCGTTGTATGAGATTTTAGAATTGTATGTTATCGGTATTGTAAAAGGAGCAATTACCACAAGAGCCGGTGGGATTGCTTATAGTTTTTTTATGGCTATTTTTCCATTTTTACTGTTCATACTGACGCTAATAAATTACATCCCTATCGATGGATTTCAAGATGCCTTACTTGTTTTAATTGCCGATTCATTACCTCCAAAAACCTATGGAGCAGTGGAGCCTATTTTGAATGATATTGTACAGAATAAAAATAACGGCTTGCTATCTTTTGGGTTTATAGCCTCTATATTTTTAATGACCAATGGGGTCAATGCGATTTTTGGTGGATTTGAATATTCATACCATGTAAAAGAGGTGAGAAGTGTACTAAGAGCGTATATTATTTCTTTGGGTACCTCTTTAGTAATGACGCTTTTTCTGATGGTGACAGTTGCATTGACTATTTTGTATGGAATTGGCCTAAATACGCTAAAAATTGAGGGTTGGTTGGAAGATGACTTCTTTTGGTTACAGTCAGGAACAGTACTCTTATTTTTATGCATGGTTTTCACTACAGTATCTATGCTGTACCACTATGGAACGAAGCAAGGGAAACAATCATCCTTCTTTTCACCAGGAGCTATTTTTACAACAATTTTATCCATTCTAACCTTTTATGTGTTTAGTATTTATGTTGTAGAGTTTTCTAAATATAATGAGTTGTATGGGTCTATCGGAACCCTACTTATCTTAATGCTATTCGTATGGTTAAATGCAATTATACTGTTGTTGGGTTTCGAGTTAAACGCTACAATTAATCGTTTAAAACGAAAAAATAAAGCGAAAGTTCCCGCTTAAATTCTGCCATTTTTTTCGCATCTTTGTTCATTCAAACAGAACTGTTATTTAGGACTTATTTTCCGATATGTATTGACATGAAATTAAGGTCAAATAACAAACAAAAGAACCTTGATTATTATGAAACCCACCATTCCAAAAGGAACTAGAGATTTTTCGCCAACAGAAGTAGCGCAGCGCAGTTATATTTTTAATACGATACGTGCTGCTTTTGAAATTTTCGGATTTCAACCTATTGAAACACCAAGTTTTGAAAACTCTTCTACATTAATGGGAAAGTATGGGGAGGAAGGAGATCGTTTGATTTTTAAAATTTTAAATTCTGGAGACTATTTAAAAAAGGTAGATACTGCTGAACTAGTAGCAAAGGACAGTACAAAATTGATCTCAAAAATTTCTGAAAAAGCCTTGCGCTATGATTTAACGGTTCCTTTTGCTCGATATGTTGTACAGCATCAAAACGACATTACATTTCCATTTAAGCGGTATCAAATTCAACCTGTTTGGAGAGCTGACAGACCTCAGAAAGGAAGGTTTAGAGAATTTTACCAATGTGATGCAGATGTAGTAGGGAGTAAGTCACTATTACAAGAAGTCGAGTTTGTACAATTATACGATACTGTTTTTAGTAAGTTGAACTTAGTAGGTACGACCATTAAAATTAACAATCGAAAAATACTTTCTGGAATTGCTGAGGTGATTGGAGCTAAAGACAAGTTAATTGATTTTACCGTTGCTTTAGATAAGTTAGATAAGATTGGTAAAGATGGTGTTGTCACAGAAATGTTGGCAAAGGGAATGAGAGAAGAAGCTATAGATAAAGTGAGTCCGTTGTTTGATTTTTCAGGTTCAAACACAGATAAATTGAATGCCCTAGAAAACATGTTGCATGGTTCTGAGGAAGGTCTTAAGGGAGTTGAAGATTTGCGTTTTGTATGTGACTCTATAGCCTCCTTAGGTTTGGAGACAGCGGTATTGGATGTTGATGTAACGCTAGCCAGAGGTTTGAATTATTACACAGGGGCCATTTATGAAGTTGCTCCGCCAAAAGGAGTGAAAATGGGCTCTATAGGAGGAGGAGGAAGGTATGATGACCTGACTGGAATCTTTGGTATGAAAGATGTCAGCGGAGTTGGAATCTCTTTTGGATTGGATCGAATTTATCTTGTTTTAGAAGAGTTGGGGTTATTTGAGTCTTTAGAATTGCCAAAGCCTAAAGTATTGTTTTTGAATTTTGATTCAGAGAATGATCTATTAAAATTAAAGGCTATTAAGGAATTAAGAAAAAAGCATGTTGCGTGTGAAATTTATCCAGATGCAGCATCGAGTAATAAAAAACAAAAGAAGCAATGGAAATATGTCTCAGATAGAAACATAGCATTCGTAGTTTCAGAAATTAAAGACAAGCAATTTGTCGTAAAAAAGATGTCTGATGGAGAGCAGAAAACATGTTCTTTAGAAGAATTGATAAACACGGTGCAATAATTTAACGCGAAAGCCGTAAATTTGTGCTCTAATACACCAATGAAATGTTTGAAGCAAGTAGCAAAATGAACGAAGAAAGAGATCAAGAAATAGGTGATAACCATATTGCCACTTCTGCAACAACTCCTTTGCGTGTTGATGCATTTGAAATTTCCGACGATGAAAAGATAGCAAAAATCCAAGAGAGTGTTAAGGATATTTTAGACACTTTAGGTATGGATTTAACAGATGATAGTTTGCGTGGAACACCGAAAAGGGTTGCGAAATCTTTTGTAAATGAGTTGTTTATGGGTTTGAACCCTGCAAATAAACCAGGGTTGTCTACATTCGAAAACAAGTACAATTATGGTGAAATGTTGGTTGAAAAAAACATCATCGTATACTCAACCTGTGAGCATCATTTATTGCCAATTGTTGGAAGAGCACATTTGGCCTATATTTCTGATGGTCGTGTGATTGGCTTATCTAAAATGAATAGGTTAGTAGAATATTACGCGAAAAGACCTCAGGTACAGGAGCGATTAACGATGCAGATTGTTCAAGCGATGCAAGAGGCCCTTGGAACAGATAATGTCGCCTGTGTCATTGATGCCAAGCATTTATGTGTGAATTCAAGAGGGATTAAAGACATAGAGAGCAGCACTGTAACCGCTGAATTTGGAGGGAAATTTAAAAATAAAGAAACGAAAAGAGAGTTTTTAGATTATTTGAAATTGGACACAACGTTTCATTAAAAGGAATACGTTTTATACTAAATATAAAAAAGCCACTACTTCTGTAGTGGCTTTTTTTATGAAGTGAAGCATGTTCTAATGTTGTATTTTTAAGCTATCATGCGTTTCTAGAGGTACAGAGAAATCTCAATAGATGGCTCATAATACGATATCCAAACATAATTGCAGACCAACGCAACGTTATAATTAGTCTTGAAGCACAACCCATTCGCCTTTTTCTATAAGAGGAATTGCTTGTTTAAATTTTACGATCTTTTCTTCTCCACTCATGATGTTTTTTATAGTAACACGCTCATTTCTTCCTATTTTAGGCTGTTCCCTAACAATAGTTTCTACCGGTTGTGAAGCAGATTGTTGTTGGTTTCTAGCGTTGCTAATAGCTTGTTCACTGCTATTTTGGACAGCAGCTTTACTTGTGTTTAAAGCTTCTCTTTTTTGCTGGCGCGCCTCAGAAATATTTCCTTGATTAGGTATTTCTCCTTTAAATAAGAAGGATAGTACTTCCTTATTTACACTGTCAATCATGACTTTAAACAGTTCAAAAGCCTCAAACTTATAAATAAGTAAAGGGTCTTTTTGTTCGTGAGCAACATTTTGAACAGAGGTCTTTAACTCATCCATTTTACGTAAATGAGTTTTCCAATTTTCATCAATGATGGCGAGGGTGATGTTTTTCTCAAAGTCTTTGACCAATTCTTTTCCTTCAGATTCGTAGGCGTTTTTTAGATTGGTTACTACTTGTAAGGTTTTTATCCCATCAGAGAAAGGCACTACAATTCTTTCGTATTTATCACCTTCATTTTCAAAAACGTCTTTAATAACAGGGTAGGCCGCAATTGCATTTTTTGCAATTTTATTTTGGTAATGATCATGGACTGCTTGGTACAGCTTATCAATTAAAATTGAAGCCTCGGTTGCTTCAAATTCTTCTTGAGTAAATGGCGAAGTCATTGAAGAAAAACGGATCAACTCAAATTCAAAATTTTGAAAATCTTTAGCGTCTTTAGTTGCATTTACAATGACTTGACATGTATCATAAATCATGTTTACAATGTCAATTTTTAAACGATCTCCGTCTAAAGCATGTCTTCTTCTTTTGTATACAAATTCACGTTGAGCATTCATAATATCGTCATACTCTAACAAGCGTTTACGAATACCAAAATTATTTTCTTCTACTTTCTTTTGTGCTCTTTCAATAGATTTGGTAATCATAGAGTGCTGAATTACTTCACCTTCTTTGAGTCCCATTCTATCCATCATTTTTGCAATTCTTTCTGAACCAAAAATACGCATCAAATTATCATCTAAAGCTACATAAAATTGAGAAGATCCCACGTCTCCTTGTCTTCCTGCTCTACCACGTAATTGTCTGTCTACACGTCTTGAATCATGTCGTTCTGTTCCTATAATAGCTAAACCACCGGCTTGTTTTACCGCGTCAGATAATTTGATATCGGTACCACGTCCTGCCATGTTTGTTGCAATCGTTACAATTCCTGGCTTTCCAGCTTCAGCAACAATATCTGCTTCTTTCTTGTGTAATTTTGCATTTAAAATATTATGATTGATCCCGCGCATTTTTAACATTCTACCCAGTAGTTCAGAAATTTCTACCGATGTAGTTCCAACTAAAACAGGTCTTTTTTGGGCTACTAGGTGTACCACATCATCAATAACAGCATTGTATTTTTCACGTGTTGTTTTGTAGACCAGGTCTTCTTTATCATCTCTCTGAATAGGCTTGTTTGTTGGAATCTCAACAACATCGAGTTTGTAAATTTCCCAAAGTTCACCTGCTTCGGTGATTGCAGTACCTGTCATTCCAGATAATTTGCGATACATTCTGAAATAATTTTGCAGAGTTACGGTAGCAAAAGTTTGCGTTGCATCTTCAATCTTTACATTTTCTTTTGCTTCAATTGCTTGGTGCAAACCATCAGAGTAACGACGTCCATCCATGATACGACCCGTCTGTTCATCTACAATCATCACTTTATTGTCAATCACTACATATTCTGTATCTTTTTCGAATAAAGAGTAGGCTTTTAGTAATTGATTCATCGTGTGAATACGCTCGCTTTTCACATTAAAGTCTTTGTATAATTCTTCTTTTTGAGAAGCTTTGTCTTCCGCACTTGCAGTGCTTTCATCTATACGACCAATCTTGACTCCAATATCTGGAAGGATGAAGAAATTATCGTCACTTGTTTTACCCGATAACTGAACGATTCCTTTATCTGTTAAGTCGATAGAGTTATTTTTTTCTTCAATGGTATAATACAATTCTGCATCTACTTCTGGCATGAGTTTATTGTTGTCTGCCATGTAGATGTTTTCTGTCTTTTGAAGAATTGTTTTAACTCCCTCTTGAGATAAAAATTTAATCAATGCTTTATTCTTAGGGATTCCCCTGTACACGCGAAGTAATAGGAAGCCTCCTTCTTTCGTGTCTCCGCTGGAAATCAATTTTTTAGCCTCTGCTAAAACTCCAACTAAATATTGTTTTTGTAAACTAACGATGTCATATACCAACGGTTTTAGTTCGTTAAACTCATGTCTGTCTCCTTGAGGAACCGCTCCAGAAATAATTAATGGTGTTCTAGCATCATCAATTAGTACAGAATCGACTTCGTCAATAATGGCATAGTTTGGAGCTCGTTGCACAAGTTCTTCTTTTGTGCTCGCCATATTATCGCGCAAGTAATCAAATCCAAACTCGTTATTAGTTCCGTAGGTAATATCTGCATTATATGCTTTTCTACGTGCATCCGAATTTGGAGGGTGTACATCGATACAGTCAATACTCAAGCCATGAAACTCTAAAAGAGGCCCCATCCAAGCGGCATCCCTTTTCGCTAGGTAATCGTTCACTGTAACTAAGTGAACCCCTTTGCCTGTTAAGGCATTCAAGTACACTGGTAATGTAGAAACAAGTGTTTTACCTTCACCTGTCATCATTTCTGCAATTTTACCTTGGTGCAATACAGATCCTCCTATTAATTGCACGTCATAATGAATCATATCCCAAGTAACTTCTTGTCCAGAAGCATCCCAGGTTGTTGCCCAAACAGCGCTATCTCCTTCAAGAGTTACGTTTTCTCTGGTAGCAGAGATTTCTCTATCAAATGGCGTTGCGGTAACGGCAATTTTCTGCTGTGTTGTAAATCGTTTTGCAGTTTCTTTAATGACGGCAAATGCTTCGGGCATTAATTCATTTAATACAGCTTCAGAAGCTTCATATGCTTGGTCTTTTAAACGATCAATTTCAGTATAAATGATTTCTTGTCTGTCAATATTTGCTGTGGTGGCTTCTTTTTCTAATGCATCAATTTGTGCATCAAACGAAGAGGTAGCTTCTTTAATTCTTGCTCTAAAGTCAACTGATTTAGATCTTAGGTTATCATTAGACAATGCGCCAATTTCATCCTCGAAAGCATGTGTTTTACTAACGATTGGTTGCAGTAATTTTAAATCTTTTTGTTGTTTATCTCCAACAAATATTTTTAAGACAGAGTTTAATATGCTCATTGTAATATGATATTTTAATATTCCGTTTCTTATAAAACGAATTGTTTATGTATAATGCACTGAAAATTAAAAGGTTCTTTTTTTATGGACAGTGCATGCAATTTTATCTAAATGTAAACAAAAAAAAAGCCTCTATTGAGACTTTTTTGCTGTATGTTTTAATATTCATCCTCGTTCCAAAGATAATCTTCTTCGGAGGGATAGTCTGGCCAAATCTCAATAATAGAATCGTAAGCGTCGCCTTCATCTTCAATTTCTTGTAAGTTTTCTGCAACTTCCAATGGCGCACCTGTTCTAATAGCGTAATCTATCAATTCGTCTTTAGTTGCTGGCCAAGGAGCATCTGCTAAATAAGATGCTAATTCTAGTGTCCAATACATTTTAAATAGGTTTATAATTTCTGCAAAAATAATTTTTTTTGGGAATAAACCAAGCTTTTTTTGATAAATCTGTCAATAAAAAAAGAACTTATTTTTGTTTTTCAGGAATCCAAGGAATCTCTGTCGCTTGTAAATCTTTTGTCAATTTTCGTGCCAATACAAACAGGTAGTCAGAAAGTCTGTTTAAGTAAGTTAACACATCAGGATTTACCACGTCTGTTTCGTTTAAAGCGGTTGCTAATCGTTCTGCTCTTCTACAAACACAGCGAGAAATATGACAAAATGACACGGTTTGATGGCCGCCTGGAAGAATAAAATTGGTCATTTGAGGCAGTTCTTCGTTCATTAGATCTATTTCTGACTCCAGTACTTCAATGCTTTTGTGGGTAATCTTTGGAATATTCAATCTTTCTTTTCCATTTTTTAATACCTCTTTTTCAGGAGGGGTCGCAAGCATTGCTCCAAGTGTAAAAAGTTCATTTTGGATTCTAATGAGTGCTGCTATGGTCTGTGGATCTATATTTTGATCTCGTATCAATCCGATATACGAATTTAACTCATCAACAGTGCCGTAGGCTTCTATTCTGAGATTGTGTTTTGGAACTCTACTGCCGCCATAAAGCGCTGTGGTTCCTTTGTCACCAGTTTTTGTGTATATTTTCATTTGTTAAAAGTACTATATATTGCATGAAATCATGTGAAGTAAAAGTTTTCTTTTTCACTTTTATTTATATTATCAGCAGGTAGGTAGCTATTTATCGTTGCTGTATTGTGCTGTTTTTAATCGCTACAGGTGTGTGATCAAAACAAAGAGATAGGCATCTAAATTTCTTTGCGAGGTGTATTGTAATTTTTGCCCAAAGGATTAATAATCAATCTTATCTTGCTTTTCAGTCCATTTTTCAAAGGGTTCGAGGGCAATTTTTCTACCTACTTGCTCAAAAGGAATACTTCTTTTCTCATAAGGCAGCGGAATCTCTTTGTAAATAAACTCGTCGTCAAATCCAATATTCGCAGCATCTACTTGATTGCTTCCATAGAAAACCTTGTCTGGTCTTGCCCAATAAATTGCTCCTAAGCACATGGGGCAGGGTTCACAAGAAGTATAGACAATACATCCGTCCAATTGAAAAGAGTTCAAATTTTTACAAGCATCTCTAATTGCTGTTACTTCGGCGTGTGCGGTTGGATCGTTTGTTGAAGTTACTTTGTTGTTGCCTCTTCCTATAATTTTTCCATCTTTGACAACAATACATCCAAAAGGCCCGCCCTCATTATTGTTCATTCCTTTTAAAGCTGCTTTTACAGCTTCACTCATAAACGCTTCGTGTGTTTTCATATTCATTATTTAAAATTATATATTCAGACTAAAAAAGCTACAATATGTTCATTGTAGCTTTTTGAAGTTCATGTTTTAAAAAAAACTTATTTTAAGCTACCGATCATCTCTTCTGGTTTCACCCATTCGTCATATTGTTCAGCGGTAACATATCCAAGACGGATGGCTTCTTCTTTTAATGTTGTGCCATTTTGATGCGCTGTATTGGCAATTTCAGCAGCCTTGTAATACCCTATTTTAGTATTCAATGCAGTTACTAGCATTAAGGAGTTATTTACTAACTCCGTGATACGGGTATGATTTGGTTCAATACCGCTAGCACAGTTTTCATCAAAAGAGACGCATGCATCTCCGATTAATTGTGCAGACTCTAATAAATTGGCAGCCATCATTGGTTTGAATACATTCAATTCATAATGTCCTTGGGTTCCGCCTATGGTAATGGCTACATCATTTCCCATAACCTGAGCACATACCATAGTCATGGCCTCTGCTTGCGTTGGATTTACCTTTCCTGGCATGATGGATGATCCCGGTTCATTTGCAGGAATGATAAGCTCACCAATTCCCGATCTTGGTCCAGATGCCATGAGTCTAATGTCATTTGTAATTTTATTTAGGGAAACTGCAATTTGTTTTAAAGCTCCATGTGTTTCCACAAATGCATCATGCGCTGCCAATGCCTCAAATTTATTTTCAGCGGTAACGAATGGAAGTCCGGTAAAATCTGCAATGTATTTGGCAACCAAAACGTCATAACCAGCAGGTGTGTTGAGTCCTGTTCCTACCGCAGTTCCTCCCAAAGCTAATTGCGAAAGATGAGCCAAGGAATTGTTGAGTGCTTTTAAGCCGAAGTTTAATTGAGCAACATAACCAGAAAACTCTTGTCCTAGTGTGAGCGGGGTGGCATCCATTAAGTGTGTGCGTCCAATTTTAACAACATCCTTAAATGCTTCAGATTTTGCCTGTAATGTATCTCGTAATTGTTCGATTCCAGGAATGGTGGTTTCTATAATTTTTTTATACGCAGCAATATGCATTCCTGTGGGGAATGTATCGTTCGAGGACTGTGATTTGTTCACATCATCGTTTGGTTGAATGGTTTTTTCTCCTTCTCCGATGGTTTTTCCGGCTAGCTCATGAGCACGATTTGCAATCACTTCATTACAATTCATATTTGACTGTGTTCCTGACCCTGTTTGCCAAACAACCAATGGAAATTGATCATCGTGCTTTCCTGCCAAAATCTCGTCACAAACAGCCGCAATTAAATCTCTTTTTTCATTGGTTAAAACACCTAAATCTGCATTTGTAAATGCAGCTGCTTTTTTTAAGTAAGCAAATCCATATACAATTTCTAAAGGCATAGATCCCGCAGGACCAATTTTGAAGTTATTTCTTGATCTCTCTGTTTGAGCTCCCCAATATTTATCTTCAGGAACTTGCACATCGCCCATGGTATCTTTCTCTATTCTATATTTCATTTGTTTTCTATTATTTTAAGCTTTTGCAAAATTACTAAAAGTATCACAATGACCGATCAACAAAAGGTAAAATAGTTGGTTAAAATAATTTTTAAATAGTGGTATAAATCTGTCTCTTATACACATCTCCGAGCCCACGAGACCGTACTAGATC
>OLII01000568.1_pt1 | contig 13929 bp, 6 predicted proteins | sample 1609481 | NCBI WGS metagenome assembly OLII01 (sample SAMN05416859, study PRJEB24817) | seawater metagenome | isolation source: Sea water | place: Canada:Atlantic | collected 2013-11
TGTGTATAAGAGACAGGAACAAAAGCCTGTATTTGAATTGTTTTCATGTATTATTTTTTATTTATTTATCTAGTGACACTATTATTCTATTAATATCACCTGTTCTTTTAAATACTTTTTTACTTACTTCTAAGTTCAGTTGCAAATCATCAAAATTTTTGATTGCTTCATCATTATAAATAACTTGAATACCTTTAGAAACACCAAGCTTATAAACAATTGGGATTTGACAATAGGTAAAGCATATTGTGTTTTTTTCCAATGGAAGCGATTTCGATTCTTTATTAATATCTGTATAAATAAATTCTCTTGGCGCGTCTAAAAATTCTTGTCTTCTTAATAATCTCGGATAAAACAATAAGTGACCGTTTTCTACAAATACACCTAATTCTCCAAATCGACAAAGAACATCTTCTTTAACTTGCCCTGTCATTCCAGGCTGCTGAGCTCCTTTACCTGCTGGTGTATGCGAATATGGATCGGTTGGAAAAGCGCCATAAAGTTTAGGCGATTTATGAACGCCAATGCCTTCATTAATTTGATAATAATGATCAAGTAAGCCACCTATTACGACTTCGTTTTCACTATTCTTAGAGGCTAACAAACAAGTTTCTTGAACTGTTAATAATAGTTTTGAAACCATGTGCCAATAAATAGACCCAAGTCCTTCATAGCCAAAAAATGTCCCAGAACGGCCAGTGAATGCCTTATGATTAAATAATTCTTCAAAAGTGTTTAATAGTGCTTTTCTATCTTTAATTACAAGACTTTGATATTGTTCCGGTAAACTATTTAAAGCCTCTTTTAATGAATCGGCATTATTGAAGTTTCCATTATAATGATAATGTCCTGTTATATCTTTTTCTATAATTTGCTTATTGTCATCGCATAATAATTGCTTTAGCAATTCGGAGTTTTCAATTGCAGCATTTGGCACATTGTTTTTATCGACAAAACGCGATAATTGCTTATCTGGATATAATAAATAACTATATTGATCTGGTCTGAACAATGCACTGTTTTTTAAAGCATTTAAAACTTCTAAGGATTTTTCTCCTGAAATATATCCCGAACTTAATACAGCTACTTGGCCTTCTAACATTTCTGATAAATAGGAAATTGAAATTTCCGAATCATTGGTAACCGTCATAAGGTTATAAGCATGATATAGTTTATCCTCCCGTTGATTAGCACGTATAGAATGTTCTAAATAGGCTTTTGATATTTGTAAAAACGTTACTAAATCCTTTTTGGAAATAGTTCCTTTATCACTTGTAAATCCATCTTCATAGATCTTAATTCTATAATCACTCCCCGCTTGCCCTAATGCATCTAAAACAGATTTTCTGTCTTTATCAGAGACTTTGCCGTTTAGTATTTCTTTGTTATCCTTAAATGTTCTTAAAACCTTTTCAAAGAATATAGATAGCTCTACAGAAATCTCAGAAGTTTCATCAGTCATATTCTCCGCGATTTTTTCAAAGAAACTTAAAAACCGTCGCAAATAATATAAGGTTACCATGGAAACACCATTACCTACAAGTGCATTGTTGGCATCGTTCCATTCTGGCCTTTGGGTATTAAGCCATATACCTCCTTCTGGAATAAAGTTGGATAATTTGGCTAAAACTGTGGCTAATAATTTTTCAATGAGATTTACTTTATAAATGAAAAAATTCTCATCTCTCAATAAAGCTCCATCTACACCAAGTTCCTTTCTTTTTTGAAGAATTTTAGAATCCAATTCTGTGTCAAAATCAATAGTGTCTTTTGGGTTAGCCAATAAGTCTTTATATGGTTTTATTTTATAAGGCACATTGGCATATACAAATACTTCTTGATTAAAATAGCTTGCCAATTTATTAGGGTAATGACTTTCGATAATCTCTAAAAACTTAAGCAAATAAATTATTTGATGGTCTCCCCAATACCCAATGTAAGACCAAGGGTCATCTGGCTCAATGGTTTCCCAATCAAAGCCCCCTTTTGTAACACGGTATGGATTATAACCATCAAAAGTCGTTGCATTAAGAAACTTATGAATCATACTTTCGATAAACTCTGGATACGAATGGGCAAGTGCCTCCCAATTCTGAAATATATCCCGCCAATTACCTTCGTAATCTAATATTTTTGAGCCATCAATTTCGTTTCTAGTATTTATGGAAAACTTATTCCATGGACGACTTGGATCTCCATGTCTTCTACTAAATTTTAAAGGTAAATATTCAAAGCATAAGCGTTTGAAGTTTTTGTCTTCATCAGATTCTGCAAATTTTTTAATAACATTTAAATCAAAAGCCTCTGGCAATTGAGCTAAAATGTTTCCCTTTTTCTTGAACACCTTTTTATTAGCATTCGCTATGTATTTTACGAAATCGCTCTTTTCAATTTTATAATTGTCATCAAAAATACCTCCTCGCATAATATTGAAAAGTGTATTAGAAAAATGACGCATATTTCGCAATTTGTTCCCACTAATCTGCATTGCATCTGCTGCTCCAGCTAGTTCCAATAAATGTTTTGTACCCATTTCAATATCCTCTTGAACCAGGCTCATTAAATTCGGTGTTTTTTTAATTTTTTCTGAAATATTTACAAGGTCACTAATACTTTGATTTACATTCGCAACAAACATCCAGTCTTGTTTTTCTAGAGCTTCTAATTCTAAGTCTGAACAAATAAAATAAGCGCCTTTTTCAGCTTTAATATCCGTCTCTTGAAATATTGGTTTACCAACTCTAAAATTTTCAAGTTGTAAAGACGAAACAAGATATTTAGGATTATTTAAACCCATTGACCAAACTATACTTGACTTTAATGCTTCGCTAGGTTCAGCTTTGTCAACAATTATGGCACTTAATGCAAATATCCCTATTCCAGAATCTGCTTGCAATTCGCTTTTTTTATAGGCATCAACCAAATTACTATAGCCATTTTGCAGGTCTGATCCCACCCCATATGGAACTATATTTTGCAAACCATCTAATACTGTTACAGAAATATTAGAATTAGAATTATTAAGCAATGTCGATTTTTTTACAAAACCATATAGATTACTAGAGTTCCAATGATATCTATAGATTAGGCCTAAATCTTCATTAATTTCCTCAAAAATAACTTTGTTGCCGTATTTATTTTTGTAAAGATTTCTTTTTATAGTATAAACGCCTCTATAGTTATTCGAAAACGGTTCCCATAAAAATGTTTTGTCATTTAAATGTACTTGAAGTATTGTTTTGCTTCCAGTAGTTTCGGTAGATTCTGTTATTTTATCATCCGTATAGTACGGGAATAATGCGTTGTCAGCATCTTTTCTTCCTGCAGACAATCCCCCATTACTAGAAATAAACATCCAATGATTAGAATTACTTACGAGACTCATAAAAAATGGTCTCATCGCATTACTATTTGAAATTTTATAATATACTTCCTTCTCGAAATCAATTAACTCACCATTAATTTCGTTTTCATTTAATGAAGACAGCTTATTACCTATATATATTGGATTGTTATTCATTATTTTTCCTTTGTACTCAAAACTATTTTAATTATAGTCTAAACATCTTTTCTCTTTTAAAAGATTGAGTCTTTATTTTTTATAGTCTGACTTTGGGTCGATATCTATATATTGTTAAAAAAAGGTCGAGTAAAAGACTCGACCATTAACTAAAAAACTACTGTTCTTTAGATTACTTCTTGTACTTTATTCATAAACCCTTATATAATCCACCAACAAGGATTGTGGAAAAACAGTATTTTCATTTGGTGGCCCACCAAAATTACCTCCTACTGCCAAATTAATAATTATGAAAAATGGTTGGTCAAATACCCAATCACCCGAAGCATCGCTTGGTGTTATTTGGTTATATAGTACGTCGTCAACATAAAAATTAATGTAACCTGGAGCCCATTCTATACCAAAGATGTGAAACTCATTATCAAAACGACTATCCACCAATTCATAGGCTTTGAAAATGGGGTTTCCTCCAGAATAACCAGGGCCGTGAAGGGCACTTGAGATAAGTGTTGGTTCAGACCCCCGATTTTCCATGATGTCAATTTCACCACAATTAGGCCAACTTACGTCATCAATATTTGATCCGAGTAACCAAAATGCTGGCCACATTCCTTGTCCCCAAGGCAATTGCATTCGTGCTTCGAAACGTCCATATTTTTGCTCAAACTTACCCTGTGTTAATATTCTAGCAGAAGTATAAGAGGATCCTTCAAAGGATTCTTGCCTAGCAGTGATTTTTAACGTGCCATTTTCTGCAACAATATTTTCTGGACGATCGGTATAATACTGTAATTCATTATTACCCCAACCATCATTTCCCGTACCTATATTATAAGTCCATAGTTCGCTATTTAAAGCACCATCTATATCAAATTCATCTTGCATTACAAGCTGATCTAATGTTGTTACGGTTTGTGTTTCATCACTAGAACAACTAATAACAACAAAACAAAGTGTTATTAATCCAAGCCCTTTAGTAATTATATTTATGATATTTTTTTTCATCACTTTCATGTTTTGTTTAATTTTTTATATCAATCTTTTAATTATAGAAGTATAAATTATCTACAAAAAGTGTCCCCGTTGGAGCATTAACCAATATTATTTGAGCTAAGTTCTCTGTACTATTAAGACCTACAAAATCGGATAATGGAATATCGAAAACAATCCATTCTCCTATTTCGCTTGGACCAAAATTTATTTCATGCTCGCTATCATCTCCTCCTCCAAATACACCATCAGGACCAAAGTCTACAAGCTTTATTTTAAACTCATTAGCATCTGGAGACCATAGATCTAAGTGTAAGGTTGTTGATTCCGAAGCATCTATAATATTTGCCCCAAGAAATTCAAGGCCCGTAAAGTCTAAATTTGTGTATTTTAAAACATCATTGGATGCAATTGTTTCGACGGATAAAATAGAACCACTATTAAAGTTATTTAGTCCATCATTTCCTATGTCTGTATAAGCATCACTATATACAGAAATTACATTATTAGCAGTTTCATCTTCCGTTGGTGCTTCTGGCGCATCTGTTGGGGATGTAGGCTCAGCATAATAATAGATATTATCTACAAAAATATCCGAAATTGTAGGGATATTAGAGCTGTTATTAGAAATAAAGAATAAGAGTCCGATAGCATCTCGAGCATTTAAACCCGTAAAACTGGATAGAGGAATATCAAAACTAGCCCATTCATTAGATAACAATTGTGAATCACTTAAAACGATAGAACCAGAAGTTTCATTAGAAGTCTGTACTCCATTTAACAATTGAAGTGTTAATTGATCTCCGGCATCTATAACTTCTTGCACATTAATATCTACATGAAGATGCGTCATACCAGAAGCATTAATGGGTGCAACATCTAAAAATGTCCCAATACCCACAAAATTTAAGTCTGTATAATAAATAACATTATCCCCATTAATAAAAATATCATTTTGACCTTGTGTTGTTTGACCATCCCCATTAAAATATCCATTATAGTAATCAACTGGAACATTGGTATAAGTATCACTAAAAACAGAGATGACTGTACTAGGGTCTCTAGTAGGGACTGGTGCAGGCACATATTCCCCCAATACTTCAATGGTGAGAGATCCTTCTGCTTCAACGCCAGCTATAGATGCTGTTAAAACTGCTTGCCCAACACTAAGAGCACTAAAAGCTCCTGTATTTTCATCTATACTTACAACGCCTGGGTTTGAAGATGTCCATTTAAAATAACTTGGCGCTGGTTTAACCGTTACATCTTCGCCAGTCCCCAAATTAAATGTTTGACTAACGAAACCTCCTAAATCTCCTCCAGCACCTATAAATGACTGTACTACTATATCTTCACCCTCATAAAGCGCTGGTCTAGATTGTGCTACAGTACCCAATTTTTCAAATTGTAATTCATCTATCCAAAAACTCCATCCTGAACCATCTTCTGGATTGGGGCCTTCAGCATACCAAAACATACCAGATTCCGCTGTTAGTTTAGCCGCATCTGGAATTGGTATTGTATATTTTCTCCAATTTGTTGTTATTTGCAAAGGTTCTTGAAGCTGATTTTTATATTTGTCTTCTATAAAATCTATTCCAAAACCTATTTCATTAATGGTTCTTCCCTCTGTACCTTTCGCCCAAAATGTCAAGGCATCGTAACCTGACAAATCTCGTGGGGAATCTACTGGAAAAGTAGCACCAGAATAAGCTCCATTTGGATCTCCAACATTAGGAATATCAAAGCGCATGGATGTGGTGCCGGCATATTTTGTATCTGTATCTACACTAAAAGCTTCTAAATAAGAACCTGCAAAAGGATAATAATTTAATCCTGCCGTAAAGCCATCTACATAAATCTCACCATTTGTAGAAAAACCTGCTAAAGTTGCATCGTCAGATAACTCTCTTTCACAACTCAGAAATGTCGTCATAGCGATTGCTATAAGCAATACAGTTTTATAATAACTAAATTTTCTTGTTTTCATTTTCTTAATTTTTTATTTTCCTACGTTAATATGAATATATGTTCTAACTTCCCATTCGTCTCCATTTGGAAATCCAACAGGGCTTATAATTGGTTGCCCTGTAAATGGTAGCGATTCATTTGGAGAGTATCTATTGGAGTATTGATCAAGCGACCTCCAAGTACCACGTATTCCAATTTGTGTGTTAGGTAAAATATACCAATCTGGTTTACCAAGTGTTGTCGATAAATCCAACATTAATTGTATAGGATAGGTAAGGTTAAAATCACGATGATAATCATAAGGTCCCCAATCATTAACTTTAAAGGAATGAACAAGTTTTAATTTTTTATAAATAACCCTAATATCACCACCGTAGCGCTCTATTAATCTATCTTCCACAGCACTATTAGGACCAAGGCTTCCATTAGCTTGCTCGGTACCAACATACATATTGGCAATAATTCCAATATCTGGACTTAATTTTGAAACAATTCTTGTATGAAGCTCCCATAAATCTTGTGAAACTGGAGCTCCAGGAAACGCAAATGTTGTTCGACCATCTGGTAAAATACCAATTGCTGCATCTAGAGATGTTGGTAGATGACGATATACAAATCCAGCATTCATTGCAAATTTTGCATCCTCTGCCCTATCATTATCCCATTCATAAAACCAGGTTCCTGGTGTTTGGTCATAAGTAAGCAATATCTCTCCCCCCACTGTTTCTCTATTAGCTCTTACCGCAAATGGGTCGTCAATAACATTTCTTAATCTTCCAGGCGCACCAACATCTCCTGGCATAGGATCTACCAAAGGTTTCTGCCATAAAAAATTAGGAGCTATTTGTAAATCTCCAAAAGCATATGTAAATCCAGTAAGGAAGTTTGCTTGATTTCCACTTCCTGAATCTTTTAGTTTCCAGCCTGTGTAAGTTTGAGTTGCGTCTGGACCTCCATTAGCGACTAAACCCATATAAGCAGCTTGACCATACCAATTTAATGAACCTTTAGAATAAGTGATTTTTGCTTTTGCTCCCCAATTATCTTTTCCTGTGATCTCGTCTTCATATACCGTATAATTACCCGATTCTCCTTCAGCAATTTGAAATGTTCTTCCATTTAAAGGCTGACCACCCCATATTCCACCAAATTCAACACCAACTTCTCCGATTTTTGTTTTCCCATAAACTGTAAGTGTTCGAGTTTGTGGAAGCGGAACAGCAATAGATGATACCGCAGTATTAGCATCATCAATATCGTTATGATAGATTGCTGCCAAATCAAATTTTCCGACTGTACGTTGATACTTTAAGAGTATGGCCGGGTTAGCTCCCCACCATAGTTGTGGTCCAAAGGCAACTTTTAATCCATTTATAGCCCTTTTCCCATCGATTTCAAATCCACTTATTTCACCGTTATAAATATCTAAATTAGGACCATAATTCGCTTCTCGGTATAAACCAAAAAAGTCACCCTCATAACCCCAATGATAATGTCCAGTTCTATAAAAACCTCTCAAGTCAAAATCTTTAGCATTCCATTCATATTCTGCCTGGTATACTTGAACTCTATTTATATCAGACAATTCCACATTTCCATCTACTGTAGATACAGAACGGGTACGAGCCCTATTTTCATAAAATATTTCATCGATAGGGTTAGTAGCTACATTAGCAACAATGTTTACATTAACATTAGCTCTCATATTGGATGTTGGATTGGCTTCCACACCAATATAAAAAGACTCCATATGATCAAAACCTAGTTGATCTGGATAGGTTTCACTATCAGTATCCGGTGTATCTGGAGTCGTTAATAAAGACCCCCCTGTATTGAATGTTGTAAACTCCGCTCTTAAATTACTGAGTTTCAATTTTTGAGTACTCTGAGCACCAAGAGCTGCTTTATCTCCTCTAGCTCTTAACACCGCATCCATTATTTGGATATTATTAAAATAATTATCTACAAAATCACTAGTCACTCCTTCATCATAGGGATTTAATTTATGAGCTTCTTTTAAGGCATAATAAGCTGCTCTCGGATAAAGATCATAAAGTCCTCTTTCACTAGTTGGTCCCTTTGCACAAATACCAAACCATTCTTCATTCATATTATTCACCTCATAGGCTTCTAAATCATGAGGATAACCTCCGTTTGACCATGATGCGTTACTGTCATGAATGTCTGCATTTTTTCTGTCATCGAACTTATATTTCCACCAGCCATCACTAAATTGAAAGGTAAAACCACCAATTGAATTTTCAGCCTTATTTAAACCGGCAGCATTCTTATAAATTTCTTCCCAATTACCAAGCATATAATATGCCTGTGCTTTTTGATCTTCCTTCTTCTCTATCTCATTAAAGGCATCCGCACCAAATTCAGTAAACATAAGGGGCATATCTAATTTTTCTTTTACTACATCAAACATATTTGTGAAAGAAACTCCTCTGTAAGTATTTGTACCATAGATATCGATGTCTTTACATTCTTCTGCTACAAGATCAATGAATAAAACATCCCCATTACATATAGCTACTGGATGGGAACTATCGACAGCTTTTAATCTTTTTGCTGCCTCATTCATAAGCCTATACATTGGCCTTCCTCTAGTTTCACCTATAAATGCCTTTTCTTGTTCATCATCAGGAAAATCTTCTGTTTCTGCACCTTGCCAAAAAAGGCCATAATTATTTTCATTTCCCAAAAGATACATTAACAGCCCAGGAGTGTTCTTGTATTCATTAACCAACTTATCAATTTCCGATAATAAATGCTCTTGTGTTTTTGGATCATCATAAAGCGTTACAGGAGTCCAAACCCCATCTAATGTTAATCCATACCTTCCAAAAGGGTCATTTAACATCGTATATATACCATAATTCTCATATATATATTGGATCCATTTAGCAGGAACTCCAGTATATTGACGAATTACATTAACACCCATATTCTTTAAGAGTGACATTTCAGTATCAAGACCCTCTTTAATAATATCGTCCGAATTTTTCCAAAAATTTGCATTAACAGTATTGGTCCCAATAGGAATATAATCCCAGTTCATTCCGTTAATAAAAAAATCCTCTCCATTTACTTGAAGTTTCATTCCTGATGCGTCTTTTTTAACAGACACATAATTTTGTTGCGAAAACAGAACACCTGTAAATAAGAAAAGAAAAATTCTCAAAAAGTTGTTTTTCATAATTTTGAAATTTAAAGTTGATCTTACTATTTTTAAAACTTGATTTGAACTTGTTTTAGTTGATACGATAGCAGTATCGTTAAATATAATACTAGAAAATGTGAATCTTACAATTTTAACTGCAATAAAAAACATACACTTCAAAAAAAAACGATTTATTTAAAGAGATAGCACTGTATCTATTGGAAACAAGACTATTCTTAAGCTAAATAGAATTGTTGCTTTTAATACAAATTATTAATAATAAGCTATTGTTGTGGTATTGTATGGGTAAGAAATTAAATTATTACGATGCCTATAATTCAAGTATGTAGTTTGTTAGGCCAGTATCATGCAGTAAATCCATTTTTTTTCGTAAACGATATCTCTTTACTTCAACACTTCTTACCGAAATATTGAGCAAAGGTGCTATTTCTTTTGAAGATAAATTAAGCCTTAAAAATGCACATAATTTTAAATCTTTAGGAGTGAGTAAGGGATGCTTGGATTTAACTTTCTTTAAAAAGTCTTTATCTGCATTGTTAAATGCTTCTTCAAAAAATTTCCAGTCATTTGTATTATTAATATTCTTGTCAATAATTTTTATAATAGCTTTTAAACTATTGTCAGAATTATTTTTTTTAAGTTCATCTTTAATATTTCCTAAAAACTCATTCTTCTTTATCAAGCTCATTGTAGATATTGCTAATTCCCTATTCTTGCTTTCTATATCCTGAAGCAAAGCTTTATTTTCAAAATTTGCTAATTGTTGCTTATTTTCAAGTTCCTTTAACTCTATATCTCTTTGTGTTTGTCTTAGCAGCTTTTCTCTTTGTTTTTTATAATAAGCTCTATATAATAAATGTATAGACAAAAGTAAAAACAAAGCCGCAATAACAAATATAATTATAAATAGGTCGGATAAATACCAAGGTTTTTCAATAGTAAAATTATAGTTTGCCTCATTAATAGTAACATAATTACCAACTCTTCCTTTTACTTTAAAAGTATAATCCCCATAAGGTAGGTTTTCAAATAAATGTGAAGAATCAGTAGACCAATCACTCCATATAGTATTATATCCTTCCAGTTGATATTGATATCTTTTTTCAAAATATCTATAGTACTCTGGGATACTATATGAAAAGTGAATATTATTGGTTTTATTCTTGAAATATCCTTTTTCACTTAAAATTGCTTTTTCAAGATCAAGTTCTAAATTATAAGCTTCCACTGTGTTAATAGATATAGAATAATTATTAGGTTTCAATTTAGATAAGTCCATTATCATATACCCATTTGATGTTCCTATTAAATACTCTCCATCAAACAAGTGGGAAATGTTTTCAAATCCATTCATATTATTAACTTGTCTGTCTGGCAATGCAATAGATATTAATTCTTGTTTATCGCTTAAAGAACCCGTATCTAAATAGGATAAATTATATTTCGAAAAATTCCAAAGCTTATTTGTATCATCAGAATTTAAATTCCCAGAGATATAATCCTCCTTAGTATACAACTGCGATACTATTGAATCTCTATTAAACTTATTTTGTTTTAAATCGTATTTATAAATACCATTCTTATTAGCGTAAAATATGTTGCCATTATATTTTTCTAAACTCGAATTAAGACCTTTTTCAAATGGTAATAGTTTTTCTATATTGACTGCTTTCAAGTAAGAGCTATCGAGTTCAATTTTAAAAACACCTTTATACTCATGACTGATGAAAACAGTTTCGTCATTAAATAATTCAAAGTGTCTAGACGAAATATCGAAGCCTTTAATTTTATTTCTTAAGTACCAACTATCCCCTTTCTTTTCTAATATGTTAAGCCCATCATAATTGCCTTGCAGCAACAAATCATCCTTTCCCTTAATGGGTTTTACACCCCATGTTCCTTGAATACTTGCAATATGAAAAGCTTCCTTGTTTCGAATAATAAATGTTCCATTGTCATGTCCACAAAATAATTCACCCCTAATCTCATCCAAGCTCCAAACCTGACCATTTGTACCTTTTACAAATCGAAAAACGTCATTCCCATTAATTGGTTTATAAAACAAACCCTGATTAGTCCCTAAATAGATATGTTCTTTATAAATAATCGAGCTATAAATTGTACCTAAGTTTCCTGTAAAATCATAATAAATTTTGAATGGTGAATAGCTATTAATAAAGTTTATTCCATTGTCTAATCCTAGCCAAATGTTTTTATCAATATCCTGGAAAATTGAAAGAACGGTATTATTTTGTAATCCACTAGACTGATTAATATGATAGATTATTTTGCCTGCAGAATCTAACATAACAATTCCATTCGAAATAGTCCCCAACACTATAGATGCATCATTTAATTTTTGTGCACTATAAATTGTCATTCCTTCCAACTTTGGGTCTGCATCAATGTTCCATTTGTTTAATTGATCATTATTAAAATAAAAAAAACCTTTTCTGGCAGTTAGAATTAATAAACCGGTCTCATGTCTAAACATGTTGACAACCCTAGAATCGTTAATTCTTGAATCATTAATTTGCTGAACAGCTAATCCGTTTTCAATCTTAAACAGCCCTTTATTGAAAGACTGAAAATAAACCTCTTCATCCACCAAATACATTTTTGTAATAGCTGATTCTGGTTCAATAACATGAAAGGTATCACTTGTAGTGTCGTAAATATAAATTCTATCTAAAGATTGAAATAAAACCCATTGCTTGACATTTATTATTTTCCAAAATTCTTCATCTTCAATAAGGTTGGTAAGTTTTTCAGATAATGAATAATAATTGAGTATCCCTAGAATATCTTTTTTCCAATATCCGAATTCCATATAACAGCCAGTGTAAATTTTATCTTCAACTACATGTATAGCTCTAGTAACCGTCTGATTAGGAGTAGCGTATAAATTCCACTTAGCTCCATTATATTCTAAAAGACCTTTGTTATTTGCTACGTAAATAAATTTTTCTTGAGATTGTGATATTGCCCAATTTTGATTATCGGCATCATAGGTTTTTGGGGAAAAACTCTCTATTGGGGGTAATTCTTGAGAATAAATTACGATACTTAGCAATAAAAACAATATAGATAGTATATTCTTCAAGTAATATTCTTTATTAGAATGCTAAATATATTCTTTTTTTATTAAAAAATACGTGTATACACCCATAGTTTTATAACAAGTCACTGCATATCTTTGTAAGATAAATAGTTAATTATTTATGATCTATGTTTTTTGTGGGGATAAAAAATATAGTCAATTAAAATATTGCAATTAACTAAGTTAGGTTTGTTAAAAGCGTCCAGGTATTTATCTGGACGCTTTTTTAATGTACACTATTTTTTAAATGCCCCTATTCCTTCTTGAAGCCATTGCTTATATTCATCCACATCTGGAGTATACCCTATTGGACTATTCAGGTTATTTTCATTTAAATCCATCAACACATAATATGGTTGTGCATTTGCTTTGTATTTTCTAATTTGAAAATCGCTCCATTTATTACCAATAGATTTTATACGCTTCCCTGTGGTCTCACTGGTATATTGTTCTTCTTTTGGCAGACTTCGTTTATCATCTACATATAATGAGATAAGTACAATATCTTTATTCAATATCCCTAAGATATGTGGACTAGCCCAAACACGTTCTTCCATTTTTCTACAGTTTACACAAGCATATCCAGTAAAATCTAAAAGTACAGGCTTATTTACTTTTTTAGCATATGCAAGACCTTTTTCATATTCATTAAATGAAATGATATCATGAGGCCCTAATTCTGCACCCTCTGGTAGAGTACTATCTTCAGATCTACCAGCTGCAGAACTTAACTTTGTATATCCAACCCCATAAGGTGCTTCACTATAGTTTAATGGTGGTGGAAAACCACTAATTAATTTTAAAGGCGCTCCCCATAAACCTGGGATTAAATAAACTGTAAATGCTAATACTAATAAACCTAAGGATAATCTTCCAACTGAAATATGATTCTCCATACCATCGTGTGGCAATTTTATTTTTCCGAAAAGATATAATGCCAAGGTACCAAAAACTGCTATCCAGATTGCTAAAAAAGTTTCACGTTCTAACCAATGAAGATCTAATACTAAATCAGCATTTGATAAAAACTTAAATGCTAATGCTAATTCTAAAAACCCCAGTACCACTTTTACAGTATTCAACCATCCACCAGATTTTGGCAAAGAGTTTAACCCTGTCTCTTATACACATCTGACGCTGCCGACGATCTACTCTGTGTAG
>OLII01000569.1_pt1 | contig 13907 bp, 10 predicted proteins | sample 1609481 | NCBI WGS metagenome assembly OLII01 (sample SAMN05416859, study PRJEB24817) | seawater metagenome | isolation source: Sea water | place: Canada:Atlantic | collected 2013-11
GAAGTAACAATTTGCGAAATGGCGCCAACAATACCTTCAAGCATGGTATTTATTTCAATCGTAGATTGATGGGTACGCGTCGCGAGCGTGCGCACTTCATCAGCAACCACAGCAAAACCTCTACCAGACTCACCCGCTCTGGCCGCTTCTATCGCGGCATTTAACGCTAATAAGTTTGTTTGATCGGCAATACCTGCAATCGTTCCGACAACCGTTGACACTTGATCGCCAGATTTACGCAATTCTACTAACATTTCAGATGAGGTTTCGATATCACTCGCTAGGGCAGAGATACTCGTTGAAGTTTTGGCAACTTGTTGTGCTCCTTGTTCAACCGCTTGTGCACCCGATTTAGCTTGTTCTGAAGCGTCATTAGATTGCTGAAAACCTTGTTCAATTTGATTCTCTAAGGTCACCATGCTGGATAATAATAAATCAATTTTTTCGTTTAATAAGTTAACTTGCACATCAGTATTTTCAGAAGACGAACTTAACCTCTCAACAAGCTCATTGATATTATTAGCAATATTTCTTACATCAGTGATACCACCATTAAAAGCCTGCAGCAGGCGATTGACACTCGTTGCCGCGATGCCTATTTCATCATTCGAGCGAGTAGCAACAACTTTGGTAAGATCATAGTTTTGCGCAACTTGGTCTAACTCTTCAGCTAACTCTCTAATAGGTAGTGCTATTTTCTTATGGGAAAGGGTATAGGCAACAACAGCAACCGTGACTATGCTTACCAATAATGCTAAAACCAATAACTGAATACCTGATATTTCAGTATGAATTTCCGCAGAGCTATTATTTGCATCCAGACTGACACTTTCAGCTATATTGCTTAATTGCACTGAAATGCTTTTTGCATGCCTATCAACTTCAACCAAAATCTCACGAGCAGCATCCCAATCAACATCTTCTGCTGTCATAACTTGCTCAAGACGTGTCATCACCTTAAGTATTTGGCTAATTTCGTCCGAAATAGCACTGTGTTCTTGATGATTAACTAACAGACCGCCACTGGAAAGTAACTGCTCAAAACGATTACTATTTTCAGTGATTGCATTAGCAAACTCATCAGCTTCTATCATAGTGCCATAAAGGCCATAAGCTGCTATTTGTATAGTGTCTAACGATTGCTTTACTTTTTGTATGCCATTTAATTCAGGAAGTGTTTTACCAATGAATTGACTGGTACGTTGCTCTACTTCACTGGCTGCGCCAAATAAAGTCACTGAAGCGGCAATCGCGACAATCAGTACCAACAAGTAGCCTAATAATACTTTTTTACTAATAGAAGCCACGTAAACTTCTCCCTAGTTGTGATAAAAATGAAATAAAACCAGTTAACTAATCTCAGCCCGAGTTAACTATAGCTGATAGAAGTTATGACCGAGCTAAACAAGAAAAATATTCAGTATCCCTATTATTTTTTCTATGCGCTATTAGCTAACTTATTATAATGAGTAGCCTAACAACACTAAAAATTATCCCAATAAGGCTTGTCACCAAAGCGCTGAGCAATGAAATCAATTAATGCGCGACAGCGTTCAGATAAAAACCGAGTTTGTGGATAAACCGCATAAGCATAGAACTTTGGCAATTTATAGTTGTTCATCAAGGTAACTAGCTGTCCGTCAGCTATGGCTTGGTGACAAATAAAGTTAGGCATATAGCACACACCTTTGCCTTTGATTGCCATCGCTTTTAGAAAGTCACCATTATTAGCTTTCATTATGGTGTTTAATTGGATTGTATGTGTTTTACCATGCTCATCAACAAGACTCACCTTTCCCTCAGCAACACTTCCTTGGCCAATATTCCCGTACTGTAAATAATCAAGATTGGCTAACGCGGATAAGTTTTCAATACTGCCATGCTTCTGTACAAATTCAGGACTGGCACACAAACTATGATGTATCGGTGTTAATCGTTTCGCCTGTAAACTTGAGTCTTTTAATTCTGCTATACGAATGGCTAACTCGTAGCCCTCAGCCAATAAATCTATTTGTCGGTCAACAAAATCAATGTGTAAATTGAGTTTGGGATGCAGGGTTGAAAACTCTTCCAACACTGGGGTTAAGTGCAGCAAACCAAAAGATAATGGCATGGTGATTTTTAGTGTCCCTGACAGTGAGGTTTTCACATCGTGGGTTTGCGCATTGAGCTCGGACACTTCATCAATAATGCTGATGGCTCGGTGATAATATAGCGAACCCGCTTCTGTTAGTGCCGATTTACGGGTGGTGCGAGACAGCAACTGAGTGCCTAACCGCGCCTCTAACTCCTTTAAGCGTTTGCTCACTGCAGACTTAGCCATATTAAGTTGTTCCGCGGCTTTACCTATACCACCGGCATCTACAATGCGCACCAATAGCGCCATATCTTCTAACTGTCCCATCGCCTTAGCACCTTTAAACTTTCAAGCTTTCAAGCTTTCAAGAAAGCATTGTTCACTTTTTGAGAACTATCATTTAACAATACTACTGTTTATTGAAAAATGGTCAACAGATAAACTTTACTTAATCAAGCAGCAAGCTAAATAACAGCCTACTGACTTTCACTAATATAAGTAAATAACACAATTTGGAGTACATCATGAACAATACAATCAACAAACTACAACAATTTAGCGCACCTACTGGCCGTGTGTTATTAGCAACCATGTTTTTTATGGCTGGCTTAACTAAAATCACCGGCTATGCGGGTACTCAAGGTTATATGGAAGCGATGGGCGTACCAGGAATGTTACTGCCTTTGGTCATTATTCTTGAAGTTTTTGGCGGCCTTGCCATTATGCTTGGCTTTAAAACCCGACTGGTCGCTTTTGCATTAGCGGGGTTTAGCATTATCTCTGCCGTTTTATTTCATGCTGATTTTAGCGATCAAATGCAAATGACCCTATTTATGAAAAACATTTCTATCGCCGGCGCGTTCTTAATACTTGTAGCACAAGGTCCAGGCGCATACGCCCTAGATAACAAAGCTAGTAACTCAAGCCAGTAACTCAAGCCAGTAACTCAAGCCTTATTTTATCTCGAAAATTGGAGCCAATGATGAAAAATAGAACTGTTATCAAAACACTTTCAGGCATTAATACCGCCGATGGCGATGGTGTCAAACTCACTCGAATTATCGGTTCGCATGAATTAAATATGCTTGACCCTTTTTTATTACTCGACTGCTTTGAAAGCGATGATGCACAAGACTACATCGGCGGCTTTCCTGAGCATCCACACCGTGGCTTTGAAACGGTGACTTATTTACTCAATGGCAAAATGCGTCATAAAGATAATGCCGGTCATGAAGGCGTAATAGAGTCCGGTGGTGTGCAATGGATGACAGCTGGTCGCGGAATTTTACATTCAGAAATGCCTGAGCAAGAAGATGGCTTATTACAAGGCTTTCAACTGTGGGTGAATTTACCTCGCAGTGAAAAGATGTCTAAGCCACGCTATCAAGAGTATTTACCTGAGTCCATTGCGATTGAAAATTTAGCGTATGGTGGCACGGTAAAAGTGATCTCAGGGAAAACAGATAAGGGCACTGTTGGCCCAGTAATTAATGACTTTGTCTCGCCAACTTATATGGACATTAGCTTGTCAGACAATGAAGCATTTTCTCAGCGTTTATCCCTTGGTCACAATGCCTTTATCTATGTACTTCAAGGTAGCGTTAACATTATCACTGATCAAGATGCTAAGTCGCCATTACCAAGCAAACACTTAGGAATTTTGAGTGATGGCGAGCAAGTTACCATTGAAAGCGCAGAGCAAGACAGTCGATTTTTGTTAATCGCAGGAAAACCTTTAAATGAACCTGTAGCACGTGGCGGCCCGTTTGTGATGAATACCGAGGCAGAAATACGCCAAGCCTTCGCTGATTATCAACGCGGTCTTTTTTAGATTTTGTCAGCAGCATTATAATTTTAAATTTCAGTCAATTTTTGGAGCAAAAACATGGGATTATTAGTAGACGGTAAATGGCAAAATCAATGGTATGACACCAAGTCAACCAATGGTCGTTTTGAACGTAAAGCACCGAGCTTTCGCAACTGGGTAACGGCTGATGGCAGCGCAGGACCTTCAGGTACTGGTGGTTTTAAAGCTGAAGCGAACCGTTATCACTTATACGTATCACTCGCTTGCCCTTGGGCCCATCGCACCATTATTTATCGCAAGCTTAAAGGCCTAGAAGAAATTATTTCTATGTCAGTAGTCAATGCTTATATGGGTGATGAAGGCTGGACTTTTGCGCCGGGTGAAGGCGTTATCGCTGACCCTATTTTAAACGCAACTAACGCCCATGAAATTTATACCGCAGCACAAGCGGATTATACCGGTCGGGTCACTGTGCCTATTTTGTGGGATAAGCAAACTCACACCATAGTCAGTAACGAATCACCTGAAATTATTCGTATGTTTAATTCCGCTTTTGATGAGGTTGGTGCTCTTCCGGGAGACTTTTCTCCTCAAGAATTATTGGCTGAAATCGATGAATTAAATGACTTTATTTATCCAACTATCAACAACGGTGTTTATCGTGCAGGGTTTGCTACCACACAAGAAGCCTATGAAGAAGCGGTAGTCGAAGTATTTGAAGCCCTTGATACGATAGAAACTCGACTAGCGACTCGCCGTTACTTAACTGGGGAAAAAATTACCGAAGCCGACTGGCGCTTATTTACCACGCTAGTTCGCTTTGATGCAGTCTATGTCGGTCACTTTAAGTGTAACTTACGCCGCATTGTTGATTACCCTAATATTTGGGGCTATGTCCGTGATTTATACCAAGTGCCCGGTATTGCTGACACGGTAGCAATGGATTACATCAAGGCGCATTATTATGGCAGCCATGAGACGATTAATCCGACAGGCGTCATTCCAACAGGGCCTGTACTTGATTTTACCTCTGCACATAATAGAGAGAAATTGAGTAATCTCTGAGCTCAAGAAGCGTAGTATATCGATAATTCCACCTTAAGTGGCGAATGATAGCTGGCTAAAGCACCTTCTCCTTGAACTGATGAGCAGCTAAGCTTGGAGTTTGTTTTGCTGCTTAGCGTCGCGGTGGCGACAGCACGAAAAGGGGAACGAGCGCTCCGCTCCCCTTTTCAATCCCCAGAGCGCCCACTCAGCAGAGCATCCAATCACCACCTAGCGTTGCCCTCGATTCCTGCCGATTTATCTTCCCTGAACAGAGGCAGCCCTCGACGTCCTGTCTCGGGTCGAGGTCTACCTCTGCTAGTTGGGGGTTGAATTGCTGAGATGGAATTTGGAGTATTTGGCATTGTCACGTACCCTAGCAGGTCTCATCCCCGTGGTAGCTTAATCGGGGATCCAGTTATTACTGATATAGATTCCGTACAAGACACTTACGGAATGACGAACCCTGAAAATAGACCCACGCGCCTATCAACTAGCACCAAGTCTGCTTAAACAAACGCTGAAATGGATGAAAGTGTTCACGTATGTTCATCATGACGCTGCATGGATTAACCTTATTAGACAATGCAGGAGCATATTATCCTGATGTGCCATCATTGCTATTACGTCGAAGATATTGTGTTGAGTGTAGGATTACGTTTGATGCAGCTGTTCCGAGGGACTCCAAAGGGAGGAAGAAAGAGTGGAGGCAGTCTCTCTCTTTCTTCTGGGTGTCGTCGCCACTGCGACAAATCTATTAAACTTGTTCTCGCTCATTTATTTAGCGATCACTTTTACCACAAAACTGACCTTTCTTACCCCCCCTAAACCAGCATCAAAATGGTCTTCTCTGATACGTTAGCTGACATAAGCCTTTGCTTATTTATCAGCAACTATTTCGACAGTTATTCGAAAAGGATATGCTTTGTATAGATTATTTCATGTCAAAAACAATAAAACTGAAATCAGTAGTGCTGAATATTAAGTTAATGTGTTTCAAGCCTTTTACACATATGACATAAAAAGGATTAAGTATCCTATGGTGATGGTTTTTTGATGAAAAAACATAAATCACCAGATACAAAAAAACACCAATCATTATGATTGGTGTTTTCTAGAATTTACTAAAAAAATTATTAAGATTGTTTCTTAAAACGACTTGATGCTAAACCAATCATTCCTAATGCAAAAATAGCTATTGTCGACGGCTCAGGAACGTCTACAGAATTACCGACAAATGGGTTCTCATTTATCTGAGCATTACCAACCCAAGAGTTTGCTATTACTTGACCCCAAATAACGCCATGAGGTGCTGTGATATCAGCTTTAGGTGCTAATATAGAACCATATAAAGCGGCATTAATGTCTAACTCTTCAGCTTCAAAGAAATTAAATAATATGCTGCCAGACATGTTTGATAGATAGTTATCAGAGCCACCAAAATTTCCCCAACTTGTCGAAATATTTTTACCTGCGATATTAAATAATACGGTATCACCCATATCAACTTCCGATAATAAGTAATCAGAAAATTGAAGACTTGAGGCATCTAAGTTAAATACGTGTAAATCATTACCTTGGCCATTTTTACCTGCACCTTTTAAGTATTGAGTAGACCACATATCACTAGCCATACCGTTTGCGTCTAATAAACTTAAATTATTTGCTAAGTTACCAAGATAAGAGAATTCATTATCAAAGTTGATTGGAGATATACCACCAATAGTAACACTTCCATTTGAAACACTTCCGGTACTTGTTGGAGTGTAACTACCACCCACATAAACGTCACCAGCAACTTGACCACTACTAAACGTTAAATCCCCCCCCACAACTAAAGCAGGAAATTCACTTGTATCAGAGTAAAGTTGTGTTGATCCTTTGATATTTACGCTGTAGCTACTTATATCAACATTTCCACCCGCAGCCACTCGTCCTTCAACATCACTACTTGTGGCTGAAAAATTATTACGAATAAACGCATTATAATCAGTTGCAGCGCCTAAATGTATAATCGCACCTAAGGCAACGTTATAAGTACTTGGAAGTAATACAAGTGTGAAAATAAGAATAAAAGATTTAAATTTCATTTATGGGTAAGTCTCTCAGTTAATCTAACCAACCGCTTTAAGCATAAATCAAGCCAGCATTTTAAGCTCTTGATATTAATGGCTTTAAATTTATTTTTAGTTGTTTTTTTGTTTGTTATATTCGATGTGTAAAATACCCTGACAGCGATGTCATTTGTGGTGGTGAAACTATATAGTCACTTTTGGTTAAAGTTGCCCCCTAATATATTTATAATTTTACAAAAGCTAATGTCGGCTTATGGCTAACTGCGGAAGGTTTAGTGTTGATACCAATAGCTTCCGCTTAGCGCACTTTAAAGTCATCCCAATGAAATGTTGTGAGTGACGACAATTGTGGCTTGGCCATCTAGCAATGTGAAGGTAGGTGAACACCCTTCATAAGCTAAACTAACTTAGTCGCTTATCGACACTTATACCTACAATGTCGAAATAGCAGCCCTTTTCACGTTTTTCAGAAATCCTTCCCCCTTTCGGTAAGACTTGATTCCCACTCCTACCTGAAAAAAACACTTATCCATATAAAATCAATACCTTACAACATTGGCATACTATTAGCTCTATAGGGATTAAGAACAGTTAATCACAATGGACATCATTACCATGGATATTAAAAAAAACACGCCAGTAAAAAGGAAATCTTGGATAAAGCCAACGGCGCTTATTACTGCAGCACTAACTTTCACCACATGGCAATTTATTCAACCAAGTTCAGATAGCACAGTTACACGAAGCGAACTACGAGTTGCGGCAGTAAAGCAAAGCGACTTACCTTTTAATATCGCAGGTTTTGGCAAATTAATTTCTAAGCATCAACGTTTATTAACTGCACCAACGAGAGCAACTGTCGAAGAAATTTTGATTTTACCAGGGGCACAAGTAAGCAAAGACACAGTGATCATGCGCTTGAATAACCCTGACTTATTACTACAAGTGAATAATGCTGAAATGGAGCTTGCTCGTCACCAAGCCAGTTTAAGGGAATTAAAAATAAATCAAAAAAGTGAATACCTTGCTCATCAAGCAACACTCGGTCAAATCAAAGCAAAACTTGCCGCAGCAGAATTAAAAGTTGAAGCTCAATCAGGCCTAGCGGCTAAAGGGATAGTGTCATCATTAGACTTTAAGCGCTCAAAGCTTGCTGCAACACAATTATCTGAGCAACTCAATATAGAAACTCAAAGATTGGTGCATCTTCAAAGTGCTCATCAAGAAAAAGTTGCCGTTCAAAAACAATTTGCTAAGCAATTAGATGCCAATTTAACCCTTAAACAATCATTGCAAGATGGATTAGTGATCCACGCTGATATCGAAGGGGTTTTACAGTCTATGCCGGTCACGTTAGGGCAAAGTGTTAATGCCGGTGAACAATTAGCTTTAGTTGCTAGTAATAAAACCATGATGGCACAACTAAAAATCCCCCAAGGCGAAGCGCAAGAAATTGCCATAGGCCAGCACGCAGAAATAAATACTCGTACCGCTTTGGTTAAAGGATTGGTAAATCGTATTGACCCCGTGATCACTAACGGTAGTGTGTTAATTGATATTGATATTACTGAGCAGCTGCCTATCAATGCCAGGCCTGAGCTCAAGGTTGAAGGCACGATTAACATTGGCATTTTAAACAATGCGCTCTATGTCAAAAAGCCCATTGGTGTAAAAGCAAACTCAACGAAGCAGCTTTTTACTTTACTTGCCAGCGAACAAACCGCAACATTACGCACCATGAAGTTTGGTCGCGTTATTGGCAATAACATCGAATTACTCTCTGGTGCTAGCGAAGGTGAACAATTTATTGTTTCAGATACTTCTAGCTGGCCGCTTAAGCAATCAATGAACATCATTGATTAACTATAATTGATTAACAAGGATTGAAAAATGACCAAACACATTACAAAAGAAGCCCTTATCGAGCTAAAAAACATCAGCAAAGTCTATTCAAAAATCGATATGGAAACTCATGCACTTCGTGACATTAATATGGCAATACACCAAGGCGACTATCTGTCTATTTCAGGGCCTTCAGGTTGTGGAAAATCCACGCTGTTATCGCTGTTAGGTTTATTAGATACTCCAACCACTGGCAGTTATTTAATTAAAGGTCAGGAAGTCGCCAACCTAACTGCAGACGATCGCGCTGAAATTAGAAACTTACATATTGGCTTTATTTTTCAGGCTTTTAACTTGATTGATGAAATTAGCGTTTATGACAATGTTGCGCTGCCGCTTAAATATCGTGAGCCAAAGTTATCAGCCAAAGAAATTGATGAGCAAGTGATGAGCAGCCTTGAGAAAGTTGAAATGCAACACAGGTGTTCACATAAACCTAATCAATTATCAGGTGGTCAACAACAGCGTATTGCCATTGCTCGAGCACTCGTTGGTCAGCCAAGCATATTATTGGTAGATGAGCCGACCGGTAACTTAGATTCTAAAAATGGCGACTTAGTGATGGCGCTGTTAGATAAGCTAAATAAAGAAGGTACAACAATTTGCATGGTTACCCATGATCCAAGATATGCCGACCATGCAAAAATTAAATTGAATTTATTAGATGGCGTGATTTTAGACAACATTACCTTGCAGGAGGCAGTATGAGACTTTTAATCAACGAAATAAAAACCACTGCCGCTAGCCTGTCTCGGGTACCAGGTTTTGTGTTAACCACAGTGTTTACCCTTTCTTTAACCTTAGGGGTGTTATTGGCGGCGTTTAGTCTTAATCATTTATTACTGTTTAAAGGTTTACCTTACCCCAATGCTCAACAGTTAATTTTAATGGAGCAAGAGTTGCAAGAGGGTGAAAGAAGGTATTCTGGTTCACAATATTTTGTTGCCCAAAAATTAATGTATCAACAACAAACATCCTTAGAGGCAATGGCATTGGTATTTCGTAGCGACGCGATATTATCGAGTTTACGTGACAAGCCTATAGCCCAACTCAGTTATGTTACCCCTGAGTATTTTGACGTCTTAAGTACACCTATATTGATGGGTCGCGCTTTTAACGATCAAGAAGAAATTGATAGTCATACTGCCAGTGCCTTAATTAGTGAACAACTATGGCGTACAGAATACAGTAGCGATACAGAGATTGTGGGTCAAAGTATTACCTTAGGTGAGCAGCAATATAAAATTATTGGTGTTGTCGCAGAAAACTTTGCCGAGCCTAGTAATTTTGCCGATGATGCTAATTCACAAATATGGTTGCCATGGGATTTTCATGGTCAAGATGAAGAAACATGGAACTATGTCTACAGTCAAACCGCGGCGATTGGTAAGCTAGCCGCGACCTCCACCATTGCTCAAGTCAGTGCAGAATTTAATACCTTAGTTGACCCTATTTTTCAACAAAATGGTCGAGTAGGCAAAGCGAAGCATCAAGCTGTCATCGCTCAATTTCAAGACTTACAAATTGCCATAGTCGGTGATAATAAATACATAGGATTATTAGTATTACTAGGTGCTGGCATATTATTACTGATTGCTTGTGCCAACATTGTTAACTTATTTTTTTCACGCGCAGCGCAAAGACAAAGGGCTTTAGTTATTCAAGCTACGTTGGGCGCAAAGCGTAAACATTTGTTTTTCAATATTTGGTTAGAAAGCCTGTTACTGTGCAGCGCCTCTATGGTTATCGGTTTAGTCATTGCAGGCTGGAGCATCGAATTATTAACCATGGTTGCCAGTCATGTACTACCACGCTTATCAGAGCTGTCATTAGATTTAACCGCAGTCGCTTTTGCCATCAGCTTAACCCTAGCTTTATCGTTATTATTCACGCTTATCACCTTAAAGTTAATTAACCACAAACAGTTAATTTCACAGCTGCAATCAAGTGGCAAAGGCAGCGGAGCACAAATAAATAGTAAGGTGCGTAACGCCTTAGTGACCAGTCAAATTTGTTTGGCAACCTTGTTATTGTTAGTCACCAGCTTAGTGATGAATAGCGCGCTTACCGTACTTAATCACCCACTAGGTTTTGACGATGAAAACCTATATAACCTTGAGCTAGATATTGGTGAAGGCTACCCAGAAAGAGAAAGTAAAAGACAATTGTCTCGTGATTTACTAGCAAAATTACAAAACCTTGACGGCGTTATGCAAATTGCCAGTGCGAATAATCCGCCTATTCGTCGTGGTAGCAACAATACTGGGCTATTTAATAACGACAACGTTAAGTTAGGTCACTTCTCTTTTGTCTCAATCGATGACAATTACTTTACTACCGTGGGTTTACAGGTGCTTGCTGGCCGTGGCTATAGTGAACAAGACGTTAGAGATGATAGTGAAACCATCATTTTAAGTGAAGCTGCGGCGACACAAGTGCTTGCGGGCATGGGTGATGGCAAAGGCAAGCTTGAAGATATTATCGGTAAAGCCGTCTATTCTGCAATGGGCGATAGCTGGACAGTCATCGGTGTTGTTACCAATGTATACAACCCATATAACCATGAAAGAACACAGGGCGCGATGATGTATTTTTCTGACGAGAAAGCTAATTTCCTTATCAGAATTCAAGCAGGTAAAACACTCAAAAAATCACAAATCATCCAATTACTCGATGAACATTTTGCTGACTTAAAAGTCTGGCAATTTACCACTATTTCAGATATTCATGAACAGTTGGTTTACCAGAAAAAGCTCACGCTATGGTTAAGTTTAGTCTTAGGTATTTTTGCCTTACTCTTGGCTGCTGTCGGTATTTATGGTGTTATTAGCTACAACAGTCAAATGCGACGATATGAGTTGGGCATTCGCATGTCACTTGGCGCCAAAAGTAACCGAATATTAGTGGAGTTTATTGGTGAGTCATTTACGCCAATAGCAGCGGGTTTCGCCTTAAGTGTTTTATTAGCCATAGTTCTTTATAGTTTTGCTCAGCAGCATATTAACCAGTGGTTAAGCTTTGACTGGTTGATGATCACCAGTAGTTTACTCGCTTTGATGGCGATAGCTTTAGCGGCGTGCTATTTTCCTGCTAGAAAGATCATCGCCAGCGATCCAATTCAAGCATTAAGAAATGAATAACATGGCTCTCTAACAAGACAAGAATCGCACTCCCGGGTAAATCGCTCGGGAGTAAAAAAAGAATCTAGTAATAATAAGAAGGCTGATATATACCCGTTACCATTCAAAGTGCCTTGAATTGAAATCGCTCAACCGCTCTGAAACATGCATATTGAATGGTAACGGGTATAAGCCTCAATTAAGCTTAAGTAAGCAAGGATAAAATGAAAAAAACAATCATTGTAGTAGATGACCAAAGTGACTTAAGACTGTCGGCTAAGTTTATTCTCGAAAACTATGGCTTTAACGTTATTGAAGCTGACTCTCCTCAACAAGCCCTAGAGATGGTTGCCGAGCAATCTGTCGATCTTATGCTGCTTGATATGAACTTCCAGTACGATACCACCTCAGGCCAAGAAGGCTTGCAGATGTTGAAAACCCTACAGACGAAAAACTACCAATTTCCTGTCATTGTCATGACCGCTTGGTCTACAGTGGAAATTGCCGTTGAAGCAATTAAGCTTGGCGCTAAAGACTTTATTGAAAAGCCATGGAAAAATCAGCGTTTAGTTCGAATTATTGAGCAACAGTTTCAATTAGGCTCAGTGCAAAAAGAGAATCAGCGCCTAAAAGCACAACGTCCTAGTAATGAAATAACTATGCTAGGCAATTCAGCAGCGATGCAGTTATTACTTAAGCAAGCCGAAAAGTTAGCGATAACCGATACACCAATCCTAATTACCGGTGAAAACGGCACGGGTAAAAGCATGCTAGCCAGCTATATTCATCAACATTCAGCTCGCCATAATGAGAGTTATGTCACCGTTAATATGGGGGCAATTCCTGAAACTTTATTTGAAAGTGAGCTATTTGGTCATACCAAAGGTGCTTTTACTGATGCTAAAAAAGATCGCATGGGCCGCTTTGAAGCCGCTGAAGGCGGAAGTTTATTTCTCGACGAAATCGGCACTATTCCAATGAACTTACAGCCTAAGTTATTACGTGTGCTGGAATCTGGAGAATTTGAACCAGTCGGCTCCAGTAAGACCTTACAAGCAAAAGTCAGATTAATTGCCGCCAGTAATATCGATTTTCAACAAGCCATCGCTGATGGTGATTTTCGCCAAGATTTATATTATCGCATTAATACCATAGTGTTAGAGATCCCCCCTTTGAGGCAGCGAACGGAAGATATATTGCCATTAGCGGAACATTTTCTCAGTGAAAAAAGTACTAAGTATCATAAAACTGGCTTGGTGTTATCTGAGCAGGCTAAAAAAGCCTTATCTAGTTATGACTGGCCCGGTAATATTCGTGAACTTAGCCATGTGATAGAGCGTGCTGTATTGTTAAGTGATAACAATGAAATAGAAATCACCGGTTTAACAGATAAAGTACTCGGGAATAATGGTGAAATGCCGTTTATGACCATAGATGAAGCAGAGCAAACCTTAATCAAACAAGCCTTACAAAAAACTCAAGGTCGAGTGGTAGAGGCAGGTGAGTTATTAGGGCTAGGTAAAAATGCTATTTATAGACGGCTAGAGAAGTACCAGATTGACTCAAAGGGTTAGTGTTATAGCTTTTACTAGAATGATTGGAGATACCGGCAATTGAATGAGAATGTAAGTTTAGAAAGGCGTTTTAGTTGGTTAATCATCGCCAGCTTACTGCCAACACTGTTACTCTTTATTGCTGTAGGTATCAGCTTTGCTTTTAACTTATTGGGCTGGTTTACTGTTGGCCTTACACTGGCCATTGTCTATTCAAGCATTATCATTGCCCTATATCGCTTGGTTATCACACCTTTCTATAGCCTAACCAGTTTAACTGAAGCTGTCTCTTATACACATCTCCGAGCCCACGAGACCGTACTAGATCTC
>OLII01000571.1_pt1 | contig 13890 bp, 12 predicted proteins | sample 1609481 | NCBI WGS metagenome assembly OLII01 (sample SAMN05416859, study PRJEB24817) | seawater metagenome | isolation source: Sea water | place: Canada:Atlantic | collected 2013-11
ATCTAGTACGGTCTCGTGGGCTCGGAGATGTGTATAAGAGACAGCCCCACCAGCTGGGACGACTTCTGGAACCTGGAGAAATTCCCCGGCAAGCGCGGGCTGCGCAAGGGCGCCATGTACACCCTGGAATTCGCCCTGCTGGCCGACGGCGTGCCGGCGGCCGATGTCTACACCCTGCTGGCCACCCGTGAAGGCCAGGACCGCGCCTTCGCCAAGCTCGACCAGATCAAGTCGAGCATCCAGTGGTGGGAGGCCGGCGCCCAGCCGCCGCAATACCTGGCCTCGGGCGATGTGGTGATGAGCTCGGCCTACAGCGGCCGGATCAGCGCGGTGCAGAGCCAGACCCCGCTGCGCATCGTGTGGAATGGCGGCATCTATGACATGGACGCCTGGGCCATCCCGCGTGGGGCCAAGAAGCGCGACGAAGCACTGAAGTTCATCAACCACACCCTCAAGGCCGAGCAGCAGAAGGGCTACGCCGAGCAGATCGCCTACGGGCCGGTCAACCGCGAGGCCCTGGGCCTGCTGAGCGAGCAGCGGGTCAGCGAGCTGCCCACCGGCAGCCCCAACCTGCAAGGCCAGTTGCCGATGAACGCAAGCTTCTGGGCCGACCACGGCGAACTGCTCGAACAGCGCTTCAATGCCTGGGCGGCACGCTCATGAAACTGACCCCCAGCGCACCGCTCAAACGCAGCTACTGGCTGGAAAGCGCCGAGCCCAGCCTCAAACCCGGCCCGGCGCTGCAGGGCGAGCACGACGCCGATGTGGTAATCGTCGGTGGCGGCTTCGTCGGCCTGTGGACCGCCCTGACCCTCAAGGAACATGAGCCGGATATCCGCGTGATGGTGCTGGAACAGGACGTGTGCGGCGGGGGCGCCTCGGGGCGCAACGGCGGCTTCGTGATGTCGTGGTGGCCCAAGGTCGGCACCCTGGCGAGCTTCTGCACCCCGGAGCAGGCGCTGTTTCTGGGGCACAGCGCCGAGCGCGCGATCAGCGAGCTGGGCGAGTTCTGCCAGCAGCACCAGATCGACGCGCACTTTCGCCAGAAGGGCTGGCTGTGGACGGCCACCAGCCCCGCGCACATCGACACCTGGAACGCCACGCTGGCCGCCTGTGCCCGCCTTGGGGTAACGCCGTTCGAGCGGGTGCCGGCTGCCGAGGTGGCGCGCCGTTGTGGCTCGAAGGTGCACCTGGCCGGCGTGTTCGAGCGCAGCAACGCCACCGTGCAACCCGGCGCCCTGGTGCGCGGCATGCGCCGGGTGGCGCTGGAGGCGGGGGTGGTGATTGCCGAGGGTACTGCGGTCAGCGATATCCAGCCCGGCACACCGGTGCAGGTGCTGACCCCGCAGGCGCGCATCCGTGCCGGCTCGGTGGTGCTAGCCACCAATGCCTGGGCGGCTGCCTTGCCGCAACTGGCGCGCCTGATCACCCCGGTCAACAGTTCCATCGTGCTCACCGAGCCGGTGGCGACCCGCCTGGAACAGATGGGCTGGACCGGCGCCGAGTCGATCACCGATTCGCAACTGATGGTCGACTACTACCGCACCACCGTGGATGGCCGTATCGCCTTCGGCAAGGGCACCGGGGCGATAGCCTACGGCGGCAGGATCGGGCCGGTGTTCAGCCACGACCCGGGCAGCATCGCGCTGACCGAGGCCGACCTGCGCCGTACCTACCCGATGCTCGATGACGTGCGCATCACCCATACCTGGTCGGGGCCCATCGACCGCACCTACGACAGCCTGCCGACCTTCGGCGGCCTGGGCGAGCAGGGCAACATCCACTACGGCATCGGCTGGAGCGGCAACGGCGTGGGCCCCAGCCGCCTGGGCGGGCGCATCCTGGCCAGCCTGGCCCTGGGGCGCAAGGATGCCTGGAGCACCTGTGCGCTGGTGGGGCGCAACTGCAAGGCCTTCCCGCCGGAGCCGCTGCGTTATGTGGGCGGTTCGCTGGTGCGCAACGCCGTGATACGCAAGGAGCGCGCCGAAATGGCCGGCCACACCGCCGGCCGTCTCGATTGCATGCTGGCCCGCCTGGCCCCGGCCGGGCTTGAAGACAAATCCTGAGGACTGCACATGAACCCTGTACTGATTCACCTTGAAGACGACACCGCCTTCGGCCCCAGCGCGGCAGTCGGCGCCCCCCTGGGCGAGCCGGTAGCCATGGCGCGTACCGCGTTGCACCAGGAGCTGGCCGGGCAGGGCGCCAGCACCGGCTTGTGGGAATGCACGCCGGGGCGCTTCCGGCGCCAGGTGGTGCAGGCCGAGTACAGCTACATCATCAGCGGCGAGGGCAGCTTCACCCCCGAGGGTGGCGAACCTATCCCGTTCGGTGCCGGCGATGCGCTGTACTTTGCCGCCAACAGCCAGGGCACCTGGGACGTGCGCCAGACGGTTCGCAAGACCTACCTGATCCTGGGTTAATGCTCCGATAGTCATGCCTGATCCTCCGGGATCGGGCGTGCGGTAGTGGCGGTGGCCAGCGAATCTGCGATGATGCGCGTGTTTGATCCTCTGATGCGGTACCCCATGCAGCTCACCTGCCACGCCGATGCCAATGCCACGCTTTGCGCCCTGATCCAACCCCTTGCCACCCGTCCGGGCCCGGTCGACACCCACCTGCCGCAGGTGCAGGTGTTGTCCTGGAGCCACTACGTGGCGAGCAGCCCGCAGATCTACGAACCGAGCCTGATGATCCTGGCCCAGGGCAGCAAACTGGCCCGGCTGGGGCCGCGCACCCTGGAATATGGGGCTGGCCACTACCTGGTGCAGGCACTGTCGGTGCCGTTCATGTGCGAAACCTTCGCCACCGAAGATGAACCCCTGCTGGGCGTGTCGGTGGCGATCGACCGCACGGTGCTGAGCGAACTGGTGCAGAGCATGGGGCTGGGGGCTGGCCAGGTGGTGGCGGCGCAGACGCCCGAGTCCATGACATCAGCGGCGCTGGATGCGCCGATGCGCGAGAGCGTGGAGCGGCTGCTGCGATGCCTGCACGACCCGCTGGAAAGCCGGGTGATGGGGGCGGCGCGAGTGCGCGAGGTGTTGTACGTGGCCTTGCGTGGGCCGCAGGCCGGGGTGCTGCGGGCGCTGGTGGAGCAGCAGGGGCATTTTGCGCGCATCGCTGCAGCCCTCAGCCATTTGCGCGAGCATTACGCCGAGCCGTTGAGCGTGGAGGCGTTGGCGGGGCGGGCGAACATGAGTACCTCGACGTTTCATGAGCACTTCAAGCGCTGCACGTTGCTGTCGCCGATCCAGTACCTCAAGCGGTTGCGTTTGCTCAAGGCGCAGCAGATGTTGATAGGCGAGGGGTTGGGTGTGGCGCAGGTGGCGCATCGGGTGGGGTATCAGAGCACGTCGCAGTTCAGCCGCGAGTACAAGCGGCATTTCGAGCGCAGCCCGGGGCGGGAGCAGGCTTATCTCTAGGGAGGCGAGCGCGTTGCGCTCGTTCGCCGGCAAGGCCGGCTCCTACAACAGAGGTGGGCCACCCCTCATTCGGTGTAGTAGTAGCTCTTCAGAAACCGGAACTCATGCGCCTGCGCCTCGCACCACTGGGCAAACCCCACCGCCCGATCACCCGCCTGATACTGCGCCCAGGCCTCGAGCATTTCACGCAGGCTGCACACTTCACCATCAATGTAACTGCGGGTCGTCTCGGCCTCGATCAGCCGCGCCAGCGCGCTGGCACGCGCAAGCTTCGTCGCCGCAACGGTAATGTCACCCAGAAACACCGACTCATGCAGGTGATGAACCATGAAATCAACCTCGCCCAGCTCATCCAGCGCCAACTGCCGCAACGCCACCTGATCCTGCGGGTCGTGCGCCAGTGCCGCCTGGAGCCACGCCGACTCGCCCGTCAGCTTGCCCATCCAGCGATAAGGCTCGGCCAACGCCGGGCCTTCGTCGCACCAGGCTCGCAGCACCTGCCTGAGGTAGCGGGTCAAGGCATGCGACAACAACTGATGCGCACCACTGTTGCTGAAGGCAAGGTCGGCAATCTCGCAGACAATCGCCCGCTGCTGGCCCACCTCCCGCTGACGCGCACCGTCGAGAAACTCGTCCAGCGCCTTGAGCGCCGGCTTTTTCAGGCCCTGTTCGCGCAGCAGGCAATACCGCGAGAAACCGGCAAAGCCTTCACGGGAGGCATAGACCTCGCCAATGCGCCTGAGGCCTTCGAAATTGTCCTTGTTCCAGTAATACATGCTCTTCCTTGCCAGTCAGCGCCGACACCACGGTCGGCAGGGGTTCACGCCAGCGGCCACTGCGCTATCGGCTTGTAGCGGCCGCCACTGGACTCGAACAACACGAAATCGTCGATGTTCAATCTGAACGCCGGTGGCTCCGGCGTCTCCGGTACATCACCCGGGTAGTCGCGCACCAGCGTCAGGTGCGCACGAAACTCACGCACGCTGTCTTCCACGCCCAGCGGCAGCAACGCCTGCTGCAGGGCATACACCCATTGACGCAAGGCCACCGGCGTCTGCGTGGGCTCCAGCACCAGTGCATCAGCGCGGTGCCATGCGACCAGCCGGTCCAGCTCCAGGCGCAGCGGGCCTTCGGGGCGCGGCACCGCCGCCATGGCGTCGCACAGCGCAGGCAGGCGCGAGACGCCGACTTCCCCAAGGAACATCAGCGTCAGGTGAAAATTGGCCGCAGGCACCGGACGACCACGGGTGATCCCCAGTGTGCTGCGCCATTTGCCGATGGCCCGGCATTGCTGCTCGGTACAGGGCAGGGCGATGAACAGGCGCTTGAACGGCTCGCCCGGGGTTCGCAGTTCACCTCGCATGGAAGCTCCCTTGAATGTGTGCAGGTGCCGACAGGGTACCGAGCAGCGCCGACCAAGGCCAGCCGTGGTTCCCGCGCCGCTCGCTATACTCCAGGCAAGCGCTTCACTGCACCGGGGGGCCGACCTTGAACCAGCGCATCCTGCTCGCCCTCTGCACCCTTGCACTGTTGCTGGCCATCGGCGGTTGCGCCCGGTCCCGGCCGACACCAGCGCCGCAACCCCCGGTGGTGCTGTCCCAGGCCGCCTGGCAACGTGTCGACTGGGACATCATCGACGCCTCCGAGGGCGCCAGCCGTTCCGCCCAGGACTATGCGCGACGCTCCATGAAGGTATGGAAAGACGCAGTGCACGCGCGTACCGAGGCGGACTTCATTCCGTGGTTCACCGGTTACTGGACCCAGCAGTGGCTGACCCTCAAGGTGGCCTGGTACAAGGTCAGCAAGAACCAGCAGACCGCGCCCGGCGAGGACCGCCTGGCGCTCTACCTGCAGGAGCAGTACCGCGAACGGGTGCTGGAGCCGGTGGCCAGGGAAATCAACCCGCAGCTGATCCGCGAGCGCGCCACCCAACTGTACGTGCAACTGCTCGGCCAGCAGCTGCAAGGTATCGGCCAGCGCTACCGCGCCGCCCCCGACCAGTTCGCCCTGCACCTGAACCGCATTCCCGCCATCGCCCTCGGCCCGCCGGCCGCACGCGACGCCTCGGTGCATCAGCTGATCACGGCCCAGCCACTGCTGAGCCTGCCGGCCTACCTGGCGTTGAACGAGCAGATCCAGAAGGCTGCGGTGGCGGCAGGCCAGGCGCCGTCCGACACGGGCCTGTCGTCGGTGGCCAAGCGCGCCAGCGCCCAGCTCGAAGCAACGCTGGTGCCGCGCGGCGCGGCCAGCGCGGTGGCGGCTGCGGTGGGCAAAGCGGTGGGGGCGCTGATCTCGGTGGCCTCGGCGGGCATCGGCGCGATGATGCACGAAAGCGAGCGCCCGGCCATGGTCGAGCAGCTGCGGGTGATCCTCAATGTGGCGCTCAACGAGGAATGGCAGGGCCTGATGCAGAACCCCGCCACCGGGGTGATGGCGGGGGTCAATGCGCTGTCGGGGCAGATCCGCGACAGCCTGGTGCTCAGCAGCGGCTTGCCGGCGATGAAGCCCTGATGGCGGTGCTCATGGAGTGATCGCGACTTTCATCACGCCGTCGCGCTGGTGCGCGAACAGTTCGTAGGCCGCCTCGATGTCGTCGAGCTTGTAGCGGTGGGTCACCAGCGGCTTGAGGTCGACGCTGCCACTGGCCACCACCTCCATCAGGCGGCGCATGCGCTCCTTGCCGCCGGGGCACAGGGTGCTGACGATGCTGTAGTCACCAAGCCCGGCGCCAAAGGCCGACAGCGGAATGGTCAGGTCGGAGGAATACACCCCCAGGCTCGACAGCGTGCCGCCCGGGCGCAGGATGCGCAGCGCCGACTCGAAGGTCGACTGGGTGCCCAGCGCCTCGATGCTCACGTCTACGCCACGGCCGTGGGTGAGGGCCATGATCTGGTCCACCACGTTGCCCTGCTTGAAGTCCACTACGTGGGTGGCGCCCAGCTGGCGGGCTACCGAAAGACGCGCGGGCACGGTGTCGACGCCGATGATGGTGGTGGCGCCCATCAGCTTGGCCCCGGCCACCGCGCACAGGCCGATCGGGCCCAGGGCGAACACTGCCACCGTGTCGCCGATACGCACGCCGCCGCGCTCGGCCCCGGAGAACCCGGTAGACATGATGTCGGGGCACATCAGTACCTGTTCGTCACTCAGCCCATCCGGGATCGGCGAGAGGTTGGCCATGGCGTCCGGCACCAGCACGTATTCGGCCTGGCAGCCGTCGATGGTGTTGCCGAACTTCCAGCCGCCGGCCGGCTTGAAACCGTGCGGCGTGCCGGGGCCGTCCTGGGACGAACAGCCACACAGGCAGGCATAGCTGTGGCCGCTGGGGGTGATGGCGCCGGCGATGACGCGCTGGCCCTCGGTGAAGCCCTTAACCTGGGCGCCGAGCTTTTCGATGATGCCGACCGGTTCATGGCCGATGGTCAGGCCCTTTTCCACCGGGTACTCGCCGCGCAGGATATGCACGTCGGTGCCGCACAGGGTGGTGGTGGTGATGCGGATCAGGGCGTCCGAGGGTCCGACCTCGGGGATCGGTTTTTCATCGAGCACGATGCGGTTCTTCTCGACAAAGATTGCAGCTTTCATGCGGGCCATGGTCGTTTCTCCTCAAGGGGGTACACGCGCAACTTCATGGGGCAGGGTGCGCCTGCACGGGCGGCGGGCTGTTGATCCGGGTCAAGCTGATGAGCATAGGCCATGGCGGGGCTCATCTGTGTAGGAAACAAATCACCGGGTTCCCAGGCTATTTTCATGATCTTTCGTTTTAAAACAGATAGTTAGGTAAATAATCTAAAGTTGTTTATGAAGTGAACTTAAATTGTAGGACAGTGTCAGAGGTTGCTCATGCTGGCAGGTTGATATGAAAGTGCCAGCGTGCAACCCACAAGACAGATACGTGCTAAGGACTCGGTTAATGAAAATCATCAAGACGCTGGTGCTCACCTCGCTGTTCGCCGCCCTGGCCGGCTGCGGCAGCGATGCCATCGAAGGCAAGTTCAACGTGCAGGCCAGCGTGATGGGCTTCAAGAGCAACGTGGGTACCGCAGAGCTGGACGAGGACTACATCACCCTGCTGGGCGACAAGTACGAGATCGACGAGTGGAAGCGTGACGGTGACACCGTCGTCGCCCGCGACAAGAACGGCACCGCGGTGATGAACGCGCGCGTCGAAGACAACGGCAACCGCCTGGTGGTGCTGGACGGCGGTGAGCTGGTCAGCATGACCCTGACCCGCATCAAGTAACTCCCCACGCCACATTCAACTCCAAGGACGTTCTGTGAAAAAAGTACTGGCTGTATCAGGCATTGCCGCGTTGCTGGCTGGCTGCGGGTCGAGTTACCAGTGGGACGAGGTCACCACCTCCAAGGGCAGCAAGGGCAAGCCCACTGCCATCTATGTGGACAAGAAGACCAAGGAGCCGGTGTCCGGCACCATCATCTGGAAGGAAGGCGACACGCTGATCTCCGAGTTCAAGGTCAAGAACGGCAAGGTCCAGGGCGACTGGGTTACCCACAATGCCGACGGCTCGGTGGCCATCGAGGCGCAACTCGATGACGGCCAGCTGACCGGCACCACGACCGTGTATTGCAGCGGCGGCGAGAAAAAGCCGCAGCAGCGCATCGTCATCGCCGGCAAGAAGCAGACCGATAGCCAGTTCGACTGCGCCAGCGGCCTGCAGACCCGCGAAGAGGTCACGGTGCACGAAGAGGGCAGCAAGCAGAACGGTCGCACCCTGGCCCAATCGGCCTGGCGCGTGGTCAATGGCGAGCAGGTGCCGGCCGTGGTCGCCAACTATGACAAGGACGGCAGCGGCCAGCTCGATGGCGTGCAGGAAACCTTCTACCCGACCGGCCAGGTGCAGGAGCGCAAGCACTACAACCAGGGCAAGCTGGAGGGCCTGCAGGAGGAGTTCGTGCTGCTCGACGACGGCACCTACCGTCTGCGTAAGGTCACTGCCTACAAGGATGGCCAGCGCGATGGCGATTCGATCCAGTACTTCGCCTCGCCCGACTGGCCGGAAAAGACCGTCGAAAAACGCGAAACCTACGCGGCGGGGCAGGACACCGGCAAGACCGTGATCTACCGCGAGCTGGATGTACAGGTGCTGGTGCCGTACCAGGACGTGCCGCCCAACCACTACAAGCTCAAGGAAGCGCTGGCCGGCAAGTCTACCCGTGACGGCTACGTGGCCGATGTGGAGTCGCTCAAGTACCTGCTGCAGGCCTCTGACATCGACCTGAACAAGCCGCTGGTCGCCGAAGCCGAGCTGCCGGTCCACTATGTGGCCGAGAATGCCTACGACATGCTGGTGAGCCTGGGCGCCGACCCGCTCAAGACCACCGCAGAGGGCAATACCCGGCTGATGATGTGCCTGAAGAACGCGTGGCGCGATTGCTCGGACGCGCACTTCGACCAGCTGCTGGCCTTGTCCAATGCCAAGACGGCCAACCTGTTCGGCAACACGCCGCTGCACGAGCTGTGCAAGAGCAACAGCCTGACCAAGGAGCGCCCGGAACTGGGCCAGCGCCTGATCGCCAGCCAGGACATCAACGCGGTGAACTACGCGGGCCAGACTGCCTTGCACTACTGCATCACGCAGCGTGACAAGACCGTGGCCAATGCGCTGATCGCGGCCGGTGCCGATCTGGACAAGGCGGACTATTCGGGCGTTACCCCGGTGCAACTGGTGTTCCTGCGCGACCCGCGCCTGGGCCGTCAGAAGCAGGTGAGCTGGGACGCGGCGCGTATCCAGTACGTGGGCGGGCTGCTGGGCAAGTCCACGTTCAACTTCGAAGCGCCGTTCCCGGGCTTCGACAAGAGCCTGAAGCAGCTGATGATCGAAGCCAGCGATGCGCAGAGCGCAATGCTGGTTGACAGCCTGGCTGCCAACAAGGGTTGACCCCAGTTGCCGGGAAGGCTGGCCCCTGCAGGTGCAGGAGCCGGCCTTGCCGGCGAAGGCGCCCGCATCAGGCGCCGACAGCCTCGCGGCTCATGACGCCATCGACCAGCCGCTGGATTCCCAGCGGATTGGCATTCTGCAACGCTTCGGGCAGCAGTGCATCGGGGTAGTTCTGCAAGCACACCGGGCGCAGGAACCGATCGATCGCCAGTGAACCCACCGAGGTGCCCCGGGCATCGGACGTGGCCGGGTACGGTCCGCCATGCACCATCGCATCGCACACCTCGACCCCCGTCGGATAGCCATTGAGCAGAACCCGCCCGACCTTTTCCACCAGCAACTCACCCAGCCAGCGGTATTCGAGCAACTCGGCCTGCTCGCCGATCAGGGTGGCGGTCAGTTGTCCGCGCAGCCCTTGCAATGCCAGCGCCAGCTGCGCATCGTCCTCTACCTCGATAACGATGGTGGCTGGGCCGAACACTTCTTCCTGAAGCAAATCATCACCTTGCAGCAACAAGTTCACATCGGCCTTGAACAGCTGGGGTTGCGCCTGGCGCCCGTTCTGCGCGGCCCCTGCCAGGTGCGTGAGGCCAGGATGGCGGTGCAGGTGCTCCAGCCCCTTGGCATAACTGGCCAGTGCCCCGGCATTGAGCATGGTCTGTGCAGGCTGTTCGGCCATCTGTGCGACGAAGGCGTGCACAAAGGCACTGAACGCCGGCGAGCGCACGCCGATGATCAGGCCGGGGTTGGTGCAGAACTGCCCGCAGCCCAGGGTCACCGAACCGGTCAGCTCGCGGGCGATGGCCGCCCCACGCACCTGCAGCGCCTGTGGCAGCAGGATGACGGGGTTGATGCTCGACATCTCGGCGAACACCGGGATCGGCTGCGGGCGCTCCGCGGCCATTTTGCACAGGGCGTTGCCGCCCTTGAGCGAGCCGGTGAAGCCCACCGCCTGGATCGCCGGGTGGCGCACCAGCCATTCTCCCACGCCTGCACCATAGATCATGTTGAATACCCCCGCCGGCATGCCGGTGCGCTGCGCAGCGCGCAGGATCGCATCGGCCACCCATTCGGCGGTGGCCATGTGCCCGCTGTGAGCCTTGAACACCACCGGGCAGCCGGCGGCCAACGCCGAGGCGGTATCGCCGCCGGCCGTGGAGAAGGCCAGCGGAAAGTTGCTGGCGCCGAACACCGCCACCGGCCCCAGGCCGATGCGGTACTGGCGCAGGTCCGGGCGCGGCAGTGGCTGGCGCTCTGGCAGCGCGCGGTCGATGCGTGCCCCGTGGAAGTCGCCACGGCGCAGCACGTTGGCGAACAGGCGCAGCTGCCCGCTGGTGCGCCCGCGTTCGCCCTGGATGCGTGCAGCGGGCAGGGCGGTTTCGCGGCATACCGTGGCGATGAAGTCATCGCCCAGTCCGTCCAGCTCGTCGGCGATGGCATCGAGAAATTCGGCGCGCCGCGTCGCAGGCAGCGTACGGAACTGCGGGTAGGCGCTGGCGGCAGCCTTGGCGGCGGCGTCCACTTCTTCGGCAGTGGCCTGGATGAAGGTGCACGCCAGCGCTTCGCCGGTGCTCGCATCCAGGCTCTGCAGTACGGTGGTGCCGGCAGCGCTGCGCTGGCCGGCAATGTAGTTGTGGCCGAGAACAGAGGTCATTGCGGGGTCCTTGTCGGTTGAGGGCAGGGGCTCAGGTGATGGCGCCGATCTGCCAGGGCACGAATTCGTTCTGGCCGTAGCCATGTTGTTCGCTCTTGCTGCGCTCGCCCGAGGCAATGCGCAGCATCAGGCGGTAGATGTGTTCGCCGCGTTCCTCGATGGTGGTGCTGGCGTCGGCGATGCCGCCGCAGTTCACGTCCATGTCGTCTTCCTGGGTTTCCCACAGGCGGGTGTTGGTGGCCAGCTTGATCGAGGGCGACGGTGCGCAGCCGTAGGCCGAACCGCGCCCGGTGGTGAAGGCGATCAGGTTGGCGCCGCCGGCGACCTGGCCGGTGGCCGAGATCGGGTCGTAGCCGGGGGTGTCCATGAACACCAGGCCGTGGGCACGCACCGGTTCGGCGTATTCGTAGACGTCCATCAGGTCGCTGGAGCCGGCCTTGGCCACGGCGCCCAGGGATTTTTCGAGAATGGTGGTGAGGCCGCCGGCCTTGTTGCCGGCCGAGGGGTTGTTGTTCAGTTCGGCGCCCATGCGCTCGCAGTAGGCTTCCCACCAGTGGATGCGCGCGATCAGCTTTTCGCCCACTTCGCGGCTGACCGCACGGCGCGTGAGCAGGTGCTCGGCGCCGTAGATTTCCGGGGTTTCGGACAGTATCGCGGTGCCACCGGCCGCTACCAGGCGATCCACCGCATTGCCCAGTGCCGGGTTGGCGGTGATGCCCGAATAGCCGTCGGAGCCGCCACATTGCAGGCCGACGGTCAGGTGCCTGACGCTGACCGGCTCGCGACGCACCTGATCGGCTTCGGCCAGCAGCGACTTGACCTGGGCGATGCCGCTGGCAATGGTGCGCGTGGTGCCGCCGGTGCCCTGGATGGTGAAGGTGCGCAGGGTGTGGCTGCTGTTCAGGCCCTGGGCAGCCAGCAGGTCGGGGATCTGGTTGGTCTCGCAGCCCAGGCCGATCATCAGCACCGAGGCGAAGTTGGCATGCACCGCGTACCCGCCCAGGGTGCGCTGCAGCATCGCCAGTGCCTCGCCGCCAGGGTCGACCGCGCAGCCCACGCCATGGGTCAGGGCCACCACGCCATCCACGTTGGGGTAGGGCGCGAGCGCCTCGGGGTGGATGTCGCGGCGAAAATGGTCGGCGATGGCGCGTGCCACGGTGGCCGAGCAGTTCACCGAGGTGAGGATGCCGATGTAGTTGCGCGTGGCCACCCGGCCGTCGGCGCGCACGATGCCCATGAAGGTATCGTCGGTGCTGGCCGGTGTGCCCCTGGCGTCCACGCCGAAGGCGTAGTCGCGGGCAAAGTCGCCCATGGCCAGGTTGTGCACGTGCACATGCTCGCCGGCGGCGATGGGCTGGCTGGCGAAACCGATGATCTGCCCGTAGCGGCGCAGCGGCTGGCCGGGGGCGATGGCGCGCACCGCCACCTTGTGCCCGGCCGGGATGGCCTGCAGCACCTCGATGTGCTCGGCCTGCAGGTGCAGGCCCTTGGGCAGGGGCTGGCGGGCGATCAGCACGTCGTCCAGCGGGTTGAGGCGGATCACGGCATTGGCGGCGCTGTCGCTGCCTGTTGTTGTAATGAGTTGCATCTCAGTCATCTCCAGAGGCGTGGGCCGGGCTTACGCCAGGCCGCGCTCGCGATAGTCGATCAGGCCGGAGAACAGCATCAGGCCGAAGGCCATGACCACGAAGAAGATCAGGGCCAGGAAGTAGGAGCCGGTGAACTGCACGATCAGGCCGATCAGGATCGGCACCAGTACGCCGACCATGTTGCCGCAGAAGTTCATGCTGCCGCCCAGGATGCCGGCCTTGGACTTGCCGCCCAGGATCGCCGGCAGGCACCAGTACATGCCGCACCAGCGGATGAAGAACAGCGCGACGCACAGCAGGGCGATGACCCGCGCGGCATCCGGGGTGTAGGCCACCAGCAGGATGCACAGGGCAGCTACGGCGGCGGAGCCTGCGAACATGCTGCGCATCACGGTGTTGGGCTGGCCGCCGCTGGCTTTCCACTTGTCGGCGATCCAGCCGCCGATCAGCTCGCCGACGAAGCCGCACATGAAGATCAGGAAGGTGGCGCCGCCCATGGCCTTGATGTCCAGGTTGTGGGCCTGGTGCAGGTAGCTCGGCATCCAGGTCAGCAGGCCGTAGAACACGCTGTTGTAGCAGGCATAGCCGGCGAACATGGCCAGTACCGAGCGGCTCTTGAGCAGCTCCTTGAGGATCGCCTTGCGCCCGTTGCCGTCGCTGGCCACCGCGTTGGCCTGGTTGATGTAGTCCAGCTCGGCGGCGTTGACCTTGGGGTGCTCGCAAGGGTGGTTGCGGATGTACCACCAGGCCCAGATGCCGACCACGATGGTGCCCACCCCGGCGATCACGAAGGCGATGCGCCAGGAGTCGAACCAGGTGATCAGGCCGGCGATGATGATCGCACCGAATGCGGTGCCCAGCGGCGCGCCGCCGTCCACCAGGGTGGCGCCACGCCCACGCTCGTTGGGGGTCAGCCAGGCGCCGTTGAGCTTGGCCCCGGCCGGCATGATCGGCGATTCGGCCACACCCAGGCCGACGCGGGTGATCAGCAGGGTGATCCAGTTGTGCGCGCCGCCGGCCAGTGCCTGGAAGGCGCCCCAGCCAATGGTGGCGGCACCGATGATGTTGCGCACCTGGAAACGGTCCAGCAGCATGCCGCTGGGGATCTGCATCAGTGCGTACGACCAGAAGAACGCGCTGAGAATCAGGCCTTCCATGGCCGGGGTCAGTTCGAATTCCGCCGAGATCAGCGGCAGCGCCACCGACAGCGAGGCGCGGTCGATGTAGTTGATCGCGGCCAGCAACAGCAGGATCAGGAAGATGCGCCAGCGCACGGTGGTGGGCCTGTCTCTTATACACATCTGACGCTGCCGACGATCTACTCT
>OLII01000572.1_pt1 | contig 13888 bp, 2 predicted proteins | sample 1609481 | NCBI WGS metagenome assembly OLII01 (sample SAMN05416859, study PRJEB24817) | seawater metagenome | isolation source: Sea water | place: Canada:Atlantic | collected 2013-11
ACGAGATCTAGTACGGTCTCGTGGGCTCGGAGATGTGTATAAGAGACAGCTCCCACACTGACCTGTGTGGGAGCGGGCTTGACCCGCGATGAGGCCACCCGAAACACCCGAGAAATTACCCGCCAAGCTCCCGATGTTTTTTCCTCTGACTGTCACCGCGCACTGCCAACCTAAGCCTCGTGGATCGGCCAGCAAGCCCTCTGGATCAAGGCGCTGCGCCACGCCACCGTGACATGCAAGCGCGACTCACCTCAACGTACGAACACGACGAAAGGAGCTTCTTCATGTTTAAGCGCACTATGATCGCAGCCTCGCTGGCTGTTGCCGCACTGGCTTCGGCTCAATCGATGGCAGCGGTTGTCGGTGGCGGTGCCACCCTGCCACAAGGCCTGTACACCACCCCAGGCGTACTGGGCGCCGGTTTCGACACCTACACCGGTGTTGGCAGCGGTAAAGGCAAGTCGGCTTTCCTGTTCAACCGTGCCGCCGATATCAACAAGCCCGCCGGTGTGACCGTCGATTTCGCAGGCAGCGACTCGATCCTTTCCGATGCGGAAATCAACACCTACAACCTGGACCACAACAGCGCCGGCAACGACGTCGCCAACAAGTGGGGCCCGCTGATCCAGGTTCCGTCGGCAGCCACCTCGGTCACCATCCCGTACAACCTCAAGCTGGCCAACGGCACTGCCGTCAACGACCTGAACCTGACCAGCGCCCAGCTGTGCGGGATCTTCTCGGGTTCGATCAGCAACTGGAACCAGATCGACGCCAGCTACCCGAACAAGGCCATCAAGGTGTTCTACCGCAGCGGCAGCAGCGGCACCTCCGAGATCTTCACCCGTCACCTGAACAGCCAGTGCCCGACCCAGTTCGGCGTCAGCAGCACCTTCACCACCGCTCAGGTCGGTGCAGAGCCTGCCACGTTCCAGGGTGTTGCCCTGAGCGGCGATATCGTGACCTCGGTGTACGGCACCGAAGACGCCATCGGCTATGTAGGCCCTGAAGACGTGGATGCCACCAACAACGCCAAGGTCGCCCGCGTCAACAACCTGCTGCCAACCGTCGGCAACGTGCAGACTGCACTGGCCAACGCCGCGCCGCCGGCCACCGCCGCCGCACGCGCGATTCCGCAGAACTGGGCCCCGGTGCTGGCCAACCCGGCCACCGGCTACTCCATCGTTGCCTACACCAACCTGATCTTCGGTCAGTGCTACAAGGACGCCGCAGACGGCACCGCCGTCGTCGCCTTCCTGAACCGTCATTACGGTGCCACCACCAACAACGATGCGGCCATCATCGCGCAGAAGCTGATCCCGTTGAGCCCAGCCTGGAAAAACGCCGTTCGCCTGCAGTTCGCCAACCAGTCCGGCGCACTGGGCGTGAACAACCTCAGCGTGTGCAACACCCAGGGCCGCCCGGCCTAAGCCGCGTCGACGCCTGTCGCTGTACCCCGTCGGTAACGGCTCGCGCCGTTACCGGCTTTTGCGTTTCAGAACGCCACCGATCACATGAACTTTGCGTGACAAAGGTTCGGTCTGCCGCCCGTGCAACCGCCTATGTCATAGGTCACCGGCCGCACCGGCGTGTGGCATCCCATTACCGCGATGGACCAGAAAAGGATTGATTGCAATGCGCCTTGGCACTGCTGCTTCGCCCTCCCACCGTACCCACCGTCAGGCCGATATGCCCCTGCTGCGGCTCAAGCCGCTGGCCCAGGTGATTGCGCTGCTGGCCCTGGCCGGCAGCGTGCAGGCGGCGCCTGCGGCGTTCAGTTCGGCCTGGTTCGCGGCCAAGGGCAGCGCGCCGCAGGCCGGCGGTACGGGCGGGCAGGGCGGTGCGGTGCAGTTGCCGGGGCTGCCACCGCCGCTGGCCCAGCAGCAGCGTGCCAATGCCCAGTTGCAGCGTTCGCTGCAAAACCTCAACAACACCGTGGCCGCCATCGCCGCGCAACAGGCTGCCCAGGCGGCCGGCCGCGCCGCCGCGCTGGCGGCGCCCTCGAGCATCCACAACGGCCTGGGCGGCAATGGCCTGAACCCGCTGCTCGATGCCAATGGCAAGCCGTTGTTCACCAACGCCGAGGCTCCGGTACAGACGCAGAAGGGCGGCACCACCCAGGTGACGATCAAGCAGACGGCCGACAAGGCGATTCTCAACTGGGAAACCTTCAACGTCGGCCGCGACACCCAGCTGACCTTCCAGCAGGACGCCAACTGGGCGCTGCTCAACCGCGTCGGCAACAGCGTCGCGCCCAGCCAGATCCAGGGCACGATCAAGGCCGACGGCACGCTGATGATCGTCAACCGCAACGGCATCGTGTTCAGCGGCAGCAGCCAGATCAACGTGCGCAACCTGACGGCGGCCGCCGCCACCATCAGCGACCAGCAGTTCACCGAGCGCGGCCTGTACGTGGACAGCCTGGGCAGCCAGCCGACCTTCACCGATGCCGCCGGCAAGGTCATGGTCGAGCGCGGCGCGCTGATCCAGACCCACGCCCCGGCCAGCTCCACCCAGGGCGGCGGCTACACCCTGCTGCTGGGCCACGAGGTGGAGAACGCCGGCCGGTTGATCAACGCCAAGGGCCAGGCGACCCTGGCGGCGGGCGATACCTTCTACATCCGCAAGGGCGTCGGCACGGCGGGCAACCCGTACTCCACCACCCGCGGCAACGAGGTGGCCACCACCCTGAAGGCCGGCAGCACGGCCGGCACGGTGCGCAACAGCGGGCTGATCCAGGCCAGCCAGGGCGACATCACCCTGACCGGGCATCAGGTGCGCCAGCAGGGCGTGGCCGTGGCCACCAGCTCGATCGACAACCGCGGCACCATCCACCTGCTCAACGCGGCCAGCGACCGCACCGGCAACGTGACCCTGGCCGCCGGCAGCACCACTGCCATCGTCATCGACGCCAACCCCGGCAGCGCACTGGACAGCCAGCGCGAGGCGGTGCGCAAGGACCTGGGCGGGCAGGTCAACCAGCGCAACGGCGCGTTCGACAACCTCAGCGCGGTGGCCGATGACCGCAGCCTGTCGCGGGTGGAGATCGTCAGTGGCGGCACGGTGGACTTCCAGGGCGGCTCGCTGACCCTGGCCACCGGCGGCCAGGTGGCGGTGAGTGCCGGCCAGCGCAGCCTACTGCGCGACGGCGCGGTGCTGGACGTGGCGGGCGCGGTCGGGGTCAAGCTGGCCATGGACAGCAACAGCATCAAGGTCAACATCCAGGGCAACGAGCAGCGCGACGCGGCGGGCAACCGCGACAGCGGCGCGCTCAACAGCACCGATGTGTGGGTCGACATCCGCGAGCTGGTGCACGTGGCCGCCGGCACCAACGGCTACGAGGGCGAGCGCTGGTACACCGCCGGCGGCCTGCTGGAAGTGGGCGGCTACCTCGGCACGCGCAGCCACGGGCTGGGCGAGTGGCTGGCCCAGGGCGGCACGGTGAGCTTCACCGGGGGCGACCTGGTGACCCAGGCCGGCTCGCTGGTCAACCTCTCGGGCGGCACGCTGGACGTGGCCACCGGCTACCTCAAGCAAACCTGGCTCAAGGGCGCCGACGGGCGCCTGTACAACCTCTCGCGTGCCCCTGGCGACGTGCTGTACCAGGGCGTGTACAAGGGCTACGAGCAGCACAGCGCACGCTGGGGCCAGACCCGCTACTTCTACAGCCCGCTGATCGCCCCGCGCGAGCGCCTGGAGAACGGCTACACCGTTGGCCGCGATGCCGGGCGGCTGGTGGTCGGCACCGCCAATGCGCAGCTGGGCGGTGACATCCTGGGTGAAACCTTCAAGGGCGACCACCAGCTGCAGGCCCCCCAGGCCGGCCTCGACGGCTACCGGCAAAGCCAGCTGAGCCAGGCCCGCGGCGCACAGCTGATCGTTGGCGACTACCGGCCCACCGCCACGGGCAGCGTGCTCAACGCCGGCGCGGGCAACCTGCACCAGGTGGTGATCGGCTCGCAGGTGCAGGGCGGCTCACTGACCCTCGACGCCCCGGTCGAGGCCGAGCGCGAAGGCGTCCTGCGCCTGGAGGCCGAGCGCCTGCGCGAGCTTGGCGGCCTGCACGTGGCCGCGTATGAGGGCATCCGCCTGGAGCAGGCGCTGAACCTGGCCGACGGCGCCGGCCTGAGCCTGCTGGCGCCACAGGTGCAGATAAACGCCGACCTGGTCAGCCACGGCGGCGACCTGCTGCTGGGCAACCTGCAACGCGGCTCGGACAGCCTGCGGGTCGGCAATGCCGGCCTGGCCGCGCGTATCGAGGTGGCCGACGGGGTTCGCGTGGAGGCCAGCGGCCGGCGCCAGGACGGCGTCAATGCGCAGCCCGCCGACCTGTCGGCCTGGCTGGACGGCGGTTCGCTGGCCCTGCGTGGCACCGGCGACATTCGCCTGGGCCAGGGCAGTGTGCTGAGTGTGGAAAGCGGCGCGGCGCGCACCCCCGACGGCAGCTGGCGCGGGGGTGCCGGTGGCGACCTGAGCCTGGCCAGCCTGACCTCGGGCGGGGCCGGTGGGCAGTTGCTGCTGGGCGGCGAGCTGCGCGGGTACGGCACCACGGGCGCCGGCACGCTGGCCCTGCGCGGCGACACCGTAAGCATCGGCGCCGATACCCCGGCGGCCAGCCTGAACCTGGGCAGCGATTTCTTCGCCAAGGGCTTTGCCCGCTACGAGGTGGTGGGCAACCAGCGCCTGGAGGTGGCGGCCGACAGCCAGGTGCAGGTGACGCGGCCGGTGTATCGCCTGCGTGGCGATGCCCGTTCGGCGGCCGAGGCGCTGGAGCTGTGGACGCCACCGCAGTACCTGGAGAACGCCGCCAAGGGCGTCCTGACCCAGCGCGCCGGTGCCAGCCTGCTGCTGCAGGCGGGCAGCGAGTTGGACCAGTCGGCCCAGCAGGTGGCGTCACGCTGGCTGCAGGTAGCCAGCGGCAGCCGTATCCAGGTCGATGACGGGCAATCCATCACGTTGCGCAGCCCCGGTGGCCTGCAGGTTGACGGCAGCCTGGTGGCACACGGCGGGCAGATCACCCTGGCTGACACTGTTGTGCAGGAGGCCTTGACCAGTGCGGTGCGGTTCGAGCCGCATCAACGGGCGATCCGGGTCGGCGCCGGGGCGCTGCTCGACGTATCGGCCCGTGCCGTCACCGCCGTGGACGCGCGTGGCGAGCGCTATGGCGAACTGCGCCAGGGCGGCAGTATCGTCATCGGCAGCACCTTCGACCCCAACCTGGGTGGCGCGCTGGCCCCCGACCTGTTCGTGGTGGTCGAGCGTGGCGCTGTACTGGATGCGTCCGGCAGCCAGATGAGCGTCGATGTTCCCGGGGTTGGCGCGACTCGGCTGGCCAGCCAGGGCGGCAGCATCAGCCTGAGTTCGATCAATGGCCTGTACGTGGACGGCGAGCTGCGTGCAGCGGCGGGGGGCGCTGGCGTGGCGGGCGGCAGCCTGACCCTTGCGCTGGAGAGCGGTACCTACCCGATCACCCCGGCCTATGCCGAGGCCATCCGCCAGCGCGAGCTGCGTATCAGCCCGCGCGGGGAAGCCTTCGCCAACCAGGCCGGTAAGCTGGAACATGGCCATGGCCACCTCAGCGTGGCCCAGGTGGCGCAGGGCGGGTTCGATGCACTGACGCTGTTCAGCCGCGGCGTGATCAGCTTTACCGACGACGTGACGCTGCAACCGGCGCGCAGCCTGCACCTGTATGCCGGCGCACTGGGGCTGGCCGAAGGGGCTCGCGCCGATACCCGGGTGCGCCTGTCGGCTGCGCATGTGCGTCTGGCCGGGTACACCAGCCTGCCGCCGGCCGGGCCGGGCCTCACCAACAATCAGATCGGTATCGCGCTTTCGTCGCAAGCCGATCAGGCCAGGCTGCAGGTGGATGCGGCGCTGATCGACGTACGCAATACCCTGAAGTTCGGCACGGGGGTGAGTGAAGCGCTGAGCATCGATCGACGCGGCTTCCATCAGGTCAGCCTGAACAGCAGCGGCGATCTGCGCCTGCTCAAGACACTGGGCGGTAACGACACGCGGCTGGTGGCGCCGGGCACGCTGACCCTGAGCGCGGCGCAGATCTACCCTGGCACCAATGCCGTGGCAGTGATCAAGGCCGAGCATGTGAAGATTGCGCGCAGCAGCGCGGCCACGCCTGCCCAGCCCTATTCGCTGTTTGGCGCGCTGTCGATACAGGCCGACACCATCGACCAGCAGGGCGTGCTGCGCGCGCCCCTCGGCGCCCTGGTACTGGGCACCGCCAGCACCCGCGAACTGACCCTGCGCCCTGGCAGCCTGACTTCGGTCAGTGCCGCCGGCCTGGTGATGCCTTATGGCGGCACGGTAGATGGCCTGGTGTACAACTTCGCCGGCCAGTCGCTGAACAGCACGGTGCTGGGCCAGAGCCTGCCCAACGGCTGGCTCAACGTGACCCTGGGCGGTGGCAGCATCGCGGTCCAACCCGGTGCGGTAATCGACCTGTCCGGCGGTGGCGATGTGCGCGGCGCCGGCTTCATCTCCGGGCGCGGCGGCTCCACCGATGCCCGCTATCACCCGCTGGTGCGCAACAACCCCGATGGCAGCTTCAGCCTGCCGGGCCTGGCGAACAACCCGGTGTACGCCATCGTGCCCGGTGTGCAGGCCAGCGTGGCGCCCGAAGCGGTGGCGGGCGAGCCATCGGGTTCGATGCCGTTGGTGGGCCAGCAGATCACCCTGGACGCCGGGGTACCGGGCCTGCCCGCCGGCACCTACACCTTGCTGCCGGCCAGCTATGCGCTGTTGCCGGGGGCCTACCGTGTCGAGGTCAACGGCCAGGCCAGCGTCGGCGCGCCGCAGGCAGGTGCCACGGCGCTGCGCAATGGCTCGTGGGGCCTGACCGGCAAGCGCTCGATCGCCGGCAGCGGGCTGGGCGATGCCCTGTCGCAGCACCTGATACTGACCGGTGCCGACACCTTGCGTCGGTACTCGCAGTACAACGAAACCAGTTTCAGCCAGTTCCTGCTCAACGATGCCGCACGCCTGGGTATCCCGCGTGCCGCGCTGCCCATCGATGCCAAGGGCCTGACCCTGGACCTGGGCCATAACGACACCACGCGGCCCGGCTTCAGCATGCAGGGCGTGCTGTTGAACAAACCGGCGGACAAGGGCCACGGCAGCATCGCCACGGTGCTGTTCGGCGACACCCTGGTGATCCACGGCGACAACGCGCCCGCCACACCGGGTGCCGGCGAAACCGCCATTGCCGCGTCGCAGCTCAACGCCCTGGGTGCCAGCAGCCTGCGCATCGGCCATGCCGGGCAGCGGGTGTACGGGCAGGGTGGCAACCAGCTGCTGTTCGGTGATGCCAGGGGCACCAGCATCGTGCTCAAGGGTGGCGCGCACCTGAAGGCCGCCGAAGTGCTGATGGTTACCGGGCGCATCGCCGGCGCCATCAACATAGAGCAAGGCGCGAGCATCGATACGCTCGGGCAGGGCGCACCCGCCTACGACAGCCGCGACGGCTACCTCTACAACCCGCACAACAGCAGCCTGCTGATCGTGTCCAATGGCTGGGTCGACGTGCTGGCGCCGCAAGCGCCCAGCGGGACGATCACCGGGCCGGGCAGCATCCTGATCGGCGGCTGCCTGACGCGGTGCAGCGGCCAGACCGAGCTGTATTCCGAAGGCACCATTGCCGCCGCCACCAACAACCGCTTCAGCCTCGACGACCAGGTGCGCTTCGGCACCCGCAACCTGACCCTGGCGGTGGGCGCGATCAACGTCGGCAGTGCGCAAAGCCTGGCCGCTGCCGCTGCGGCGGGCTACCTGCCCAGCGGCCTGACCCTCAACCAGCAGGTGCTCGACCGCCTGCTGCAGGGCGATACCCGCCGTGGCGCGCCAGCCCTGGAAACCTTGACGCTGACCGTGCAGGACAGCCTCAACTTCTTCGGCACCACCGCGCTCGACACCCTCGACCCGGCGACCGGCAAGTCGCGCCTGAGCAACCTGGTGCTGGGCACCCCGGCGATCTACGGGCATGGCGCGGCCACTGACGTGGCCAGCATTCGTACCGGCAACCTGATCTGGAGTGGCGCCACCCAGGCCGCGCCGGCCCTGCTCGGCAACGGTGCCGGCACCGGCAGCGGGCGGCTGCAGATCGAAGCCCGGCGCATCGAACTGGGGTATGGCCCGCAGGCGCAGAGCAGCAGCCAGCCGGCGTTCGAGCGCCTGGCGCTGGGCTTCAGCGACGTGGCGCTGCTGGCCAGCGAACGCCTGACTGCCAACCACCGCGGCAGCCTGTCGGTGTATCAGTCACGCGGCGAGTATGTGACCGGCGAAGGCTACCGCTACAGCGGCGGCAACCTGCTGGTGCGCACCCCGCTGGTGACCGGTGAAGCCGGTTCGGTCAACCAGGTGCGCGTCGGCGGTGCCCTGCAGATGCTCGCGGGGGCGGCGCCGAGCACCGCCGACGCGCAGCTCAAGGCCGGGGCGCTGGGCGCCGAATGGTCGTTCAGCGCGCAGCGCATCGACCTCGACACCCGCGTGGCACTGCCCAGCGGCAAGCTGACCCTCGACAGCCAGGGCGACCTGCGCCTGGGCCAGGCGGCGCAACTGGACCTGGCCGGGCGCAAGGTCAGCCTCAACGACCTGGACAAGTACAGCTGGGGCGGCGACGTGATCCTGCGTAGCCAGCACGGCAACATCCACCAGGCGGCCGGCTCGATCATCGACCTGCACGCCGAACACAACCAGGCCGGCAGCCTGGAGGTGGTGGCGCTGGACGCCAGTGCCGGCCAGGTCGACCTGCAAGGCCGCCTCCTGGGCGCAAGCTCCGGCCACTACGATGCCGGCGGCACCCAGGTGCCCTACGCGGGTGCGGGTTTCACCCTGCGTGCCCAGGGGCTGGCCGGTGACCTGAGCAGTGCCTTCGCCACGCTCAACCAGCGCCTGAACGACGGCGGCGTGCATGGCAGCCGGCGCTTCCAGTTCAAGCAGGGCGACCTGCAGATCGGCAACGGGGTGCGCGCCAACCAGGTGCAGGTGTCGCTGGACAACGGCCATCTGCGCGTCAACGGCCTGATCGATGCCAGCGGCGAGCGTGTCGGCAGCATTCGCCTGGCCGCCGGCAATGGCCTGACCCTGGCCCAGGGCGCGGTGCTCGATGCACATGGCAGCGTGCTGCGCGTGGACAGCTACGGAAAGATCATCGACAGCCCCAACCGGGCCACGGTGGAGCTGAATGCCGGTGCCGGGAAACTGACCCTGGCGCGTGGCGTGCGTATCGACCTGCGCCATGGCACCGACGCACCCCGCGGCGGCGCCGCCAGCCAGCACGATGGCCGCGAGCGCGGCACCCTGGCGCTGTATGCGCCGCGGCTGCGGGCCGACGACCCGACCCATGGCGACATCGCCATCGACGCCTCGCAGGCGCTGTCGATTCTTGGTGCGCAGCGCATCGACCTGTTCGCCATGGCGCGCGATCATGCGGCCCCGCAGGGCGTCGACCCGCATGTCAGCGGCAAGCCCTATGTCCAGATCGACCAGGCCTACCTCGACGCACGCCACGCGCAAAGCGTGCAGTTCATTGACAGCGCCCTGGCCAACACGGCGCTGGTCAACGGCAAGCTCGCCGGCCTGGTCAAGGGTTACGCTCAGCAGTTCCACCTGCGCCCGGGGCTTGAAGTGATCACCGACGGCGACCTGGTGGTCAGCGGCGACCTCGACCTGTCGCGCTACCGCTATGCCAGCCTCAACCCCAACGTGCACAAGACCGGCGCGGTGTACGGCTCGGGCGAGGCCGGCAGCCTGAGCCTGCGTGCCGGTGGCGACGTGGAGGTGCTGGGCAGCATCAACGACGGCTTTGCGCCGCCACTCGAGACCCAGGACGACGGCGGCTGGGTGCTGCTGGAAGGGCGCCTGGCCTATGGCGCCCAGGTGGTGGTGCCCAACGGCGGGGTCGAGCTGCACGAGGGCACCGGTTTTCTGGCCGGCCAGGTGCTCAACTACGACCTGCCGATACAGGCGCGCGTGCTGGCCTCGGGCGCTGTGCTGCCAGTGCGTGCAACCCTTTCGGCCGCGATCGAGCTGCCGGCTGGCACCGTGCTCTCGGCGGCGCTCTACAACGCCGACGGCAGCCAGGCACTGGCGGCGGGCACCCGCCTGGAGGCCCCGCTGCGCCTGGAAGCGGGCATGCAACTGGGCGCCGGCACGCGGCTGGTGGTCAACACGCCCGTCACGGCCATGACCTGGCCAAAAGGCGTGGCACTGCCGTCCGATCCGGGCCACCTGCTGAACGGTGGCGCCGATGACCTGGTGCTGCTGGCGGGCAACCTGGTGCTGCAACGCGGCGCGATCATTCCGCCGCGCACCGATATCAAGCTGGGGGGCGTGGGCTCGGTGGCGCTGCGCAGCGAGGGCAAGGGCACCAACTGGGCGGTTGCCAGCATGCTGCCGGCCGGTTCGCAGTCGTGGAACCTGCGCGTGGTGGCCGGTGCCGATACCACGGCGGCCGACCCGCGCCTGGCCGACCCGAACGCCAGCGGGCGCCTGCGCCTGGCCGACCACCACGTGGGCATGCTGGCGGTAGGCGCCAGTGCCGGCTGGGTGTGGACCCAGGAAGGCATCGACGGGTTTGGTGTGGACGCCAGGCCCGGCGACCCGATCGACTTCGATGCCATCGGCTACCCCACGCTGTGCGACGAGTTCCCCACCTGGTGCGCCAGGGCACCGGCCGCCGGCGGCGGCCTGGCCTGGACCCAGGAAGGCATCGACGGGTTTGGCGCAGATGCCAGGCCGGGCGATCTGATCGACTTCGATGCGATTGGCTACCCCACCCTGTGCGATGAGTTCCCCACCTGGTGCGTGATGACCGCGCCGGGCAACACCGAGCACGACACGGTGCCCGGCGGCGCCTCGCGTTACAGCGTGCTGCGTACCGGTACCGGTGACCTGGACCTGATCGCCGCCGGCAACCTGGACATGACCACGCTGTTCGGCGTGTACACCGCCGGTACGGCGACCCCGGTGCCCGCCGCCTATCAACTGGCACGCGGGCAGGCCAATGACGGGCAGGTGCTGCCGGAGTTTCTCGGCGGCTACGAGGCGCTGGTCGATGGCGGCGCGCAGAGCCTGTACCAGGCCTGGTACCCGGAGCAGGGCGGCAACCTGCTGTTGACGGTGGGGGGCAACCTGACGGGCAACTCCCTCAGCCGCGAATATGGCAGCCTGACCCGCCTGGCCTACCAGTTGCCTACCGCACAGGTCGGCAACTGGCTGTGGCGCCAGGGCAGTGGCAACGCGCTGGCGGCAGACGAGCAGATACCCACGGCCTGGTGGATCAACTTCGGCACCTATGTGCGCTACCAGCGCAACAGTGTGGTGGCCGGCTTCACCGGCTTCGGCACCCTGGGCGGGGGCAACCTCGATGTCACGGTGGGCGGGCAGGCCGGCACCCTCGATGTGATCGGCAATACCGCTGACCAGTACCGCACGCAGTGGGACGACAGCGCACGTACCCAGGCCCTGCAGCTGGCAGTCGGCAGCACCGGCCGCGTGGGCCGCGATGGCAGCCTGACGCTGGGCGGTGGCGGCGACCTGAACCTGAAGGTCGGCGGCGCCGTCAACCCGACCCAGGCGGCCCTGGGGCGTGGCGACAACGCCGATGTACTGGGCGTGGCCGCCCATGACCTGCAGGGTACCCTGGTCAACCTGCGCGGCAACCTGCAGGTGTCGGCAGCGGCCCTGGGCGGTATCGACCGTGCCTACGGCGCGCTCGGGATACAGCAGGACAGCCACGAAACCCGCGCCTACGACCCGTTCCAGGCCACCCTTGCCAGCGCCAAAGGCGGCCTGGTGGTGGTGCCCGGCGACGCCACGGTGCAACTGAGCACCCGGGGCGACCTGGTGCTGGGGGCGGCGGCCGACCCGGGCCGTGTGCCCACGCTCAACACCACGCCGTTCGGCACGGCGGCGGGGGGCGGCAGCAGCTGGTTCAGCCTGTGGACGGCCAACACTGCCATCGACCTGTTCTCGGCGGGCGGTGACCTGACCCCCAGCACCCAACTGATCGAATTGACCCAGCCGGTCAGCGGTGATGCGCTGTCCGGCCTGGATACCTCGCCCACCGACGGGCGCTTTGTCTACCCGTCGATCCTGCGTGCGGTGGCGGCCTCCGGCAACCTGTACTACGGGAACTCCGCGCAGTACCGGGAGAAGAACCGGCTGCAGGGCGCGAGTGGCTACTCATTGCTGCTGGCACCTTCGGCCAATGCCCAGTTGCAGCTGGTGGCGCAGGGTTCGATCTACGCCGGTGGCTATGCGATCAACCAGTCCGGCGCCGCACCGTCGGCCCTGGCTACGCCGTTCAACCCGGGTTTCATCGGCAGCTACAACGGCCACAGCGTCAGCAACCAGAGGCCAGACGGGATTGCGGCAGACCTGGAAGCGGGTCGCTTCCCGCTGTTCGCCTTTGGCAGCACCAGCACCGCCAATGCCTACGGGCAATTGCAGCCGGCGCGCATCTACGCCGTGAGCGGCGACCTGGTGGGGGTGCGCTCGGGCGAGGTCCTGAACTTCGGCAATGCGCGCAATGGGGCCGTCTGGTACGAGGGCGCCGCACCGGTGTGGATGATGGCGGGGCGCGACATCGTGTACAGCGGTACCGGCCTTGGCGAGACCACCTACGTGCCGGCGATGATGTCGGACATCGTCGGTGCGCTGGCGCTGTCCAGCGGCAACCTGTTCGTGCACAACCACGCCACCGATCATTCGCAGGTGGTAGCTGGGCGCGACATCCTGTTCAGTGGCCTGAACGTGGCCGGCCCCGGCACGCTCACCGTCAGTGCCGGGCGTGACCTGCGCCAGGAGGACCGCGCGGCCATCACCAGCCTGGGCGCCATCGTCACCGGCGACAACCGCCCCGGCGCAAGCCTGGTGTTGCAGGCCGGTGTGGGCGCCCAGGGGCCAGGGTATGCGCGCTTTGCCGAGCTGTACCTGAACCCGGCCAACCTTGCCGACAGCAACCAGAGCCTGGCGGCGCAGCCGGGCAAGGTGGCCAAGACCTACGCCGAGGAGTTGCGTCAATGGCTGGCCGAGCGCTACGCCTTCGAGGGCGATGCGGCCCAGGCGCGGGCGCGGTTCGCCAGCCTGCCGGCGACCGAGCAGGCGGTGTTTGCGCGCCAGGTGTACTTTGCCGAGCTGCGTGCCGGCGGCCTGGAGTACAACACCGTGGGCGGGCCGCGCCAGGGCAGCTACCTGCGCGGGCGCAATGCGATCGCGGCGCTGTTCCCCGAGCAGGACGTGGCCGGCAACCCGATCCGCTACGACGGCGACATCCTGATGTTCGGCGGGGCCGGGGTGCGTACCCAGGTGGGGGGCGCGATCCAGATGCTCACCCCCGGTGGCCAGCAGGTGTTCGGCGTGGAGGGCGAGGCGCCGCCGGCCGGCGCCGGGGTGATCACCCAGGGCAACGGCGATATCCAGCTGTACGCGCGCGGCAGCATCCTGCTGGGGCAGAGCCGCATCATGACCACCTTTGGCGGGTCGATTCTGGGCTGGTCGGCCGAGGGCGACATCAACGCCGGGCGTGGTTCCAAGACCACGGTGGTCTACACCCCGCCGCGCCGGCTGTACGACACCTGGGGCAACAGCAGCCTGTCGCCCACGGTGCCGAGTACCGGTGCGGGTATCGCCACCCTGGCGCCGGTGGTGGAAGTGCCGCCGGGGGACATCGACCTGATTGCGCCGCTGGGCACCATCGATGCGGGGGAGGCGGGCATCCGGGTGTCGGGCAACGTCAACATTGCCGCGTTGCAGGTGGTGAACGCGGCCAACATCCAGGTGCAGGGTGATGCCAAGGGCATGCCGGTGGTGGCGGCGGTGAACACCCTGTCTCTTATACACATCTCCGAGCCCACGAGACCGTACTAGATCTCGT
>OLII01000573.1_pt1 | contig 13885 bp, 12 predicted proteins | sample 1609481 | NCBI WGS metagenome assembly OLII01 (sample SAMN05416859, study PRJEB24817) | seawater metagenome | isolation source: Sea water | place: Canada:Atlantic | collected 2013-11
TTTTCAAGCAGAAGACGGCATACGAGATCTAGTACGGTCTCGTGGGCTCGGTCGAGGTATTCGCCGGCGCGTTCGAGCAAGGCTTCGGTGGCATGCAGGCGGATCGCCAGGTGACCGAAGGACTTGAGCGTCAACGGGTCGTCGACTGCCTTGTCGATACCCGAGTCGATCCATGGCCGGGTGCGCGTGCGCACAAAATGCAGGGCATCTTCATAGGCGGCGCGGGCGATGCCGGTGTCGATGGCGGCGTGCAGAATCTGCGCCAGCGGGCCGACCGGGGTCGGGCGCTCGAAGGCGCTCTGGAACGGCACCACATCGTCGGCCTCGACACGCACGTTGTCGAACACCACCGAGCCACTGCCGGTGGTGCGCTGGCCGAAGCCGCTCCAGTCGTCGATCACGTCGAGCCCGGCGCTGTCGGCGGGCACGAAGGCCAACTGTTGCACGCCCTGTTCGTCGATCACCGAGGTGGGGATGCGCTGCGCGTACAGCGCGCCAGTGGCGTAGAACTTGCGGCCGTTGATGCGGTAGCCGTCACCGTCACGGGTGAGGGCGGTGGTGCGGTCGTGGGCGGTCTTGGTGCCCAGTTCGGCCAGGGCGTTGCCGAAGCGCCTGCCGGCCAGCACCTCGGCGTAAAGGCGCGCCTGTTGCGGCGGGCTGCCGTTCACGCGCAGCACTTCAAGGGCGTAGAAATGGTTCTGCGGGATCTGCCCCAGCGAGGCGTCGGCCTGGGCGATACGGGCGATGACCTTGGCCAGGGTGACGTTGGACACGCCTGCGCCACCGAAGGCTTTCGGCACGCTGATGCCCCACAGGCCCGAGCGCGAGAACAGCGCCAGTTCCGGGTGCGGCAGGCGGCGTTCGCGATCGCGCTCGATGCTGTCGCGGCGCAGTTGTTCGGCAATCTGTTCGGCAGTTTCCAACGCCTGGGCATCAGAAGAGATGACCGCCACGAGATCGTGCGGTTGCGGCAATAGGCTCATGAGAGGGCTCCAGTGGTCTGGTCAGATCCAGGAATGCCGGGCAGGCAGGGTCGCGTTGAGGTGGTAGGCGCCCACGGCGTGGTACTTCCAGCGCACCGGGTCGTGAAGGGTGTGCACGCGGGCGTTGCGCCAGTGCCGGTCGAGGTTGAACTCGGCCAGGGTGGCGCGGCTGCCCGACAGCTCGAACAGCTTCTCGCTGGCCTGCAGGGCAATCTCGGTGGTCAGCACCTTGGCTTCGGCCACGGCAATCGAGGCACGTGCGGCAGCGGCGGCATCGATGGGCGCGGCGTTGACCTCGTCGAGCACGCGCGCGGCGCGGCCGAGCAGCGCCTGGGCGGCATGCAGTTCGAGGGTCAGGCGGCCGATGTCGGCAATCACATAGGGGTCGTCACTGGCGCGATCGACCTTGGCGTCGACCCACGGCCGCGCGCGTTCGCGCACGAAGCTGATCGCATCGGCCACTGCGGCCTCGGCGATGCCGGCGTCGATGGCGGCCTGCACCAGCTGCGAGGCGGCGCCCTGGATGTTGGGGCTGTCGGCCTGGCGCCAGTTGTCGAGCACCAGCTCCGCGTCCACCGGCACCTCGTTGAGCAGCACCGTGCCGCTGGCGGTGGTGCGCTGGCCGAAGCCGGACCAGTCGTCGACGATACGCAGGCCCGGGCTGCCACGGCGCACGAAGGCCATGACCTGGCGCCCGTCGTCGTTCAGCGCCTTGACTGCCACCCAGTGGGCGAACAGCGCGCCGGTGGAATAGAACTTCTGCCCGGTGAGCAGAAAGTGATCGCCCTGGCGCACGGCGCGAGCCTTGAGTTCGAGGGTGTTCTTGCTGCCGCGCTCGGGGCCGGCATTGCCGATGCGCCAGCCGTCGAGCACCGACTTGAACAGCAGGTGCTTCTGGCGTTCGTTGCCGGTGTTCTTGACCTGCTGGAGGATGCCGAACTGGTTCTGCGGGATCTGCCCCAGGGCCGGGTCGGCCGCACTGATGATGCGGAACACCTCGGCGATGGTGGCGAAGGAAACGTCCGGCCCGCCGTGCTCGCGCGGGATGCTGATGCTGCCCAGGCCGCTGCGGGTGAACTGCTCGATCTCGGCCCACGGCAGCTTGCGCTGCTGGTCGCGGCGGGCGGCCTGCAGGCGCGCGGCGGCGGCCAGTTCATGGGCGGCCTCCAGGGCCTCTGCGTCATTGCGCAGGACCTTGGCCGGCAGCAGTAATGGGGCGTTGTCCAGATCGCTGTGGACTGCGTCGTGTACCAAGCTGGACATCAGTACCGCTCCTTGGCTGCACTCAATGCCCTGGCGTTGCGCACTGGGGTGATTGTGTTCCTGACCATACCTACCTCACGTATTGGAAACGTCGCCGTGATCGATATGGGCGACAGAAATGCGCTGGTCCGGTGGTCCGGTCTATATACCCTAAGCGTGTATAAAAATTAAATAAACTAACCTTTAGGAATATGCATAGAAGTGCCTCCGCGGCCCTTGGCCGAACACCCGCAGGCGCACGGCCGGGGCCCACTGCGAGCAGTTGCCGACCTTGTCCAGAATGCAGTAGCTGGCGTCCAGGTGCTCGTCGTTGCCGGCTTCCAGCAGCACTTGGGGCGGGATCAGGCCCTGTATCGGGCCGCCGATACCGTCGCCGGGCAGTGGCGCCAGGTCGATGCGCAGGTCGGCCCAGCGCAGGGTGATCGCATCGCCTTCGGCCATGTGCCGGTACGGCGCGATGTTGAACGGTACACCCTGCCCGCAGCGGCTCAGATCCAGCCCTTGGCGCAGCAGCCGGCCAGGCAGGCGCAAGGGCGTCAGGTGCGGGTTCTCCGGGGTGGTCACGTAGCCGCCGGGGCAGTTCAGCTTGACCGCTACCTGCAATGGCGCGGAGCGTCGCGGGTGCTGGCCGGGCTGGAGCAGGCGGTAGTGCAAGGTGTTGAGCCCCGGGTAGAGCATCTGCCTGGGCACGGCGAGGGCGATCGAAGTGCCGGGCTCGCCGGCGCGCAGTAGATGCGCGGCCACGTAGCGGTTGCCCCAGAACAGCTCCAGCAGGTCGCCGGCCTGCAGGGTCGGTGCGGTCTGGATGCTGGCTTGCAGGTGGCTGGCGGTGTGCACGCCAATGCCATGGGGCGCGATATGGAGCAGGGCGGGGGGCGGCAGTTCAGATCCTTTGGCTGCGCGGTGCATGGTCCGTTTCCTTGTGCGGGTGGTGGCACGAGGCTTTGGTTATTGGCTGGATCGGCAGGTGAGTCAAGGTGCCCGATGGCCGTGACCGGGCAGTCGGCAGCGCTTCAGAGCGGTCCTACCCGAAGCGGCATGGGGGCTGTGGATAAACTCGGATTTGTCTGTGCTCGGGCGGTGCATCCGGGTCAGTGGGCGTGGCCCTGCGCGCCGAGAAACTTGCCCAGAAACTGGCGTGTGCGTTCTTCCTTCGGCGCGGCGAACAGGGCCTTGGCCTCGCCCTGTTCGACGATCACGCCCTTGTCGAAAAAGATCACCCGGTTGGCCACGTCGCGGGCGAAGTTCATTTCGTGGGTGACGATGATCATGGTGCGGTTTTCCTGGGCCAGGCCGCGAATGGTCGCCAGCACCTCGCCCACCAGCTCGGGGTCCAGCGCCGAGGTGGGTTCGTCGAACAGGATCACCTGCGGCTCCATGGCCAATGCCCGGGCAATGGCCACGCGCTGTTGCTGGCCACCGGACAGGCGCCGCGGGTAGGCATCCTCCTTGCCCGCCAGGCCGACCTTGGCCAGCAGCGCACGGCCCAGGGCCAGGGCCTTTTCGCGTGGGGCCTTTTTGACCACCAGCGGCCCCTCGATGACGTTCTCCAGGGCGGTGCGGTGCGGGAACAGGTTGAAGTTCTGGAACACGAAACCGACCTGCTGGCGCAAGTGGCGAATCAACGTGGCCTGCTTGGCCAGCGGGCGGTCGCCGTCGATCTCGATGTCGGCCACACGAATGCGTCCGCTGCTGGGGGTCTCCAGCAGGTTCAGGCAGCGCAGGAAGGTGGTCTTGCCCGAGCCGCTGGGGCCGATGATGGCGATCACTTCACCGGCCTCGACTGTCAGGCTGATGTCGTCGAGCACGGTCAGGCCGTTGAACTGCTTGCTCAGGCGGGTGACTTCGATCATGCCTCAGGGCTCCAGGTCATGGCGGTTGACCCGCGCTTCCAGACGGTTCTGCAGGTGGGCCAGCGCGCTGGCCAGCACCCAGTAGATCAGGGCGGCGGCCAGGTACATGGTGAAGATCTCGAAGGTGCGTGCGGTGATCAGCTGGGCCTGGCGGAACAGCTCCGGCACCTGGATGGTGGCGGCCAGCGCGGTGTCCTTGACCAGCGAGATGAAACTGTTGCCCAGCGGCGGCAGGGCGGTGCGCGCTGCCTGCGGCAGGATCGCGCGGCGCATCGCCTGGCCGCGGGTCATGCCGATGCTGGCGGCGGCCTCCCACTGGCCGCGGTCGATGGAGCTGATCGCGGCGCGCAGGATTTCACAGGCATAGGCGGCCATGTTCAGGGAAAACCCGATCAGCGCCGCAGGCAGCGGGTCCAGCTCGATGCCCAGCTGCGGCAGGCCGTAATAGATCATGAACAGCTGCACCAGCAGCGGCGTGCCGCGAAAGAACGACACATAGACCCGCGCCGTCCAGCTCAGCAGCTTGATCGCAGACAGGCGCATCAGCGCCAGGCCGAAGCCGATCAACAGGCCGAAGAACATCCCGCCCAGGCTCAGGAACACCGTGAAATAGGCGCCCTTGAGCAGAAAGGGCGCGCTGTCCAGGGCCAGTTGCAGGCTCTCTTCGATCATTGCGTCACGTCAGCACTGAAATACTTCTCGGAAAGCTTTTTCAGCGTGCCGTCGGCGCGCAGTTTGTCGAGGGCCTTGTTGATCGCGTCGAGCAGTTCCGGCTCGCCCTTGCGCAGGGCCACGCCGGCTTCCTGGCGCGAGAAGGCGTCGCCGGCGGCGATGGTGTCCTTGGCTTTTCTGGCGTATTCCAGTGCCGCCAGGCGGTCGATCAGGATGGCGTCGATGCGGCCCACGCGCAGGTCCTGGAACTTGCTCGGGTCATCGTCGTAGGTCTTGATGATGGCCTTGGGCACGTTGTCCTTGAGCCATTGCTCGTAGTTGGTGCCCAGGCCCACGCCCACCTTCTTGCCGGCCAGGTCCTGTGCGGTCTTGATGGTGTCCTTGTTCTTGGTCAGCACCAGGGCCTGGATGCCGGAAACGGTGTAGGGCTCGGAGAAGTCGTATTTCTTCTTGCGCTCGTCGGAGATGGTCACCTGGTTGACCACGATGTCCAGACGCTTGGATTCAAGGGCGGCGAGGATGCCGTCCCACTTGGTCGGCTGCAGCCTGGCCTTGACCCCCAGCTCCTTGGCCAGGGCCTCGGACAGCTCGACCTCGAAGCCGGTCAGCTTGCCGTCGGTGTCGACGAAGCTGAACGGCGGGTAGGTGCCCTCCAGGCCCACACTGATGCTGCCGCTGTCCTTGATCTTCTGCAATTGCTCGCCGGCGACCGCCTGGCCAAGCAGGCCCAGGCCAAGTACCAGGGCAGCCCCTGTGCCCAGCAACTGTTTACCGAATACGGAAATCGTCATGACTGGCCCCGCTGATATCAATTAAGCCGTTATTGGTTGACTGCTCCAGACCTCAGGGTAGGCGAATAATGCAGGTGCCCCACCGGTATGCAGAAAAATCAGCGGGCCCTCGTCGAAACGCTGGCGCGCGATGCCGTCGAGCAGCCCGGCCATGGCCTTGCCGGTGTACACCGGGTCCAGCAGCAGGCCCTCGTGGCTGGCCAGCAGGCGGATGGCGGCCAGGGTGCCGGCATTCGGTTCGCCGTAGCGCGGCGCGAAGTACTCGTCCCACAGTTCGACCTTGAAGGCGTCAGGCAGGTCGATGCCCAGCAGCTCGGCGGTGCGTTCGGCCAGGCCCTGCACCTTGGGGCGCTGGGCCTCGTCGCTGCGCGACACGGTCACGCCGATCAGCGGCAGTTGCGGCAGCGCTTGGGCCAGCGCCAGGCCCAGGCCGCTGTGGGTGCCCGCACTGCCGGAGGCCAGCACCACCCCGGCGAAGGTCTGCCCGCTGCGGGTGATCTGCTCGGCCAGCTCCAGCCCGGCGCGCACATAGCCCAGGGCGCCACGCGCATTGGAACCGCCAATCGGCACGATGTAGGGCTTGCGTCCGCTGGCATGCAGGCGCACGGCCAGCGCCTGCAACTGGTCATCGGCATCGTCGAGGTTATCCACTAGTTCGACCCTGGCGTCGAACAGCTCCAGCAGCAGGCGGTTGCCGTTGTGCTGGTAGGCGGGGGAATCGGTGCCGATGGGGTTTTCCAGCAGGGCCACGCAGCCCAGGCCCAGTTGCGCGGCCAGTGCTGCGGTCTGGCGCACGTGGTTGGACTGGATGGCGCCGGCGGTGATCAGCGTATCGGCACCGCTGGCCAGCGCGTCGGCGGCCAGGTACTCGAGCTTGCGCAGCTTGTTGCCGCCCAGGGCCAGCGGGGTGAGGTCGTCGCGCTTGATGTAGATGTCGCGCCCGGCCCAGGCCGACAGGCGTTCGAGCCGGTGCAGCGGGGTGGGTGCATCGAGCAAGGGCAGGCGTTTGAAGCGTTCGAGCTGGTGTTCGATCATGGCATCGGGCTGACTGGGGAAACTTCGACTATAGGCAGCCGTGGGCGTCTCTTCCACTGGGCCGGCTTATGCCGGATTTATAGCCAAAGCGCATAAAGGGATATTTTTTCCGCCGTGGCCATTTGCCGTAAAGTGATCCGCAACAAGGCGGCCACCCCCTCCACAAGCCGCCGCCGCGTCAGGAGAGACAACCGTGAGCGACAACGCGCAAACAGGCCATTGGCAGTTGCAAACCCTCGTCAGCCAGCTGCGTTCAGCCCGTGACCAATGGCGCAGCCGCAATGGCCGCAGCAGTGGCGAGCAGGGCGGGCGCGAGCTGCCCTCGCGCGAGGCGATGCGCCAGATTCTCGAGCAGCTGTGCGGCGCGCTGTTCCCCATGCGCCTGGGCCCGGTGGACCTGCGCGAAGAGAGCGAAGACTTCTATGTGGGCAACACCCTGGACGCGGCGCTGACCGCATTGCTGGCCCAGGCGCGCCTTGAGCTGCGCTACGCCGCGCGCCAGGGCAAGGCCGAGTCGCTGGAGATTGACGCCCAGGCGCTGCGCCTGATCCAGGATTTCGCCGCCGCCCTGCCGGGCCTGCGCACGTTGCTCGATACCGATGTACTGGCGGCCTATCACGGCGACCCGGCGGCGCGCAGCGTGGACGAGGTGCTGCTGTGCTACCCCGGCGTGCTGGCAGTGATCCACCACCGCCTGGCGCATCACCTGTACCGCGCCGGGCTGCCGCTGCTGGCGCGCATCAGTTCGGAGCTGGCGCATTCGGCCACCGGCATCGACATTCACCCCGGCGCGCAGATCGGCCCGAGCTTCTTCATCGACCATGGCACCGGTGTGGTGATCGGCGAGACGGCGATCATTGGCGAGCGGGTGCGTATCTACCAGGCCGTGACCCTGGGCGCCAAGCGGTTCCCGGCGGACGAGTCGGGGCAGTTGCAGAAGGGCCAGCCGCGCCACCCGATCGTCGAGGACGACGTGGTGATTTACGCCGGCGCGACTATTCTGGGGCGTATCACCATCGGCAAGGGCTCGACCATCGGCGGCAATGTGTGGCTGACCCGCAGTGTGGCGGCAGGCAGCAACCTGACCCAGGCCAATCTGCAGCATGATGATGGGACGCAGAAGTAGATCTTCAGTGTTTTTGAAGGCCTCATCGCGGGTCGAGCCCGCTCCCACAACGACCACCGCTGTTGTTGTGGGAGCGGGCTTGACCCGCGATGGGTCGCACCGTAACCCCCATCCATGTTTAACTTGAACGCTCGTTCAACTTAAACGGTGGTCCGCTGCCGGTGTTCAACAGGAGGAAACCCTTTGCTGAACCCGTACAACTCAACCCTCACACACCCCCGCGAGGTGCACACGCAATGAGTGCACCGTCTTCGAATACCCCCAGCACTATCCGCATGAACCCCCCGGTGTTCTATTTTGCCGCCAGCTTCATCCTGCTGTTCGGCCTGGCCGTGATCAGCAACCCGCAGGTGGCCGGTGAATGGCTGCTGGCGGCGCAGAACTGGGCCGCCAACACCGTGGGCTGGTACTACATGCTGGCGATGACCCTGTACCTGGTCTTCGTGGTGGTCACCGCCTTGTCCGGCTACGGCAAGATCAAGCTCGGTGCCGACCACGACGAACCCGAGTTCAGCTACCTGTCGTGGGCCGGCATGCTGTTCGCCGCCGGCATCAGCATCACGCTGTTCTTCTTCTGCGTCTCCGAACCCCTGACCCACCTGCTGCAGCCGCCCCAGGGCGAAGCCGGCACCGCCGAGGCCGGGCGCCAGGCGATGCAGCTGCTGTTTCTGCACTGGGGCCTGCACGGTTGGGGCGTGTTCGCCTTCGTGGGCATGGCGCTGGCCTATTTCGCCTACCGCCACAACCTGCCGCTGGCGCTGCGTTCGGCGCTGTACCCGCTGATCGGCAAGCGCATCAACGGCCCCATCGGCTACGCGGTGGACGGCTTCGGCATCATCGCCACGGTGTTCGGCCTGGGCGCCGACATGGGCTTTGGCGTGCTGCACCTGAACTCGGGCCTGGACTACCTGTTCGGCATCCCGCACACCCAGTGGGTGCAGGTGATCCTGATCAGCCTGATGATGGGGGCAGCGGTGGTGGTGGCCATCGCCGGGGTCGACAAGGGCGTGCGGGTGATGTCCGACATCAACATGGTGCTGGCCTGCGCACTGCTGCTGTTCGTACTGTTCGCCGGGCCTACCCAGCACCTGTTCAACACCCTGATCCAGAACCTGGGCGACTACCTGGGCGCGTTGCCGCGCAAGAGCTTCGATGTGTACGCCTACAACGAACCGAGCGACTGGCTGGGCGGCTGGACGGTGTTCTACTGGGCCTGGTGGATTGCCTGGGCGCCGTTCGTCGGGTTGTTCATCGCACGGATTTCCCGCGGGCGCACCATCCGCGAGTTCGTGTTCGGCGTGCTGCTGATTCCGCTGGGCTTCACCCTGGCGTGGATGTCCATCTTCGGTAACAGCGCGATCCTGCAGGTGCTCAATGGCGCCACGGCGCTGGGGCAGTCGGCGCTGGAAAACCCCTCGATGAGCCTGTACCTGCTGCTGGAAACCTACCCGTGGAGCAAGGTGGTGATCGCGGTCACGGTGTTCATCAGCTTCGTGTTCTTCGTCACTTCGGCCGACTCGGGCACGGTGGTGCTCTCGACCCTGTCGGCCCGTGACGGCAGCCCGGACGAGGACGGCCCCAACTGGCTGCGGGTGTTCTGGGGTGCGATGACGGCGCTGGTGACCAGCGGGCTGCTGTTTGCCGGCAGCATCGACTCGCTCAAGTCGGCGGTGGTGCTGACCTCGCTGCCGTTCTCGGTGATCCTGCTGGCGATGATGTGGGGCCTGCACAAGGCGTTCTACCTGGAGTCGCAGCGTCAGATCGCGCAGATGCACTCGCTGGCACCGTTCGCCAACTCGCGGCGCGGGCGTGGCGGCTGGCGGCATCGCCTGAGCCAGGCGGTGCACTTCCCCTCGCGGGACGAGGTGTACCGGTTCATGGATGACGTGGTGCGCCCGGCGATTGCCGAGGTGACCGACGTGTTTGCCGAGAAGGGCCTGAATGTCATCACCCAGGAAGACCCGAGCCACGACAACGTGAGCCTGAAGATCGGCCATGGCGAAGAGCAGCCGTTCATCTACCAGGTGCAGATGCGCGGCTACTTCACGCCATCGTTCGCACTGGCCGGGCTGGGCACGCAGGAGTTGAAGAACCGGCGCTACTACCGCGCCGAGGTGCACCTGAGCGAAGGCAGCCAGGATTACGACCTGGTGGGCTACAGCAAGGAGCAGATCATCAACGACATCCTCGACCAGTACGAGCGTCACCTGCAGTTTTTGCACATGGTGCGTTAGGGCTGCCGGCCCCTTCGCCGGCAAGGCCGGCTCCTACAGGAGCCGGATTTGCCGGCGAATGCCTCCCTCTTGCCAGCTACGCCCACGGGGTATTTTCATACCTTGATTCGTACCACGTAGTACGTAATCAATGGCCGCGGCGCACCGCCTCAAAACGGCTTGTCGCCCAGAATAGTCGCCCGATGCATTACCCGCCGCTGCGGTCGGTAATCGTCCACCGCGTAATGCTGCGTTACGCGGTTGTCCCAGAACGCCACGTCGTTTTCCTGCCAACGCCAGCGGATGGTGAACTCCGGGCGCGTGGCGTGGGCGAACAGCAGTTTCAGGATCGCCTCGCTCTCGGCCTCGCCCAGTTCGTTGATGCGGGTAGTGAAGCCTTCGCTCACGAACAGCGATTTGCGCCCGCTCACCGGGTGCGTGCGGATCACCGGGTGCGACAGCGGCGGGTTGTTGCGCCGCGCCGCTTCCCAGCGCGCCAGGTCTTCGGCGGTGTTGCCAAAGCGCTCCAGCGGAAACGACTTGGTGAAGTCGTGGGTGGCGGTCAGCCCGTCGAGCAGCTGGCGCAGCGGCGCCGACAGTGCCTCATAGGCGGCAATGCCGCTGGCCCACAGGGTGTCGCCACCATAGGCCGGCAACTGCTTGGCGCTGAGCACCGCACCCAGCGCCGGGGTGGGCAGAAAGGTCACGTCGGTATGCCAGATGGCGTTGTCGCGTACATCGGTGACGGCCGTGTCGAGCACCAGCACCTGTGGCGTGTCGGGCACGTTGGGGTAGATGGGGTGAATGTGCAGATCGCCGAAACGCGCGGCAAAACTGGCCTGCTGCTGCGGGGTCAGCGGCTGCTCGCGAAAGAACAGCACCTGGTGCTGGAGCAGCGCCTGCTCCACGGCGTCACGGTGTTCACGGCTGATCTCGCGGGTCAGGTCGATGCCGCTGATCTGGGCGCCGAGCGCGGGGCTCAGCGGGGTAATGGTCAGGCTCATGTCGGTCTCTTTGTGCAAGTCTCAATGGCTCTGGCCATGCCAGGGCACCAGCTTGCGCTGCAGGGCGCGCAAGCTCATTTCCAATGCGAAGGCGATCAGGGCAATCACCAGAATGCCCAGCACCACCACGTCGGTCACCAGGAACTGCGCGGCTGACTGCACCATGAAGCCCAGCCCGCTGGTGGCGGCAATCAGTTCGGCGGCCACCAGGGTCGACCAGCCCACGCCCAGGCCGATGCGCACGCCGGTAAGAATGTCGGGCAGTGCGCTGGGCAGGATCACGTGGCGAATCAGTTGTGCCCGGGTGGCCCCCAGCGACTGCGCGGCGCGCAGCCTGGCCGGGTCGACGGTGCGCACGCCGGTGGCAGTGGCGATGGCGATCGGGGCGAAGATCGCCAGGTAGATCAGCAGCACCTTGGACAACTCGCCGATGCCGCACCAGATCACGATCAACGGCAGGTAGGCCAGCGGCGGGATCGGCCGGTAGAACTCGATCAGCGGGTCGAAGATGCCGCGGGCAATACGGTTGTGGCCGATGGCGATGCCGATCGGGATCGCGGTCAGGATCGCCGCGCCCAGGGCCAGGCCGATACGCTGCAGGCTCGCGCCCAGGTGCTGCCACAGGGTCGATTCCATGTAGCCCTGGGTCATCAGTAGCCAGGCCTTGCCCAGCACCGCCTCGGGCGAGGGCAGAAACAGCGGCTCGATCCATTCGGCGGCGGTCACCGCCCACCAGGCCAGCAGCAGCGTGGCCAGGGTCAGTACGCTGATCCAGCGTGTGCTCAGGCTGCGCCGCGCCTTCACGGGCACCGCTGCAGCAGCGGCAGGTTTGGCCGTTACCGGCAGGTCGAGGCTGCTCATGCGAGCTCCTTGCGCGGGGTGGCGCTGCGTTGGGAGAACACCCGCGACAGTACGTGCTCGCGGGTTTCGATGAAGTGTGGGTCGGACTTGATCGCGCGTGCCGATTCGCCTGCGGCGTAGCGCTGGCCGAAGTCCAGTTGCAGGCGCTCGACGATCTGCCCCGGGTTGGGCGCCAGCAGCACCAGTTCGGTGGCCAGGAACACCGCCTCCTCGATGTCGTGGGTAATCAGGAACACCGGTTTGGCGGTGCGTTGCCACACCTGCAGCAGCAGTTCCTGCATCTGTTCGCGGGTGAATGCATCCAGGGCGCCGAACGGCTCGTCCATCAGCAGGATGCGCGGGTCGGCAGCCAGTGCACGGGCCAGGCCCACACGCTGCTTCTGCCCGCCCGACAACTGCCAGATACGCCGGCTGCCGAAGTCGGCCAGGTCCACCAGGGCGAGCATTTCGCGGGCCCTGGCTTCACGTTGTGCACGGGGTACGCCGGCCAGTTCCAGGCCGAAGCCGACGTTGGCCAGTACGTCCTGCCAGGGCAGCAGGGCGTCGTCCTGGAACACCACGCCACGGTCGGCGCCGGGGCCCTGCACCGCTTGGCCATCGAGGGTGATGCGCCCGGCGCTGGGGGTGACGAAGCCGGCGATCAGGTTGAGCAGCGAGGTCTTGCCGCTGCCGGAAGGGCCCAGGGCCACCAGCAGCTGCTGCGGGCCCAGGCTCAGTGAGATGTCGGCCAGTACGGGTTCGGCAGCGCCGGGGTACTGTGCGCTGATGCGCTCCAGTTGTAGCAGGGCCATGAAGGGGCTCCGGTGTCAGTTGGTGATGAACTGGGCGCTGACATAGGGCGCGTAGTCCGGCAGTACCGCGTCGACCTTGCCTTGTTCCTTGAGGAAGGTGGCGGTGTCGGTGGTGGCCTTGGTGGTCGGTGCGCCCAGGGCCGCGACCTGGTCGGCGGCCAGCGGGAACACGTTGCCCTGCAGCAGGCCCGGAATGTCCGCGGCCTTGGCGCCGGAAAGCTTGACCAGCTTGTCGACGTTGGCCTTGTCGGCCAGCCAGGCTTGCGGGTTTTTGCGGTAGTCGGCGTAGGCGTCGAGGGTGACCTTGGCGAAGGCCTTGACGATCTCGGGGTGCTTGGCGGCGAAGTCCTTGCGCACGATCCAGGCGTCGAAGGTCGGTGCGCCTTTTTCGGCCAGCTCGCCGGAGGTGATCAGCACCTTGCCGTTTTCCTTGGCCACGCCCAGGGCTGGGTCCCATACGTAGGTGGCGTCGATGTCGCCGCGCTTCCAGGCGGCGATGATCGCCGGTGGCGCGAGGTTGAGGATCTGCACCTTGGACGGGTCGATGTTCCACTGTTTGAGTGCGGCCAGCAGGCTGTAGTGGCCGGTGGACACGAACGGTACGGCGATCTTCTTGCCGATCAGGTCCTGCGGCGAGTTGATGCCGCTGCCCTCGCGAGCCACCAGTGCCTCGGCGGCGCCGATCTGGGTGGCGATCAGGAAGGTTTCCACCGGCAGCTTGCGGGTGGCGGCGGCGGCCAGGGGGCTGGAGCCCAGGTAGCCGATCTGTACGTCACCGGAGGCGACGGCGGTGATCACGTCGGCGCCGCTGTCGAACTTGCGCCAGTCGATGCTGGCCTTGCTGGTCTTTTCATAGGTGCCATCGACCTGGGCCACCTTGGCCGGATCGACGGTGGTCTGGTAGGCCACGGTCAGGTCGGCGGCCTGGACGAAGAAGGCGGCACCGGCCAGGGCCAGGGCGGTGAACAGGCGCAGCGGGGCAGGCAGGGTCATGGAAAACTCCTCGTCAGGCGGGTAGGCGGTGTGGATGACGAGAAGACTAGTTGATCTAAGAATGTCGAAATAAATAACTTTTTGGCATTAGCTTAGGAGTCATTGGCTGGATGACCCGAGTCAAGGTGGTCGCTGCCAGGGTGGTGAACAATCGCGGGCTGCCGGGGCAATGAGGAAGATGATCGGTATAAAAAATATATTTTTAAGAAGATATGGGAATTAGCTTATGGGCTATCCTGCAAAACGCTGAAACTGTCTCTTATACACATCTGACGCTGCCGACGATCTACTCTGTGTAGA
>OLII01000575.1_pt1 | contig 13873 bp, 10 predicted proteins | sample 1609481 | NCBI WGS metagenome assembly OLII01 (sample SAMN05416859, study PRJEB24817) | seawater metagenome | isolation source: Sea water | place: Canada:Atlantic | collected 2013-11
ATACCAATATGACTACGGACATTTTTGATGTGGCCCGTAACCCTGAAATTGACGTTGTTGTTGAGTTAATCGGTGGCTATGACGTGGCCAAAGAATTAGTACTTGAAGCCATTAAAAACGGCAAGCATGTAGTGACGGCCAATAAAGCCCTTATTGCTGTGCACGGTGAAGAGATTTTTGCTGCCGCTAAAGAAGCAGGCGTTACGGTTGGCTATGAAGCCGGTGTTGCCGGTGGTATCCCTGTTATTAAAGCCATTCGCGAAGGTTTGGCGGCCAATAAGATTAATCGCTTGGCGGGTATCATTAACGGTACTGGTAACTTCATTTTGACTGAAATGCGTGACAAGGGCCGTGCCTTTGAAGATGTATTAAAAGAAGCGCAAGATTTGGGCTATGCAGAAGCTGACCCAACCTTCGATGTTGAAGGCATTGATGCCGCCCATAAGCTTACTATTTTGTCATCTATTGCATACGGTATTCCGCTGCAGTTTGATAATTGCTTTACCGAAGGCATTAGCAAAATCACTCGTGAAGATGTGGAATACGCTGAAGAGCTGGGTTACCGCATTAAGCATTTGGGCGTGAGTTGTCGAACTGTTGCCGGCATTGATTTGCGGGTTCACCCAACCTTAATCCCAGAAACAAACATGATCGCAAAAGTAGATGGTGTAATGAACGCCGTGGCTGTGAATGGCGATGCTGTAAACGACACCTTGTTCTGCGGCCCTGGCGCCGGTGCTGGTCCAACCGCTTCGGCCGTGGTGGCGGATATTATTGATATCGCTCGTGGCATTAAAGTTGAGCCGCTTTCTTATAATTCATTGGACGATGTAAAAGTACTGGCCATTGATGAAATTGAAACCAGTTATTACTTGCGCATGCAAGCCGTTGATAAAGCCGGTGTATTGGCTAACGTGGCAAGCATTTTAAGCAATAAGGGCATCAACATAGAGGCCATTATTCAAAAAGAGCCAGCGCCTGGTGAAACACTTGTGCCTTTAATTATGCTTACCCATAAAGTTCAAGAAAAAATCATGAACCAAGCCATTAGCGAAATAGAGTCTCTTGCTGGCATTAATGGCAGCATCACGCGCATTCGTGTTGAGCACTTAAACTAATTTTAAAAATTAAAGGGGTTTTATAAACGATAATAAATGTTTGTAAAACGCTTTAAATATTATTGTGATGACCTAATTTGGGTTAAGTAATTATGATGAAATATATTTCCACTCGTGGAAACGCACCAGAACTAACATTTGAAGAAGTATTACTAACCGGTCTTGCTGACGACGGTGGCTTATACGTTCCGAAAGTTGTGCCACAGTTTAGTCAGGCTGAAATTGAATCTTGGCGTGACCTTCCTTATGCGGAATTAGCCCATAAAATTATTCTGCCTTTTGTGGAAGGCAGTGTAGACAGCGATGCCTTAAAAACTATTCTTGATGATGTGTACGGCAGTTTCGCTCATAAAGCGGTAGCGCCACTTCAACAGCTTGACCATAACGAATACGTGCTAGAGCTTTTTCACGGTCCAACCCTAGCGTTTAAAGACTTTGCCTTACAAACACTTGGCCGTTTATTAGATTACATTTTAGAGCGTCGTCACGAAAAAGTAGTGATCATGGGCGCCACCTCTGGTGATACCGGTTCAGCTGCTATTGAAGGCACCAAGGCGTGCCGCAATGTAGATATCTTTATTCTGCATCCGCATAACAAGGTATCAGAAGTTCAGCGCCGTCAAATGACCACAGTTAAAGGGGATAATATTTATAATATCGCCATCAAGGGTAATTTTGATCAGGCTCAAGAAATGATTAAAGCCAGCTTTGCTGACAAATCTTTCTTGAAAGGCGAGCGTAAACTGGTTGCGGTAAACAGTATTAACTGGGCACGTATCATGTCTCAGATTGTTTACTACTTTTATTCTTCGCTTAACCTGGGTGGTCCGCTTCGCCCTATGGCTTACTCGGTACCAACCGGTAATTTCGGTGATATTTTCGCTGGTTACATGGCCAAGAAAATGGGCTTGCCAATTGAACAGCTAATTATTGCCACTAACAGCAATGATGTATTGCATCGTTTCATGAGCAAAAATCAATACGAAGTACATGAGTTGCAGCACACCATTACGCCTTCAATGGATATTGCGGTGTCGTCAAATTTCGAGCGTTTGTTGTTTGATTTATACGATCAAGATGGGCCTGCGTTGTCTGAGTTAATGGGTCGCATGAATGCTAAAAAAGACATTGTAACGTTAGACGATGACAAACTGGCTAAGGCCCGTGAATTGTTTGATTCTTACGCCTGTGATGAAGACACCACGGTTAAAACCATGCAGGAAGTGTATGACGAAACCGGTTACTTATTAGACCCACACACAGCCATTGGTGTTAAAGCGGCCCGTACAGTGCGCCGCAATAAAGATATCCCAATGATCACATTGGGCACCGCTCATCCTGTGAAATTTGAAGAAGCGGTTCAGCGTGCTGGTTTTGATATGCCAACATTGCCACATCACCTAACAGACTTAATGGAGCGTGAAGAGCGCCTTGATGTACTGCCAGCAGACTTGGCCGAAGTGCAAAAGTTTGTAGCAGAAAAAACCTTTAAATAGTTTTTACTATTTTTAAAAAAGCCGAAGCCGTATATTACGACTTCGGCTTTTTCATGTCCGCTGTTCCATAAATATAAATTAATCGTCATTGGGAAAACTAAGTTATGAGCGTTCAAATTCAGCGTCGCCCAAGTGACTCTTCATTACCTTTAGTGGATCGAATTTTACAGGGCCGTGGCTTAACACGAGATGCTCTGGCCTACAGCTTAAGTGGTTTAGAAGATTTTTCCTCCTTAAAAGATATTGAAAAAGCTGCTCAGCTATTGGCTGATGCCATTGAACAAAAAAAGCGCATATTAATTGTCGGTGATTTTGATGTGGACGGTGCCACCAGTACGGCACTGGCGGTAGATTGTTTGCAACAAATGGGCGCGGCTTGGGTACATTATTTAGTGCCTAATCGTTTTGAATACGGATATGGTTTATCAACCCCCATTGTAAATTTAGCTCAAAAAGAATATCAGCCAGATTTATTGGTGACGGTAGATAATGGTATTTCCAGTTTTGAGGGTGTGGCCCGAGCTAAAGAGCTGGGTATGCAAGTATTGGTAACGGATCATCACCTAGCTGCCGACAGCCTTCCTAATGCTGACGCTATTGTGAATCCAAATCAGCCAGGCTGTAAATTCCCTTCCAAAAACGCCTGTGGTTGTGCGGTTATTTTTTATGTGTGCTGTGCCTTGCGCCGACTTCTTATGGAAAGAGAGGTAATTAAACAAGGCACACCGAAAAACAGCCTGCCCAATATGGCAAACTATCTTGATTTGGTGTCTCTTGCCACTGTGGCAGATGTGGTCCCGCTGGATGATAATAATCGAATTTTAGTAGAGCAAGGCCTACGCCGAATTCGTAAAGGCGTTGCGCGACCGGGCATTCAATCATTATTAAAAGTGGCTAAGAAAAACCAAAGCCAGCTTACTAGTAAAGATTTTGGTTTTGCGTTAGGACCACGTTTAAATGCGGCCGGACGCATGGACGACATGAGCATTGGCATTGATTGTTTATTAGCTCATGACCCTGATAGGGCCTATTCAATCGCGCAGACTCTGGATGAACTAAATCAAGATCGCAAACAAGTGGAAGGGGGCATGCAGCAAGAAGCGTTAACGCAATTAAATAAACTGCCTCTTGATGACATACAAGCCGCTAACAGTTTATGTTTGTTTCAAGCGGATTGGCATCAAGGGGTAATTGGTTTACTGGCCTCTCGTCTTAAAGAAAAGTTTTACCGCCCTGTGATTGTGTTTGCACCAGCCGATGAATCTGCCGTGGGGGATGAGCAAGAAGTAAAGGGTAGTGGTCGTTCAATTCCCGGTTTTCATTTACGTGATGCTCTAGATTTAGTGGCTAAGCGTTTGCCCCATGTTTTATCTAAATTTGGCGGTCACGCCATGGCGGCGGGTTTATCCATTAAGAAAAAACACATTGAAGAATTTAAAACTGTATTTGAAGAAGTTGCGTCTGGGCTACTAACAGAAGATTTGTTGGTGAATGTACTCATGACCGACGGTAGCCCAACACCACAAGATTACAATGTGAACATGGCGCGAGAATTACGCTTCGTGGCACCCTGGGGACAAAACTTTTCAGAGCCATTATTTGATGCGCAGTTTGATGTAGTCAATTATCGATTAATAGGTGCCGACAAAAATCATTTGAAATTAACTTTACAAGACCCGATAAGCAAACAAGTTTACGATGCCATTTTGTTTAATATTGATCGTTTTAATTTAGAACGAGATGATATTGAAGCGAATAAATTAAAACGTGTGCATGTTGTATTTGAAATGGATGTAAATGAATTCAGAGATCAAGAGAACCTACAGCTTATGATTCGTCACCTAACTTATTAGTAGAAAATAAGAGTGAATTTACCACTGGTTTTCAGTGAATATGTTCTTTTCTTCTAGGTGAACCTACCCTCTAATAAGCGCAGTTTAATTATAAGAATAAATAGGTGCTCACCATGTCATTGCAGACTCCCTCAAGCCATGAAGAACTGGAAATGTTTCGTGATATGGCTAAGAAATTCTTAGCCAAAGAGATCGAGCCTAAACATGCTCAGTGGGAAAAACAAAACTATTTGCCCCGTGATATGTGGAATACCTTAGGTGAGGCTGGCATGTTATGTGTGGACTTACCGGTTGAATACGGTGGCAGCGGTGTAGATTTTCGTTTTTCACAATTAATTTTAGCCGAGATTGCTCGTCTTGGGTTTGTGGGGTTATCGGGCAGTGTGGCCATTCACAGCGATATAGTGGCGCAATACATATTTAATATTGGAAATGAAGAACAAAAACAGTATTGGCTACCCAAAATGGCTACTGGTGAAGTGGTGACTGCTATTGCAATGACCGAGCCAGGAGCTGGTAGTGATTTACAGGGTATGCGCAGCACTGCTATTAAAGAAGGAGAAGAGTACGTTTTAAATGGCTCTAAAACGTTCATTACCAATGGCGTGAATGCTGACATGGTTATCGTATGTGCTAAGACCGATCCAAAAGCAGGTGGCAAAGGCATCTCTTTATTTTTAGTTGATTCATCCTTGCCTGGATTTACTAAGGGTAAGCATCTTGAAAAAATAGGACAGCATGCAGGAGACACGGCTGAATTGTTCTTTGAAAATGTTTGTGTGCCAGCCTCTGCTTTATTGGGTGAGGAAGGCAAAGGTTTTAAATATTTAATGCAAGAGTTACCACGTGAACGTGTTTCTATTGCCACTTCTTCAGTAGCCGCAGCCGAGGGCGCATTAGATTGGACCATTGAATATGTGCAAGAGCGTAAAGCATTTGGCCAAAGTATTAGCCAGTTTCAAAATACTCGCTTTAAATTGGCTGAGGTTAAAACTGATATTGAAATTAACAAAGCCTATGTTGAAAAATGTGTCGAAAAATACATGGCAGGCGACATGACAGTAACAGAAGCGGCCATGGTGAAACTAGCTTCAACACAGATGCAGTGTCGCGTAGTAGATGAATGCTTACAGTTATTTGGCGGTTACGGTTATATGGCCGAATACCCAATTGCCCGTGCTTATGTTGATGCACGTGTGCAAACTATTTATGCCGGGACATCTGAAATTATGAAAGAAGTGATCTCGCGAGATTTACTTGGCCGTTAATAGATAGCGATAGAAATAAAAAAACCCTAAGCCATATAAGTGGCTTAGGGTTTTTTATTGCTAGTATCTAGCCCTTAATTAAAAGCCAGCTAACTACTTAGCAGCCTCGTAAGCCGCCATGCTTTCAACGATGGCTTTTTTAGCGGCGTCGGCGTTATCCCAGCCTTCTACTTTAACCCACTTGCCAACTTCTAAATCTTTGTAGTTTTCAAAGAAGTGAGCGATTTGATCACGTAGCAATTTAGGCACGTCTCCAATGTCATTTACATCGTCGTACGCTTTGCTGATTTTAGTGTGTGGCACGGCTAGCAATTTAGCGTCTTCACCGGCTTCGTCGGTCATGTTTAATACGCCAACAGGGCGACAGCGGATAACCGAGCCAGGCTGAACTGGGTAAGGGGTTATCACCAATACGTCTAATGCATCACCGTCATCGGCTAGAGTGTGGTTGATGAAACCGTAGTTGGCAGGGTAGAACATAGGGGTTGCCATGAAGCGGTCAACCATTAACGCGCCGCCTAGGTCTTTGTCTATTTCGTACTTGATAGGGCTTGAGTTTGCAGGGATCTCGATCACTACATAGATGTCTTCAGGTGCGTCTTTGCCGACAGGGATTAAATCGTAGCTCATGCTGAATCCTTTATTGTGCTGAGTGGCCAGAGGTTATCTAACCTGAGTTTTTAGAAGTTTTGCAAGATTATACCGCCCACAGGCCTATGGGGCTAGAACGCAGTGTGAGGATCGGTGGCTATAATAACGGTGTGATTAGATCATTTTGATGTAATGGATTCATCAATTTGAAGTAAAGTGAATTTGATGTATAGTTAGCTTAACAGCGGAGGCAGATATGCAGGCAGACTACCATGACCCTAAGGCTGAGATCATCGCTCAGATAGGCTTATCCAGCAGTACATTCGATAACCCCAGTGTTTATATAGACACGGTGCGTTCAGGCATTACCGGTAATGTGGCCAAGCGCATTCTGGAAACCTTTGATGTAAAGCGCTCGGTGGCCGCCAGTATTCTTCAAACTCAAGAAAGCAATGTGGCACGGCTTTATAATCGCGCCAACATTAAAGGCAACGTGGCAGAAGACCTGTTGCAGTCTTTAAAGGTGAATTTAAAGGCCCTAGAAGTGTTTGAAGATAAAAGCTTAGTGAGCCAGTGGATGGAGACCCCAATTCCAGTATTGGACGGCAATACGCCCAATAGCCTGATGGATACCTGTGAAGGGCGTTCATGGATTATCGCCACGTTAGACAGAATTGAATTTGGTGAATTTAGCTAGCTTATGAGTTAGTGCACGTGAAAGAAAAAGTGAAAAGAACACGTTAACTGAGTCACCCCAAATAATAAAAGCAAACCGCATTTGGATTAGCATGCGTATTTATAGAATCAGCAAGCTGCAATACATGGAGCAGTATTCCGGTCGTGGCGCCAGTTACCTGCATGGTGGTCGCTGGAACCGAGCGGGTCAGCCTGTGTTGTACTTTGCCCAAACCCCCGCGTTGGCCATGCTAGAAATGGCCCACTATTTACCGAGTCCAAGATTAGTGCCAGCGTCGTTTCGCATTGGTGAATACCAATTGCCCGACGACATAAGCCAAATAGTTTTACCGACCCCTTTCCCTGAAAACTGGGACGCGAACATGTACCCTAAATCGACCCAAAATGCCGGTGGCGATTGGCTGGAAAATGGTGAGTCACTTATTTTGTGGGTGCCTTCCACGGCCTTGCCTATGCAAACACAAGGCATGGATCGAATTGCAGTGGTGAATCCTTTGCATCCTGATATTTCAAAATTGGAACTGATTTCAAGTGAAGGTAAGATTTATAATGAAAGGGCGTTTAGGGGAATGCACTAGCTCTTTAAATTTAAAACTAGTGCATTTTTCATTTAGTCTGAAATGATAATACTGATTTCTTCTATATCTACGATGATGTTGTTAACTGTTCCATCATATACGGATGCATCATCTGACTTTTTTTGTATTTATTACACTGATTGCTATGCTTTAATAAATATTCGAACCTTAACCTCATTTATAGCCACTTTGGAACGATGATGAAGAAACTTCAGTTAATACTAGTTCCTTTATTAACTGCGTCTATTAGCTTATCCAATGTCCATGGTGAATCTCTCACACTAAAAATTCCTATAATTGATGATAGTCCACATCAGCACGAGTTTTATCATGAGCTTCTCGAGACGGCCCTAAAAGAAGCTGGCCATAATCCCACTTTAATCCCCCTTAGGCTACCCCAATTGAGGACGGCAGCATATCTAGATAAAGGAAAAATATCGGCATACTGGATGGTGGGATCCCAAGCGAGAAATGAGAAGTATGTAGCTATAAAAGTAGGGCTTACAAATGGACTAATTGGAAAGCGGATATTATTCATTAAAAAGGGGGATCAGTATCTCTATGATAATGTAAAAACTGTAAAAGACTTTAGGGATTTACAACTAATTGGTGGGATGGGTAAAAACTGGTTTGATGTTAAAATATGGAAAGCCAACAAATTAAAATATAAAGAACACGAAGGAAATTGGAAAGCCATTTTTAAAATGATTCCGAAGCGGCCCGATTATAATTATTTCTCAAGAGGAATTAACGAGATTTTAACTGAATCAAAGCAATATCCGCTATTAGCAATAGAGAACAATTTGGTGCTTATATACGATCGTGACATTCGATTTTATTTGAGTAAAACGGGTAAGTATTCTGGCGAAAAATATAAAGTAATAATAGAAGGTGCTTTAGTCAAAGCAGAGGAAAGTGGTCTAATAGAAAAACTCGTACGAAAATACTGGGCTAACGACTTTAAAGTATTGAAATTTGACAAAAGAATTAAACTTAATTTAGTGACCCCTAAATAAGAGAGTTGAGGGGGGAATTGGGATGCAATATACATAACTGAACAACATGGATATCCATCCTTGTTTTATAGTAGTATAAAATTATTGCGGGATTGTAAGGACAATAGGCATTCTCTTCCAGTGAGTTTGCCTACGAGTTAATGAAGGGTTAACTGAATTTCCCAATAAGTTGTTTCAACTCAGGAATACACGAACCACAATTAGTCCCCGCTTTTAATTCCACGCCCAATTGCTTAGTAGTTTGACAACCTTTATTCCTAATGGCGTGTTCAATGGTTTTTTCCCCCACACTGTAGCAAGCACATACTATGGCGCCAATGTCTTCTCCCGCAGGTGCGTAACCGCTTAGTAAGGCATGGCGAGCGCGAGTGGTGAGTGCAGGCTGTGTGAACTGCATGGCCAACCAAGTACGTTCAGGTAAATCGGTGTTGGGTGACATAAACGCCACTCCCTGTAGCTGCCCTTTTTTATCAACCAAGGCCAAGCGATATAAGCCACTATTGGCATCTTGATAACTTAATATTTCCAGCTGCTGGGCTTTGGCGGCCGCTTCATTGGGTAGGCCTAACCAATTAAGTATTTGTTGAATGGGCTCTTTTACTTCTTTGTTGTGGGCTAATTCGTAGCGGGTGTGTTGCTTGCCTTTAACGCTTACCAAGTAATCCACCTGTGGCCAGTTAATTTCTTCACGGCTTAATACAAAACCGTACCATTTAGCTTGGTAACCACTCACTTTAACCGGTGTAAATTTACTTTCCGGTTGTTTAGAAAATTCATCCACCGCAGGGTTCACGACACTGTTTATGCGCCCAGTTTTAGATAGCTGGTTTGTCCAGTGCATGGGGGCAAAAATGTCGCCAGCCTTTACATCTTCTGTAATGTTTAAACGCCCGGTCATGTCTCCCCAGCGGCTAGAAATTTTAACAAGCTGTTGATCAAAAAGTTTATTTTGTAGCGCATCGTTAGGATGCATTTGCACAAAGGGTTCGCTGATGTGTTGATTTAATTGAGGCGCAAGGGCGGTACGTGACATGGTATGCCATTGGTCACGAATACGGCCACTGTTTAACGCCAAAGGAAATTCTTGGCTAGGTAAGTTTTTAGGAAGTTTAGGGGTCAGGGCTAAAAAGTTACCTTTGTGGTTGCTGGTATAAAACTCACCCTTGGCAAAAAAGCGTGGGCTGCCTTTAGGGTGATCACTATTAACTGGCCATTGGATTGGCTGAAGATTTTCATATTCTTCGTTGGTGATACTTTGTAAGCCAGAAATATCAAAGTCACGACGACGGCCAATTCCATTTTTAGTTGAGTGGTTTTCAAACCCTGAAAGCGCTGCGTGTTCGCGAAAAACATCAGCGGCGCTTTCAAAGTTAAAGCCTTCTTTAAAATCCATTTTTTTTGCCACTTGGCAAATAATCCACCAGTCGTGCTTGGCTTGGCCGGCGGGTATTAATAGCCCTCGTTGGCGGCTAATGCGACGTTCGCTATTGGTGACGGTGCCACTTTTTTCGCTCCACGGGGTGGCGGGCAATTTTACATGGGCTAAATCCATGGTGTCGGTTTTTTCTATGCAATCGCTTACCACTACTAGGTCACATTTTTGTAAGGCTTTTTTTACCTTGTCGGCATTGGGCATGCTGACCACTGGATTCGTGGCCATGATCCAAACGGCTTTTATTTTTCCTTCATCAATGGCATCAAATAAATCCACCGCCATTAAGCCTTGGCTTTGCGTGAGGCGATCGGTTTTCCAGAAGCGTTTAATACGGTCTAAGTTGTCTTCAGTGAAATCCATATGGCTGGCAAGCGTATTGGCTAAACCGCCCACATCGCGCCCACCCATGGCATTGGGTTGGCCTGTCATGGAAAACGGCCCCATGCCCGCTTTACCAATTCGACCTGTGGCCAAATGGCAATTGGTAATGCCATTAACCTTGTCTGTGCCAGAGCTGCTTTGGTTAACGCCTTGGCTATAAAGCGTAACGACCTTTTCATTTTCGCTAAACCATTCATAAAAAGTTTGCAGGTCTTGTTTGTTTATTCCAAGTGTTTTTGCTGTGGTGTCTAAGTTGGCACTGCTGTTTTTAGCTGCTTGTAAGCTTTCATCAAACCCTTGGCAGTATTGCTGAATGTAATCTAAATCAAGGTGTTGATTATCTGCTAAATAGCTTAATAAACCATTAAATAGCCAAACGTCAGTACCTAGGTTTAAAGGCAAGTGTAAATCGGCAATGTCACAGGTATTGGTTTTTCTAGGGTCCACCACCACCACTTTTACATTTGGATTTTCTTCTTTATGTTTTTTTATACGTTGAAATAAAACAGGATGGCACCAAGCGGTATTGCTGCCCACTAAAATAATTAAATCGCTTTGTTCAAAATCATCATAGCAGCCCGGAACCGTATCGGTGCCAAAAGCACGCTTATGTCCTACCACCGAACTCGACATGCATAAGCGGCTATTGGTGTCCATGTTGCCACTGCCGATAAAACCCTTCATGAGTTTATTGGCCACATAATAATCTTCGGTTAATAGTTGGCCTGATCCATAAAAAGCTACGGCATCGGGGCCATGTTCATCTATGACTTTTTGAAAGCCTTGTGCCACTGTATTTAATGCATCATCCCAGCTGGCCGCCTTGCCATGAATCTGCGGTTGCAATAAGCGTTCGTTTAAACCAATGGTGTCGGCTAGGGCACTGCCTTTACTGCAAAGGCGCCCATAATTCGATGGGTGACTCGTTAAACCTTTTACACTGATGCTACGTGTATCATCATTAATTTGTGCATCTACCCCACAACCCACACCGCAATAGGCACAGGTGGTGTGTAGGTTACGAAGCTCGCTGTTAATGGTTAATGAGCTTTTATCACTGGCAAGGATTGTATTACTCATTTTGTTTGGCCTTTTAACACTGCTTGATCTGATTTTTTTTGTTCAGGCTTTTCATGGGCTATTTCATCGCATAAGCCACGACCAAACATTAAGTAAGGGCGTATCTCACTAAGGTCTTTTTTCTCATCCAATAACTCATTATAAAAAGCCCCTTCTTGGGTCTCGCCATATAAAACAGCGCCTACTAGAATATTATTTTTTAATACTAACTTTTTATATATGCCCTGTTGCTTGTCACGATATATCAGGGTTTCAAGTGTTTCGCTACCTTCTTCATTTTCTGTTTCGTTAATAACGCCCACTGAAAAAAGATTAATGCCGGTGACTTTTAATTTCGTTGCGCTGGGCAAGGTTTGATACTGCGCCACACCGTGTTCACTTAAATGATTAGTTAATACTTTGGCTTGATCGTAAAGAGGGGCTACCAAACCAAAAGTGCCCCCTCGGTGCTGAATGCATTCCCCTAACGCGTAAATTTTAGGGTCGTAGGTTTGTAAGGTATCGTTAACCACGATGCCTTTTTCACAGTGCAGGCCAGCGTCTACCGCCAATTGCATATTAGGGCGTATGCCAATGGCCATGATGACAATGTCGGTTTCTAAAAAACTGCCATCTTTAAAATGAATTTTAGTCACATCACCCGTGGCATTGCCTTCTATGTATTGGGTTTGGGCATTCATTTTAAAGTTAAGTCCACGGGCACTGAGTTCTTGCTTTAAAAGCGTGCCGGCTTCTTGGTCTAGTTGACGGTTGAGAGGCACTACATTGCTGTGTACCACGGTCACTTCCATCCCGCGGCCACATAAGCCCATAGCGGCTTCTAAGCCCAAAAGACCAGCCCCTATCACCACGGCTTTTTTATGTCGGTTCGAAGCTTCAATCATTTTTTCCACATCACTTATATCGCGAAAGCTCATTACGCCATTAAGTTCAGTGCCTTCAATGGGCAAGATAAAGGGCTTAGAACCGGTGGCAATAATTAAGCGGTCATAAGGTGTTTGCTGACCATCAAGGGTGGTGACGGTTTTATGTATTCGATCAACCTTGGTGATGGCCTTCTCTTCGCCCACGTATAGATCAATGCCGTGTTGTTCGTACCAGGGGCGGCCAAGAATCATGATTTCTTCTAGGGTTTTTTCGCCGGCCAGTAAAGGGGACAACATGATGCGGTTGTAGTTGCCGTAGGGCTCATTGCCAAATACGGTAATGTGGTATTTGTCGGGACTGCTGCTCATGAGCTCTTCTAACAATTTAGCGCCAGCCATGCCGTTGCCAATTAATACTAATTTCGCTTTCATGAAAGCATCCAAAAAGGTTGATGTAACCAATAGAGCAAGGGGCGTACCAGATGACTGGAGGCCAGTAACCATAGGGTTTAGAGCGCTAAGTATAATCTAAATTAGCAGGTTCGTCGCCCAAACAGCACCAACATAGAGCATTGTTAAATTTCATGGTTATCCCAATTCGGTGCATGTAAGACAATTTTTAAGGGGGTTAAGCATTCTTCTAAAAAATAGCGGAGGTGGCGAATGGCCTTAGACCGAGTATGCATTAAGGCCAATAGCGATAGACCAGCAGCTATAATTAATACAGGTAGGGTAACCAGTTGCACCATCTAAAAACGTTAAGGCTAATGTTAACAATTCGCTGGATGGCTTTAGTCGCCACCAGCTTACCATGCAATGTAGGCAGATCCGTTGTACTGGTCATGTAATGGGGTGGTTCTTGAGCACGTTAATTAATGGTGATGGTGTAAAGTGATGCGCTTACGAAGACTGTATTCTGAAATCATTAGCCATGTAAGAGCGTTTACTCTTTTTAAACACAAGTTGACAGGCTACTTATCACTTTTTATTTTTACTTGTTTCATATTCGGGGAAGGCAATGCCTTTGAAAAAGATCGCCCACTTAAGGCCGCCACGCTTGATTACCCTCCTTATGAGTATTTAGAGAATGGAGAACCAAAAGGAATTGCGGTTGAAATAATACAAGAAGCGCTTAGAAGAACGGGGGTGAGTCAAGTCGTTTTTGAATTTTATCCGTGGAATAGGTCTATTCATTTAGTGCGTTCAGGTGAAAGTGATCTTTTATTTAATGCGGGAAAAAATGCAGCCAGGCAGCAGTGGGGAGACTATGTTGAAAGCACGCTTATATTACAAAAATATGTTCTTTTTAAAAGAAAAGAGTTAACGATTCAGGTCAATGCTCAGTTCGATAACGTATTTAATAATACCATTGCCATTAGGCTTGGCTATTTATATGGCAGTGGCGAATTTAAGCAAGCTTTGGATGGGGGGAAGTTTGGAGAAATATTCTATTCTAATTCAACCAAGCAGAGCGTTGATTTACTGCTGGGAAAGA
>OLII01000577.1_pt1 | contig 13864 bp, 9 predicted proteins | sample 1609481 | NCBI WGS metagenome assembly OLII01 (sample SAMN05416859, study PRJEB24817) | seawater metagenome | isolation source: Sea water | place: Canada:Atlantic | collected 2013-11
GTGCTGGTGGGGGCGGGGGTGGCGCGGCTGCCGTCCTACATGTTGCATGCCGAGCTGGCGGACGGGCGCTTGTGCTGGTTGCTGCGCGATTACCAGACACGCAGTACGCCGTTGTTCCTGGTGCACCCGTATCAGGGCGGGATGCCCAAACGCGTGCAGGTGGTGGCCGATTACCTGGTGCGCTGGTTCAAGCGTGGCAGCCAGGCGCTGGGTGCGTTGCCGGTACCGGCCCCTTCACCGACAACGCCGGCTCCTGCACTGTAGGAGCCGGCGTTGCCGCCGAAGGGGCCGTCTGGTTCAGCCCCCCAGGTACGCGTCGCGTACTTTCGGGTCGGTCAGCAGCGCTTCACCGGTGCCCTGCATCACCACCCGGCCGTTCTCCAGCACATAGGCACGGTCGGCGATCTTCAGGGCCTGGTTGGCGTTCTGCTCCACCAGGAACACCGTTACACCATCCTTGCGCAGCTGTTCGATGATGTCGAAGATCTGCTGGATGATGATCGGCGCCAGCCCCAGTGACGGTTCGTCGAGCAGCAACAGCTTGGGCTTGCTCATCAGCGCACGGCCGATGGCGAGCATCTGCTGCTCGCCCCCGGACATGGTGCCGCCACGCTGGCTGAAGCGCTCCTTGAGCCGCGGGAACAGGTGCAGCACCTTGTCCATCTGCTCTTGGTAGTCGCCCTTGTCGGTGAAGAACCCGCCCATGGCCAGGTTCTCCTCCACGGTCAGGCGTGCGAACACGCGCCGACCCTCGGGCACCACGGCAATGCTCTTGCGCATGATCTGCGCCGAACTTTGCCCCACCAGCTCCTCGCCCATGTAGCGGATGCTGCCGCTGTGGGCCTGGGGCGACCCGCACAGGGTCATCAGCAGGGTCGACTTGCCCGCGCCGTTGGCGCCGATCAGGGTGACGATCTCGCCCTGGCGAATCTCCACGTTGACGCTGTGCAGCGCCTGGATCTTGCCGTAGAAGGTGGAAACGTTTTCGAACTGCAGCATTTACGCTTCCCCCAGGTAGGCTTTGATCACTTCGGGGTTGTCCCGGATCTGTTGCGGGGTGCCATCGGCCAGCGGCGTGCCCTGGTTGATCACCACGATATGGTCGGAAATGCTCATGACCAGCTTCATGTCGTGCTCGATCAGCAGCACGGTCACCCCGTGTTCCTCACGCAAGGTGCCGATCAGCGCCTTGAGGTCTTCGGTCTCTTTCGGGTTCAGGCCTGCCGCCGGCTCGTCGAGCATGAGGATCCGCGGGCGGGTCATCATGCAGCGGGCGATTTCCAGCCGGCGTTGCTGACCATAGGCCAGGGTGCCGGCGTTACGGTTGGCGAACTCGACCAGGTCGACCTTTTCCAGCCAGTACTGCGCGTACTCCATCGCCTCGTGCTCGCTGCGACGAAAGCCCGGGGTCTTGAACAGGCCGGCGAAGAAGTTGGTGTTCAGGTGACGGTGCTGGGCGATCAGCAGGTTTTCCAGTGCGGTCATTTCCTTGAACAGGCGCACGTTCTGGAAGGTACGCACCACGCCCTTGCGGGCGATCTCGTGGCCGGCCAGGCCCTGGATGGGCTGGCCGTCGAGCAGGATGCTGCCGCCACTGGGCTTGTAGAAGCCGGTCAGGCAGTTGAACACGGTGGTCTTGCCGGCGCCGTTGGGGCCGATCAGTGCCACCACTTGTTTTTCCTTGACGGACAGGGCCACGCCGTTGACCGCCAACAGGCCGCCGAAGCGCATGCTCAGGCCGCTCACTTGCAGAATTTCGCGGCTCATCGACGCAGCTCCATGTGTGGACGTTGCATAGGCAGCAGGCCCTGCGGACGCCAGATCATCATCAATACCATCAGGGCACCGAACATCAGCATCCGGTATTCACTGAAGTCGCGCATCAGTTCGGGCAGCAGGATCATCACGATGGCCGCGAGGATCACGCCCAGCTGAGAGCCCATGCCGCCGAGCACGACAATGGCGAGGATGATCGCCGACTCGATGAAGGTGAACGACTCCGGCGTCACCAGGCCCTGGCGCGCGGCGAAGAAGCTGCCGGCAAAACCGGCGAAGCAGGCACCGAGGGTGAAGGCCGAGAGCTTGATGATGGTCGGGTTCAGGCCCAGCGCACGGCAGGCGATCTCGTCTTCGCGCAGCGCTTCCCAGGCGCGCCCGATCGGCATGCGCAGCAGGCGGTTGATCACGAACAGCGCCAGCAGGGCCAGCAGCAATGCCACCAGGTACAGGAAGATCACCTTGTTGATCGAGTTGTATTCCACCCCGAAGAACTCGTGGAAGGTCTGCATGCCTTCAGCCGCCCTGCGCTCGAAGCTCAGGCCGAAGAACGACGGCTTGGGAATGTTGCTGATACCGTTCGGGCCGCCGGTGAGGTCGGTCAGGTTACGCAGGAACAGCCGGATGATCTCGCCGAAACCCAGGGTCACGATGGCCAGGTAGTCACCGCGCAGGCGCAGCACCGGGAAGCCCAGCAGGAAGCCGAACGTGGCCGCCATCATCCCCGCGATGGGCAGGCACACCCAGAAGCTCAGGCCGAAGTAGTGCGACAGCAGCGCATAGCTGTAGGCGCCCACGGCGTAGAAGCCCACGTAGCCCAGGTCGAGCAGGCCCGCCAGGCCGACCACGATGTTCAGGCCAAGGCCCAGCATCACGTAGATCAGGATGAGCGTGGCGATGTCGACCGCACCGCGCGAACCGAAGAACGGCCACACCAGGGCAACCGCGATCAGGCCCAGGATGATGTAGCGCTGGGTACGCGGCAGGGTCAGGAAGTTGCTGACCTTGGGCGATATCAGTGCACCCCGGGGGGCGGACCGCATCATCGCGCTCCATTGCTTGTCGAACAGCACGCGCAGGAACATCAGCACCGAGCACACCACAATCACGCTCAGGGCCAGGGGCCCCTGGCCATGCACCTGCAGGCTGATACCGACGATGCTGAGTTTCAGGCCAAGTACCGGGAATGCCACGGCCCAGACCAGCAAGGCGCTGAAAAACGCCGATTTGAGATTTCTGCTCATACTTTCTCGACCTCCGGACGGCCCAGGATGCCGGTCGGACGGAACAACAACACCAGAACCAGAAGACCGAATGCCACCACGTCCTTGTACTGGTCACCGAAGATATCGGCGCCAAAGGCCTCGGCCACGCCCAGCACCAGCCCGCCGAGCATGGCGCCCGGAATGCTGCCGATGCCGCCCAGCACCGCCGCGGTAAAGGCCTTCAGGCCCACCAGGAAGCCGGCGTTGGGGTTGATCACGCCGTACTGCATGCTCAGCAGTACCGCTGCCACGGCCGCCAGGGCCGCACCGATCACGAAGGTCAGGGCGATGATGTTGTTGGTGTTGATACCCAGCAGGTTGGCCATCTTGATGTCTTCGGCACAGGCGCGACAGGCGCGGCCCAGGCGTGAACGCGAGATGAACAGGGTCAGCCCGGTCATGGCCACCAGGGTGACGACGAAAACCAGGATCTGCATGTAGGAAATCAGGACTTCCTCGGCGCCGCCCGGCCCGAAGGAGATGCTCCCCGGAATCAGGTTGGGGATCGACTTGTCCTTGGAATCCTGGGCAAGCAAGACAGTGTTCTGCAGGAAAATCGACATGCCGATGGCAGAGATCAGCGGGATCAGCCGGTTGCTGTTGCGCAAGGGGCGGTAGGCGACCCGTTCGATGCTGTAGCCATAGGCGCTGGTGACCACGATGGTCGCGATGAACGCGGCGGTCATCAGTATCGGCAGTGAGTCGATGCCCATCATGGCCAGCCCGGCAAGGGCGATGAAGGCCACGTAGGAACCGATCATGTACACCTCGCCGTGGGCGAAGTTGATCATTCCAATGATGCCGTAAACCATTGTGTAGCCAATGGCTATCAAGGCATAGGTGCTGCCAATGGTCAGGCCATTAACCAGCTGTTGGAAGAAGTGATAGATCTCAGGCATTACAGCGCTCCTAAAAACCCGATACGCATTTCACTGGTGGGCTTGCGCCCGTCCCGGCTTGTGGTCTGAGGCCACTTCGCACGGGTACTGCCAGCGAACCGCTGGTGACGGTTTTAAGATTTTCAGGTGAACCTGCTCCCGGATCGCGGGAATCAGGCCCATGAACCTCGTAAAACAAAGCCCACTGCTCGCACAGTGGGCTTGTAGTCATGGAGTGACGGGATTACTGAGGGGAAACTTCGGTTTTAGGTTTGCCGAAATGCCATTCGTAGACGACGAACTTGAAGTCCTTCAGGTCGCCGTTCTTGTCATAGGACAAGTCGCCGGTAGGGGTCTTGAAGGTGCCGGTGTGCAGGGCCTGTGCGACCTTGTCGGTGTCTTCGCTCTTGGCCGCCTTGATGCCTTCGGCGATCAGTTCCACCGCCGAGTAGGCCGGGAACACGAACGGACCGCTCGGGTCCTTGCCGTCAGCCTTGATGGCGTCGACGATGGCCTTGTTCGCAGGGTCGGCGTCGAACGACTTGGGCAGGGTTACCAGCAGGCCTTCGGAAGCGCCCTGGGCGATCTGCGAGATCGAGTCGTTGCCCACGCCCTCTGGGCCCATGAACTTGGCCTTCAGGCCTTTTTCCTGAGCCTGGCGCAGGATCAGGCCCAGCTCTGGGTGGTAGCCGCCGTAGTACACGAAGTCGACGTTGGCTTGCTTGAGCTTCTGGATGATCGAGGAGAAGTCCTTGTCGCCGGCGTTCAGGCCTTCGAACACGGCAACCTTGGTGCCTTTGCCTTCCAGGGTCTGCTTGACCGCGGTGGCGATGCCTTCACCGTACTGCTGCTTGTCGTGCAGTACCGCAACCACCTTGGGCTTGACGTGGTCGGCGATGTAGTTGCCGGCGGCCGGGCCCTGGGCGCTGTCCAGGCCGATGGTACGGAAGATCAGCTTGTAGCCGCGGGAGGTGATTTCCGGGCTGGTGGCAGCCGGGGTGATCATGATCACGCCTTCATCTTCATAGATGTCGGACGCTGGTTGAGTGGAGCTGGAGCACAGGTGGCCGACCACGAACTTGACGCCATCGTTGACCACTTTGTTGGCGACTGCCACGGCCTGTTTAGGGTCGCAGGCGTCGTCGTATTCCTTGGCTTCGAGCATCTTGCCGTCAACGCCGCCCTTGGCGTTGATGTCCTTGATGGCCTGTTTTGCACCGATGAACTGCATGTCACCGTATTGAGTAACCGGACCGGTCTTCGGGCCGGCGATGCCGATCTTGATGGTATCGGCGGCAACTGCATGGCTGGCAACCCCGGCCAGAACCATTGCGGCGAACAGCTTGGAAATCTGCTTACTCATAGTGCTCCACTCATTCTGTTGTAATTTTTATAGTCCTGGTGCCCAGGGCTACGGACCGGGATACCGTGACGGCCACGCCGTCCCGCCTTTCCCGTGTTCCCCCGCAAAATGCCCTGGCAACTGTACCGGTACAGTGTAGAGCGCCGCTTGATCGATTGAAAAGCGGGCTTTTCGGGGCAAAATCCGGGGGTGTCGCCTAATCGACAGAAAGTTACATAAAGGCGCCGCCAATTTGCCAGCATGCTGCGGCGGGGCGTGATCTTCATGGCCTTGTCGATCAATTACTTATTTGAAACTGGGTTTTTCTGCAAAAATAGCGACCTTTCAGTGGTCGAATTATTTCTGGTAGGAACCCATGACAGATCAACCAAGCACCCTCTATGCCAAATTGCTCGGCGAGACTGCAATCATCGAGTGGAAAGCGCTGGAGCGTTTTTGGGCCAAGGGTGACCTGATTTGGGTCGACCCGTCGCTGGACCTGATCGAGGTGGCGTCGGCAATGGCCGAAAACCGCAGTGAAACCGTGGAAAAATGGCGAAATGATGGCACGGTCGTGCCGGTGACTGCCGAGCAGGCGCTAGACCTTTCGCACACGATTGCGCCGATCTGGGCAGTGGTGGTTTCGCCGTTTATCGTGATTCAGAAAAGGTCCGCGCCCTGATCTGGTGCGCAAAAACGAACAGCCGGAAGATTTTGGTGCGCGAGGGCGTTCAGGCGGGGTGGTTGTTGGTAACAGTGGGGCAGGGGTTCAAAAAACGCGGTAACAGTTCTTGCCTCATCGCGGGTCAAGCCCGCTCCCACAGGTTGGTGGAGACCTTGGTGGGAGCGGGCTTGACCCGCGATGGCCGCAAAGCCGCCGCGCAGATTACTCGTAGTCTGTCTTGCCCGTATGGCTGTTGAGCGAAATCACCCGCGTCTTGCCGATGCGGTGACGGTAGATCTCGCGCAGGTACTTCACCGCCTTCTTCACGCACTCGCGTGACAGGCGGATATCGTTGATCGACACGAACTTGCTCTTGTCGTTGATCAGCTCGCGGTACTTCTTCTCGTACATCGGCTTGATCGCGTACCAGTTGGTATCGAGGATCTTGGCCGGGTTCTCGAACTCGTTGAGCAGGTCGTCGATACGGTCCTCGTCGAATTCCTCACGGGTGATGAAGTCGAGGATGGCGTTGTCCAGCGTGTCGTCGAAACGGTACGGGGTGCGCGCGAAACAGCGCTTGATGAACGCCACGATCAGGGTCAGGAAGTCGTCCGACAGGCACGGGCTCTTGGCGATCAGGGTGGTCAGCGACAGGTTGGCCGAGGCGCCGATCACCAGCGCGTAGCGCTTGAGCGTGGTGTTGGGGAACAGGCTGTTGAGGTGGGTCTTGAGCCGGTTCAGGTCCATGTACGAGAGCTTGTAGTCCTTGGGCAGGGACACAATCGACACCACCGACGAGCAGTTCTTGAAGAAGTGCAGGTCATGCAGCGCCGCGGCGTCGTAGCCGGAGGTCTTGTACTGCTCCAGGGCCGCGCGATAGCGCTTGGACTCGATCGGCAGCAGGCTGATGCCCTCGATCGCCTGGGTCACCTTGTTGAAGTGCGGCAGGTCGATGGAGCGGAAGAACAGGTCGTCGATGTTGAGCTGCGGCTTCTCTTTCTCGAACACCTTGAACTTGTCGTTGCCTGGCGTCGGCTGCTCCGGCACTACCGATTCGGCGTAGGCGATGGCCACCGGGCCGGCCAGGCTCATGAACAGGTCGTTGGCATCCAGGCGGATGGTCTCGCCGATGTCGATGCCGGCGCGCCGGAAGTAGTTCTGGTCGTAGTCGGTGGTCACCGCCTGGGCGGTGAGGATGTTGAAGATCTGCTGCGAGATGTACTGGTTGGCGTGCTTCTCCATGGCATTGACGTCAATGTCCTGGATGTTGCCGTCATCGTTCTCCTCGGCATAGCGCATGATGTCGTTGGAGATCAGCATCATCGCGTTCCACGGACGGATACGCCCCATCACGCTGGCTTCGCTGCTGTCCTCGTTGTCGAAGTTGTACGAGAAGTCCCATTCCTCCGACAGGTACTTGCACAGCAGGCGGCCGGCGTTGATGTGCAGTGCCTCGGACATCTCGCTGCGGTGGTCGGAGATGTTCGGCAGCACGCAGATGCCGCTGGTGAAGATCGGCTCGAAGACGAAGGAGTGCCCGCTCTTGGTGTCGTTCTCGTCGGCCGGCTTGGTGTCGAACGTCTTGTTCATGTACGAGAACTGCTGGGCCAGGCCGAACTCCGAAGCCATGCCCGAGCCGGTACCGCCACCGGCGCTGAAGATGTAGAAGTACAGGCGCGACTGGTTGGCCTTGATGCCGCACGAGTCGATCAGGTACGAGTGGATCAGCTTCCAGTCGGCACTGGAGAAGCGCTGGGTTTCCTTGTTGAGGATGATCTTGGCCAGGTACTGGCCCAGGATCGGCGCGTTGCCGGCGCCGCCCGCATGCACCTCGGACAGGTCCATGATCTTCATCTTGCTGTAGTCGCGCAGAAAGCCGCTCTTCTCGCCCTTGCGCGAAAAACGGATGCGCCCGGCGATGTCCTTGTCCAGGTCGCCCAGCATCACCAGCGGTTCCACCAGGAACACGGGCTTGGCGCCCTTGTTCTGCACCAGGCGCAGGTTGTTGCGGATCCAGCGGCCCGGGCTGTAGGGCTGCTCGCCGGCGTGGCGGTCTTCGTTGTTGAATTCGTTGAGGTAGAAGGTGCGGGCGTTGTACACCAGCTCCGCCACATCCAGGGCAATGTTCGAACCGCAACGACCCAGGCCGATCAGGCACACCGAAGGGAACTGCTGGTCCAGGCGCAACTGGGTGTCATCTTCGACATGCACACTGGGCGGGAACACCAGGTCGCGCAGGCCGTCGAGGTTGTCCAGGATGCGCTGGATATCGGTCTCGGTGTAATACAGGTACTGCTGCGGCGTAGCCGCGCGCGGGCTGTAGTATTCTCGAGGCGCCGGGGCGGTGAGCGCGGTGGAGGATGACATCAGCTCGGAAACCGCGGTGGCAGAAGTATTCTTTGAGGTCATTTTGCGCCATTTGCCTGGGTGGACGGCTGGTAAAAGTCGATATCATCGAGCCATCACGGGATAAGTTTCGCGACTGTATCAGTGCGCCTTTGGCGTGAGCGATAGGGTCCTGCCCTATAACCCTCTAAGGGTTTTCCTGTCACGTCTGAGAACTGAATCGTCCGCATCGCCAACTTCTTTAATTTGCCAGGAGCTGTCATGAGCATTGCACTACCTTCGCTGGGGTTCGCCGGTATCGGTCTGATGGGGTTGCCCATGTGTCGGCGCCTGCTGGCGGCCGGTTTTCCGTTGACCGTGTGGAACCGTTCATCGGACAAGTGCGCGCCACTGGTGGCCGCCGGGGCGAGCCAGGCGAACAGCCCGGCAGAGCTCTGCGCGGCGGCGGACGTGGTGATGCTGTGCCTGGCCGATACCCAGGTGGTGCACGAGGTGGTGTTCGGTGACGACGGTATCGCCGCAGGCGGCGCGGCCGGGCAGCTGCTGGTGGATTTTTCCAGCCTGGAGCCCGGCGCCACGCGGCAAATGGCCGCACAGCTGAGGCAGGCCTGCGGCATGCACTGGCTGGATGCACCGGTGTCGGGTGGCACCCCGGGCGCCGAGGCCGGCAGCCTGGTGATCATGGTCGGCGGCGAGGCGGCCGATCTTGAGCGGGTGCGCCCGGTGCTCCAGGTGCTGGGGCAGCGGGTCACGCACATGGGTGCGGTGGGGGCAGGGCAGGTGACCAAGGCCTGCAACCAGATGATCGTGGCCTGTAATGCACTGGTGATTGCCGAGGTGGTGGCCCTGGCCGAACAGTCAGGGGTGGATGCCAGCCTGATCGCCGAAGCCCTGGCGGGCGGTTTCGCCGACTCCAGGCCGCTGCAGATCCTGGCCCCGCAAATGGCCGAGCAGCGTTACGAGCCGGTGAAGTGGCACGTGCGCACCTTGCTCAAGGACCTGGATACGGCGGTCAAGTTTTCCCGCGAGCAGGGCTCGGCCACTCCGATCAGCGGCCTGGCGGCGCAGCTGATGCGCTTGCACGGCAGCCAGGGTTACCTGGAAAAGGATCCCGCAACCCTGGTCGAGCTGTTTCGCCGCAAGCCATAGGCAGGTCGCTGCACTGGTTGAGGCTGCCGAGCACCGCGTGCAGCTCGCCCATCGGTACCGGGCGGCTGAACAGGTAGCCCTGCAGAAAGTCGCAGCCCTGCTGGCGCAGGAACTGGTACTGCTCGACGGTTTCCACTCCCTCGGTCACCACCTTCAGGTGCAGGGTGTGGGCCATGATGATGATGGCCTGCACGATGTCCATGTCCTGCTCGGAGTGGGGGATGTCCTGGATGAAGGAGCGGTCGATCTTCAGCGTGTCCAGCGGCAGGCGCTTGAGGTAGGCCAGCGATGAGTAGCCGGTGCCGAAGTCGTCGATCGAGAGTGAAACGCCCTTGGCCCGGATACGCTTGAGCAGGGCGATGGTGTTGTGGATGTTGCCCATCAGCGCGTTTTCGGTCACCTCCATTTCCAGGCGCCAGGCCGGCAGCCCCGCGCTGAACAGCGCATCTTCCACTTCGCTGACGAGTTCTTCGCGGCCCAGGGTCAGCGCCGAGCAGTTGACGGTGACCTTGAGTTGGTCGAAGCCATGGCGGCTCAACTGCGCCAGGTCCTGGCAGGCGCGGCGCAACACCCACAGGTCGAGCTCGCCGATCAGGCCGTTGGCTTCGGCAATGCCGATGAAGCGGTCGGGGCTGAGCAGGCCGTGCTGCGGGTGCTGCCAGCGGATCAGCGCTTCGAGCTTGGCCACCTGGCCGCTGGCCAGGTCGAAGATCGGCTGGTAGTGGATGCGCAGCCCGCGTTCTTCGAGCAGGGCCACGCGCAGCTCCTCCTCCAGTTGCAGCTCCAGGGTGGCGCGGGTTTTCAGGTTGCTGCTGAAGAAGTTCAGGTTGTTGCGCCCGCAGCCCTTGGACTGGTACAGGGCCAGGTCCGCGTGCTTGAGCAGCTCGTCGCAGCTTTCGCCGTCGTCGGGGAACACGCTGATGCCGATGCTGGTGGTCATCACCATGCGCCGGCCGCTCAGGTCGATCGGTTCCTTGACCTTGTGCATGATGCGCTGCGCCAGGTGGCGGGCCTCGTCGCGGTTGTGCAGGCCGATCAGAATGCAGAACTCGTCGCCGCCGAAGCGGGCCACCACGTCGTGGCTGCGGGTGGCGCTCTTGATCTGCGCGGCGATCACCTGCAGCAACTGGTCCCCCGCGTCATGGCCCAGGCTGTCGTTGATGCGCTTGAAGTGGTCGATGTCCAGGAACATCACCGCCAGCATGCCGCCGCTGGCCGCCTGTTCGGCCAGGCGCTCGGCGAACAGCTGGTTGAAACCGCGACGGTTGACCAGGTTGGTCAGTGCATCGTAGTGCGCCGCCTGTTGCAGCGAGACGCGTGCCTGGTCCAGCTGGCTGAGCAGCATGTTGACCCGGCGCAGGTCGAGCTCCTTGCTCTGCAGCTTCTTGTCCGACAGGGCGGCGCTGATGCAACTGGCACTGATCAGCAGGGCGACGAAGGCGATGGCCAGGCTCAGGTGCAGGCTGTTGTCGGTGATCGGCAACTGCAGCGGCGCGTCCACGGGCAGCACCAGGGTCAAGGCCCACATGCCGGTGAAATGGGTGGCGATGATGCCGGTGGCCATCACCAGGCTGGCGACGTACCTGGGCCAGTTGCTCTGGGCTGGGCGGTAGCGGGTCAGCAGCAACGCCAGCAGGCTGACGCCGAAGGCGACCACCACCGAACTTGCCAGCAGGTCGGCGCGGTAGAACTGCGAGGCGTTGGAGCGCATGGCTGCCATGCCGGTGTAATGCATGGCGCCAATGCCCAGGCCGATGGCGATGGCCGCCAGCACATGCTGGTGCAGGCGCGGCTGGGGTGTGCCGAGCAGGTTCATCGCACTCCAGGCGGCGAGCAGCATCAGCAGTAGCGATACGGTCGTCAGGGCCAGGTCGTAGTGCACCTCAAGGGGGGCCTGGAAGGCGAGCATGCCGATGAAGTGCATGCCCCACACGCTGCAGGCCAGGCAGAAGGTGCCGAGCAGGCGCCATTGACGTTGGGCGGCGCTGTGCTCGGCATTGCCCACGCGTTCGATGATGTCGAAGGTGGCGAAACTGCCCGCGCAGGCGACCAGGTAGGCAAGTGCCACCAGGTAAGGGTTGTGCCGGCAATCGAGAAGCAATTGTCCGGTTGCGGGAAGTTCGGCGAGTACATGCAGCCCCTGCCACTCCATAGCATGCCTCTTGGTCCGGTGTGCACGCGGCCTCCAGCGGAGTGGAGACGGTTTTGGCTGAGTATAGGAAGAGAGCATTAACCCATCGGGATTAATGGCAGATTGACTTGTATGGATTGGAGATTGGGGCGATAGCGTTTGGTTCTAAAACCGGGTCGCGCCCTTCGCCGGCAAGCCGGCTCCTGCATCGCTCATGCAGGAGCCGGCCAGTGGGTCAGCCGGCGACCAGTACCCGAATTGCCTCAAGGCGCAGTGCGGCCTTCTCCAGCATCGCCAGGCCCTGCTCGCGTTGCGCACGCAAGGCCTGGATTTCGGTGTCGCGCACGGTCGGGTTGACCGCCTGCAACGCGGTCAGGCGCGCCAGTTCTTCATCGGTTTCGGCTGCCAGGCGGCGCTGCGCCTCGGCCACACGCTCGGCGTGGCGCGGCATGATCTTGGCCTCGCCGGCATTGATGCGCGGGGTCAGGACATCGCGCTGGGCCTGGATGAACTTGTTGGCGCTGGCCTTGGGCACGCTTTCGAGCTGGTCGTTGAGGGTCTCGAACGACACCCGCGCCGCCAGGTCATTGCCGTTGGTGTCGAGCAGGCAGCGCAGCGCTGCCGGCGGCAGGTAGCGGCCCAGTTGCAGGGCGCGCGGGGCGACCACTTCGCTGACGTACAGCAGTTCGAGCAGCACGGTGCCCGGCTTGAGCGCCTTGTTCTTGATCAGCGCCACCGCGGTATTGCCCATCGAGCCGCTGAGCACCAGGTCCATGCCGCCCTGCACCATGGGGTGTTCCCAGGTGATGAACTGCATGTCCTCGCGCGACAGCGCCTGGTTGCGGTCGTAGGTGATGGTCACGCCTTCGTCGTCGCCCAGCGGGAAGCTGGCGTCGAGCATCTTCTCGCTCGGCTTGAGGATCAGGGCGTTTTCCGAGTGGTCCTCGCTGTCGATACCGAAGGCGTCGAACAGGGTCTCCATGTAGATCGGCAGGGCGAACTGGTCGTCCTGCTCGAGGATCGCCTCCACCAGCGCCTGGCCTTCGCCGGCACCACCGGAGTTGAGCTCCAGCAGGCGGTCGCGGCCGCTGTGCAGCTCCGACTCCAGGCGCTGGCGCTCGGCGCAGGCTTCGTTGACCAGCGCTTCCCATTCGCCGTCGTCGCCGCTTTCCAGCAGCGGCAGCAGGCGCGGGCCGAACTGGTGCTGCAGGGCGTTGCCGGTAGGGCAGGTATTGAGGAAGGCATTGAGTGCCTGGTGATACCACTGGAACAGGCGCTCCTGCGGGCTGTTCTGCAGATGCGGCACATGCAGCTCGATGGTGTGCTTCTGGCCGATACGGTCCAGGCGGCCGATGCGCTGTTCCAGCAGGTCGGGGTGGGCCGGCAGGTCGAACAGCACCAGGTGGTGGGCGAACTGGAAGTTGCGGCCTTCGCTGCCGATTTCCGAGCAGATCAGCACCTGCGCGCCGAACTCTTCGTCGGCAAAGTAGGCGGCGGCGCGGTCGCGCTCCAGGATGCTCATGCCCTCATGGAACACCGTGGCCGGAATGCCCGAGCGCACGCGCAGGGCGTCTTCCAGGTCCATCGCGGTTTCGGCGTGGGCGCAGATCACCAGCACCTTGACCCGCTTGAGCATCTTGAGGGTGTCGATCAGCCATTCGACCCGTGGGTCGAAGCGCCACCAGCGGCTCTCTTCGTCGCTGTCGCCCTGGGCCTGGAAGCTGACTTCCGGGTACAGGTCGGCATGCTCGCCCACCGGCAGTTCCATGTACTCGTCGGGGCACGGCAGCGGGTAGGCGTGCAGCTGGCGCTGCGGGAAGCCCTGCACCGCGGCACGGGTGTTGCGAAACAGCACGCGGCCGGTGCCGTGGCGGTCCAGCAGCTCGCGGATCAGGCGTGCGCTGGCCTGGGTGTCGCCATCGTTGACTGCGGCCAGCAGCGCCTCGCCTTCGGCACCCAGGAAGCCCTGGATGGTGGCGTGGGCCTTGGGCGACAGGCGGCCTTCATCGAGCAGCTCCTGCACCGCCTCGGCCACCGGGCGATAGTTGTCGCTCTCGGCGCGGAACGCGGCCAGGTCGTGGAAACGGTTGGGGTCGAGCAGGCGCAGGCGTGCGAAGTGGCTGTCCTGGCCCAGTTGCTCGGGGGTGGCGGTCAGCAGCAGTACGCCGGGGATGACCTCGGCCAGTTGCTCGACCAGCGCGTACTCCGGGCTGACCTGGTCTTCGTGCCACACCAGGTGGTGCGCCTCGTCGACCACCAGCAGGTCCTGTCTCTTATACACATCTCCGAGCCCACGAGACCGTACTAGATCTC
>OLII01000579.1_pt1 | contig 13824 bp, 15 predicted proteins | sample 1609481 | NCBI WGS metagenome assembly OLII01 (sample SAMN05416859, study PRJEB24817) | seawater metagenome | isolation source: Sea water | place: Canada:Atlantic | collected 2013-11
TCTACACAGAGTAGATCGTCGGCAGCGTCAGATGTGTATAAGAGACAGCTGCTACATTATAAAGGTATTCTTCATATTCGCGATACATATGATGTTCCATATTAGCAATAAATACATACGTTTTATCTAGTTCTAATAAATAATCCTTGATAGAATCATTGGTTATAAAATTTAGATTTCCAGAACTTAAAAGCTCTTTATACGTATTGTTTGTAGGGATAAAAGTATTTCGTCGGAAAACTTGATTAATTGTTAGTTCAAATTTCATAAGATCTTCTCCAGAACTCAAAAGCTTATAATCTAACAAATGCGCCGCTGCTTTTGCAGTTATACTTCTATAATTTATAATACTATCGTTATTTTTAAGCTCTAACTTAATATCAGTTTTTAAATTTTTAAGATACTTTAACTCTTGTAATCTAAGTTTCCTGTTTTCATTCCAATTATTAATTTGAAGTGCAATTAAAATTCCTATTACCACAAGAGCAATTTCACCAATGGCGTATTTAAAATATTTAGAGGTGTCTCCATTTTGAAACATTGATTGTCTTAATTTTCTAAAGAATCTGAACATAAATAGTTATTTTTTTAATTCTATTTCAATGAGTTCTAAAAGTGTGTTTATCTCTTTCATTAAAAGTTCTCGCTCTTCAATGACAGAATCGGATAAATCTAATTTGATTGCAATTGCGTTTAAGATTTTTTGATCTTTAAGCAAAGGTGCATAATCGTTCTCAGGACCATAGTTAATATCATACTTAGGATTTGCACTCTCAACAAGTTTGCTAAAGTTAGCAATATCAAAACTAAACTTATCAATAGAGACTTGTTGCACCGTAAGTCGGTCTCTTACAATAACCTCAACAGAACTTAGTTGCGCATCTAAAGTGGCTATTTGTTTTCTGATGGCTTTGTTTCTAATTTTTGAAGAATTACCAGAGTTTTGTAACTCTGTAATAGCACTAATTACAGACTTATTATCTCCAACACCCCATAAAAGTCGAAAGAACAAAGAATCTACTTTAGGGTGATTTAAAATGGCTCTTTTACGCTCGTTGTTGCCTAAAGCTTTTTCGTACGTTTTGATGTTTTTTAACTCAATATCTAATTGTGCTTGACAATTAATTTTAGCAGTATTGATGTCCTCAAAAAGTGAAGTAAGAATTTTGTTCTCTTCAAATTCAGCTTTTCTGTTTTCATTCCAATTGTTAATCTGTAGCGCAATCAAAATTCCAATGACAACCAATATAATTTCACCTATGGCGTATTTGAAGTACCTGCCTGCGACAAAGGTAGGTTTGGATGTTTTCCCTGCCTGTCCGGTAGGCAGGTTTTCCATAAGGAGCTTTTGACGGATTTTTCTGAAGAATTTAATCATACTAATCGTTCTTTAATTCTTTTTTAATAATTTCTAGAAGTTTTGTTGATTTGTTTTTTATTTCTTCATAAGATTCAATGAATATTTGAGATATCGTATTAGAAATGGTTAACCCATTTTTATATTCTAAACTTTTTAACAAGTTATCAAAATGCTTAAAATTTAATCCATAATTTTTAGCTGAGACCTTCTTGTAGAATGCTTTTTTTAATTTATCCATATCTACAAATTTAAATAGTTGTTTGTTGATATATTCTTTATATTCAAAAGCTTCATGCTCTATACCAAATTGATTGTCCTTATAGAGTTCTTCAAGTTCTAAAAGTAAGCGTTTGATACTGTCATTTTCTATTAAACTTAAATTACCTGAACTTGTTAGTTCTGTATATGTACTATTGTTTGGTGTAAATCGTTCTTCATTTATGGTAGAAAAAACATTCTTAGAAAGAACATCTAAATCTGATATTGGTTTAACACCATCTATGTGCAAAATAAGACTTTCGGTTGTGGCAAACTTATTTTTCCTTAATTTTATTTGAGTATCTAACGCTACTAAATCTCTTTCTATATCTAATTTAATATTGGTTAGGTATTTAATTTCACTTTGACGAGTTTTTCTGTCTTCATTCCAATTATTAATCTGCAAAGCGATCAAAATACCAATGACAACAAGAATAATTTCACCAATGGCGTATTTTAAATAACGTGAAGTCTTGTTCTGTTCCATAAGTTTGTAGCGTATTTGTCTGAAGAATTTAATCATTTACTTTAGATATGAATTAAGTATGGGTAGCAATAATTTTATCTTACTCATAGAAGTATTCAATTGTTTTTTATTTTGATTGTATAAAACACTATATGAGCCAAATAATACTGCAGACCTTGCTGTAAAATCTTTCGAGTCTATATCTCTCCAGGAATCATTAAATAAATAGCTATTTTTAAAGTTGCTAGAGTGAATTCTTCCAACCATATTATAGGTATTTAAATAATTATCTAATTGAGTTCTATATTGGTCTAAATAAATACCACTTAATCTACTATTTTGAGCAACTAATGTATAATAATCAGATAATTCTTTTTTTAACGATTCTGGTAAAATATCAAATGATCCTGAAGATTTTAGATTGTTAAATGTATTTGTGTTATAGGTAACACCTTGGTACCAAAAAATTGGAAACTCGTATTTCATCATGTTTATGATTGTATCTAGATTGGCTGATGAACTATATATTCTTTTTTGAAATTTTGAATTATTCTCAACACGTAAATTAACCATTTCTAAATCTTCATGAATTGCTAAACTATCTGCTACTAAATCTTTATACACAGATGTTAGTACAACTTTTAACTTCCTGCTTTCCTTTTTTTTCTCGTTCCATGTATTTATTTGTAAGGCAATTAAAATCCCAATCACCACTAGGATAATTTCGCCAATGGCGTATTTGAAGTACTTAGATGTTTTATTTTCCATGAGTAGGTTTTGACGGATGTGTCTGAAAAATTTAATCATTTAATTAGAAGTTCTTTAGTTATTAAGTCAATTAAGTTTTCTGCATTAATTACAAATTCTTTAACCCTTTTAAGTGTATGTTCTTTCCTAATTATTGAATTACGTATATGATTTCTACCTTGTATAGACTCGATAAGGTTTATTAAATCAGTCTTTCGTTTTGTAGCACTGTTTAAAAATGGCAGTTCATTTGTGTTGTAATCTCTTATAGAGCTAGATTCGTAATTTGTATTATAAAACCAGAAGTTTATGTCTTTATCACTATAATCTTTATCCCATGCTAACATGGTTTTATAATAACTCCTTTCAGCATTATAGTAATCATTAATTGCTTTGTTTACTTTTTCAGAACCTAAAGCTTCTGCAAGTCCTGCATTTTTTATTTTCTCATAGGTTTGGCTAGAGGTTCTATCCACCTCATAATAACCCGAAACAAGTTTGATAATGGAATCCACGTCAAACATTTTATAATTATCGTTAATTATAAGTCTTCTGTTGTTATTAAGACTTGTTTTGTAATTAACAATGTTACCATTATAAGATATCACATCAGACTTTATATCTTCAAGCAAACTATTTAAATAGCCAATTGTTTTTTGTTTATTTATTCTATTTTCATTCCAGTTATTTATTTGTAAAGCAATTAAAATACCAATTACGACCAGAATAATTTCGCCAATGGCATATTTGAAATACTTGCCTGTTTTGCCTGCCTGTCCGGTAGGCAGGTTTTGCATAAGTAGGTTTTGACGGATTTTTCTGAAAAATTTAATCATTCGAGTTGCAATAAGGTTTTATAAGATGACTAAGTTCATTAGCTGATGTTTGAATACTCCGAAGTAAATCTTTTTCCCGTTCGCAGATAATTATTGTCATATTCATATGGTCCTTTAGATTACGGAATAAAAAACTACTTGGGTCTTTTTGCCACTGTTTACTTTTTAAAAGTTTTTGAAGTTCCTTTCCAAAAGTATCTTTGTACAATGGTAATTCTTGAAGGCCAAAATCCGTATAATCTGTATAATTAAAAACCTTCTGTGACAGTTGTTGCTTGTTTCCATCTACAACACCTAAGGCATAGTTTTGATTGGTGTAGAATTCTAAAATAGCGTTCTTCAAGGTTTCATTTTTCAGATTTTCAAGCTTACCTGATGAGGTAACATCATTAATAGCTGCTTTTGTTGGGAAAAACTTGATTGACCTTAGCGCAGCTAAATAATCAGCTAACAATACTGCTTTATCGTCTTGTATTTTTAATAAGTTAGTTAAGAGTTTTTTTGCAGCTATTTGGCGTTTGTCTAAAGAAACAATAGTACTATCTACATTATTAATATCTGCTGTTAGATCTTCAAATATTTTACAGTAATAGGTGTTTTCTTGTAGTTTCAGTTTTCGTAGTTCATTCCAATTATTAATCTGTAAGGCAATTAAAATACCAATGACCACCAATACAATTTCTCCAATGGCGTATTTAAAGTACCTGCCTGCGGCAAAGGTAGGTTTACCTGTCTTGTTTTCCATAAGAAGTGATTTTCTGATATGACGGAAGAATTTAATCATACTTTGCTAATTCATTATTTAATAACTGAAGAACATTGTTTAATTTTTCACTAATATTTTTCTTACCAATAAATAGAAATTTACTATCCCCAGCTAACACAACATTTAAGAGCTTTTTTGTTTCTGGATCATTGACATAACCTTTATAATCTGAGCCCAAAGCTTCCATCTCTTTTATAGATAATTTTCGCTCCCATATTTGACCATTTATATCTCCATTAAAATATTTAAAAACATGATTCTTGTAAGCTGATTTTTGTTGCTGTATATTTGGGTATATAGTACTTTCTACCAAAGCATTGTGATTGATAAAATCATTAATTACATTTTTGATAGTATCATTACTAATCATATTTAAGTTTCCAGAATTCACAAGCTCATTGTATGTAGGTGAATAGTCATAAAAAGGTATGATTTCACCAGTAAAAAAAATTACAGGTAATTTTAAACTGTCACTTTTTTGTTCTGATATTAATCTACTCAAACCTTTTACCGCCTTTATTTTTCCCTCTGTTAGTGTTAAAAGTCTAGCTAGTTTTATACTATCTGCTTGAAATTCTACTTTTAACTGTTTAAGAGTATAGAGTTCTTGGATGTTTTGTTTTCTCTTTTCATTCCAATTGTTAATCTGTAAAGCAATAAGAATCCCAATAACAACTAGAACAATTTCACCAATGGCGTATTTAAAATATTTAGAGGTTTTGTTCTCCATGAGCAATTTCTGTCTTATGTGGCGAAAGAATTTAATCATCTTAAAAAGTGGTATTTAAAATAGATAAACAAATTTTAATCCCCTGTCTAATATTTCCAATTCTAATATTTTCATTCGGACTGTGCTGATTGTTATCCATATTTACCATAGGAACAATGATTGCCGGAATCTTTAATTCATTGATCGCAGGAATAATAGGAACAGTTCCTCCCATGGTTCGAATACTTACAGGTTTTTGTCCGAATGTTTTTGTCAAAGCGCTTCTTAGCTTTTCACCAAAAGGCGAATCTAAAGCTGTTCGAAATGCATTAACTCCGGGATTCCCTTTAAAAGTAACAATTTTTGAATGTGTCAATCGTTCTTCATCGGTTGGTTTTCTATCTAAGACATAATATCCTTGATCGACCATATGTTTTTTAATTTTTTCTAGTTGCTTTTTTCCATCAGTTTCAACTACCAAACGAACATCTAAATGTGCAGTTGCGTATTCTGGAATAACTGTTTTTAAACCTTTTCCTTTCCAAGAGGTTTCAATCTGACGAACATTTAAGGTAGGATATTGTAATGCTTCTTGATAATTAGCTCCAACTTTTTCTTCTTCTTTAATGATCAATGCATTGTTAATCCCCTCTTTTGTATCTGGAACAGAGTTTAAAATTACAGCTACCTCTTCAGAAATGGTAATTCCCTTATAGTATTCTTCAATCAATACGTTACCATCTTCCGCTTTCATACTTGCTAAAATTCTAGAAAGACTAAATACAGGGTTGGATACATAATTTCCATAATGTCCACTATGTTGTGGCAATTTTGACCCGTAAGTTGTAATACTACACGTTGCAATTCCACGGCAACCAAAAGTTAATGTGGGTTGGTTAGAATTGTGTGCAGGACCATCCATGATGATCATATAATCAGATTCGTACTGCTTCTTATACTTTGTTAAGGTTGTTAAAAATCCATTAGAACCGTATTCTTCTTCTAAGTCAAAAATGATTTTAATATTGAACTTCGGCTCTTGGTTTTCTGCTTTCATCAATTCTAAAGCTGATAAAAACATCACAATTGGCGCTTTATCATCTGCGGCAGCTCTTCCAAAAATTCGCCAATCATCGTTTATTTTCGCATTTACACTTTCCCATGCGATAGCTTCCCAATTTCCATTTTCTTTTTGTTCTTTTAAAACAGGTCTGAAAGGATCTTTTTGATTCCATTTTGAGGGATCAACCGGTTGTCCATCAATATGAAAGTAAAACAACACTGTTTTAAAATCTGGATTTACTATACGTTCTGCAAACAATACTGGTAATATTGACGATTCTAGCGTTTTTAATTCGAATCCTACTTTTTGATACCGCGCTTTTACCCAAGCAACATTCTGATACATTTTCTGAACATCTATCGGTAAACTCGGAATACTCACAAATTCTTTGTGATTAAATAAAACCTCTGGGAGTTTTGCATCTATCTGTTTGTCCCATTCTTGAGCATACAATGAAATACTTATAAAAAAAATTGAAAATAAAATATTAAGTTTTTTCATGGCATTATGGGGTATAAAAGTCTCTTCTATTGTTTCTTATAAGCTGTCACTTTAATTTCTACTACCAAATCTGGATGCGGTAATTGATGTACAGCAACGGTTGTTCTTGTTGGTCCAGTTTCTTTTTCAAAAAACTCACCATATGCTTTATTGTAACCTGCAAAATCATTCATGTTTACTAAAAAAGAAGAAACATCAACCACGTCTTTTAAACTTGCTCCAACAATCTGTAGATTCTTGTCAATATTGCGTAAAACTTCTCTGGTTTGTTCTTCAATATTTAATCGCTTGGTTCCCATAGCATCAATAATTTCTACACCAGCAATACTATTGTCTGGTCTTCTTGAACTGGTTCCTGAAACAAAAATAAAATCTCCTACCACTTTTACATGTGGGTAGGCTCCTCTTGGTGATACTTTACTACTCATTCTGATATTTTTTTAATTTTTTAGTATAACTTTTCATCAATTTACAATTTGCTTTGTAACGTGCTTTAGCTTCATTAGGTCTTCTATTAAAACGAACATGTTTGCCACACAACCCTACAAATTTCTCACCTTCGTATTCATACACAAAGAACAACCATTTGTCATTTTTATTAACTCCTAAACCACAGGCTGCTCCGCTTATAGCAGTTCTAATTGTAATTGTTTTCTCGGTAGTTTTCTTGTAGGATTCATCGACTCTAAAAGTGATAATCCTTTGGTATTTTTCTTCATCAATTTCTACATTAATGGCTTCTCCTTTGACAATATAAGCAGCTTGTTTGTAGGTGTTTCTCCCAAACTCGGTGCTCATACATGAACAAGCATGCGAAGATGTACTTATAAGGAAAATAAAAAATACGCAAATGTGTTTCATTCCGATAAAGCTAATAATTTTTGAACAGTTCTAAAGTTACGAGTTGTTGCAATAACTTTTAACTTTCTTTCAAACAAGTTATTAGACAGTTTCGTTTTGGCAAAACCGGTAGGACAATGAAGGTAAATCAAATCATTTTCTAATTGATATTCATCATCCTGAATTCCTTTGATTTCTATTGTTTTCTCCGTAGGGGTTTGATTCAAAAAAACAAAAGCAACTATTTTAGGGTTTTCAGTTGAAAAAGGATAATTAGCATTCGCTTTTTTCCATTCTGAAATTGTTCTTATAATGACAGGAACTTCATATCCAAATTTTTGAAGAATCGCTTTTTGAATCTTAAAAATAATTTCTGATTTATTTTCTAGTGTATCTAAAATTATATTTCCACTCTGAATATAGGTTTGAACATTTTGATAACCTAATTGATGTAATATATCTCGTAAATCTTGCATCGGAAGTCTATTTTTTCCGGATACGTTGATTCCTCTTAGTAAGACGATATATCTTGTCATGTTCGTTTATTTCAACATCTTATTCGTTTCTTCTTGAACCTTTTTTAATACAATTTTTAATGCTTCTTTAGACATCTCTAATGATGTAGAAACCTCATTTCCTTCAACCATAGCTAACAAAGCTTTGTCTTGTGCTCTTCCTCTGGTCATGGCTTCATGATAGCCAATATGCTCATTAAAAGTAACTAATGAGTATTTAGAGAAATATTCCTTTGGAAAGTTTTTTTCCAAGTCCATTTCTATTTTTCGCTTTTCTTTAAATAACGGATTTGCAACATGATCTCGCATTTCATAGTAATTATCAATGGCTAAATCTGCAATCGCATCTGCATCTATTTTTCTTCGTTTATGAAATTCTGAAAACACTTGCTCCCAGTTTCCCTCAAATTCATTTAAAACTTCATCAAAAACGACAACATCTTCAAAAGACGCATTCATTCCCTGACCATAAAACGGAACAATTGCGTGAGCCGAATCTCCCATTAACGTGGTATTTCCTTTGTATGCCCAAGGTTCACATTTTACGGTTCCTAACTTACCCGTTGGATTGATTTCAAATTCTTTTAAAATATCTGGAATTAACTGTAAAGTATCCGGAAAATCTTTCTCGAAAAACTCAGTTATTTTCTCTTTTGTGATTAGATTATCAAAATTATATTCCCCTTCTGAATAACTCAAAAATAAAGTAACTGTAAAACTTCCATCCATATTTGGCAATGCAATTAACATATAATCTCCTCGAGGCCAAATATGTAAATGATCTTTGCTTATCAGGTGATTTCCATTTGCATCGGCAGGAATTTCTAATTCTTTATATCCATGAGTCAAAAACTCTTGTGATACTTTAAATTCAGGGAATTGTTTTTCATAACTTTTTCTGAGAGATGATCCCGCTCCGTCTGTTCCAAAAATCACCTCAGCTTTTACTGTAAATTGCTCTTTGGTTTGATAAGATTCAAACGTAGCAATTTTTTCCTCAATGTCGATTCCTAAACATTTATTGTTAAAATGAATGGTAACATTCTCATGACTTTCTGCTTCCGTTAATAGAATTCCATTTAAATCTCCCCTAGAAATTGAATTGATAAACTCTCCATTTCTTCCCGAATAATTAGACTCAAATGTATTGGATGCAGTATCATGCATTAATCGTCCTTTCATTGGTATGCAAATTTCTCTTGCTTTCTCTTCTACGCCTGCCAAACGCAAAGCTTTTAAACCACGATCTGACAATGCCAAGTTGATAGACCTTCCTGCTGAGATATCCGTTTTTCGTAAATCAGAACGACTTTCGTAAATATCTACATGATATCCTCTCTGTGCCAAACGAAGTGCTAGTAAAGAACCACACAATCCGGCTCCAATAATTAATATGTTTTCTTTTTTATTCATTTACAACAACTTTTTTAATACAACCACCATTCTATAAACATCTTCAAAACTAGTATACATAGGTACAGGAGCGCAACGAATCACATCGGGCTCTCTCCAATCTGTAATAATATTATTTTCAGTCAATTTTTTATGCAAACTCTTATCTGCATTTTTCACTTGGATAGATAATTGACATCCTCTTTCTTTTGGATTACTTGGTGTGATAATTTGAATCTGATCAGAATCAATCTGATTGATTAAATATTCGAAAAATCCAGTCAGTTTTTCAGATTTTTCTCGCAATGCTTTCATTCCAACTTTCGCAAACATGTCTAAAGAAGCTCTAATTGCTGCCATGGATAAAATGGGCGGATTACTTAATTGCCAACCTTCTGCACCAGACATCACATCAAAAGGTTGACGCATGTTAAAACGTGTTTCTTTGTTATGATTCCACCATCCTGCAAAACGTGGTAAATCTTTTCTATTTGCATGTCTTTCATGCACAAACAATCCTGCTAGACTTCCGGGTCCTGAGTTTAGATATTTGTAAGTACACCAAGCTGCAAAATCTACATTACTATCATGTAAATTAGGCTGAATATTTCCTGCTCCATGCGCTAAGTCTATTCCAACCATACAATTCTTTGCATGTCCTAACTCCCCTATTTTTTTAAGATCTAAATATTGCCCTGTATAGTAATTCACACCTCCAATGAGTAGCAACGCAATATCATCGCCTTGTTCTTCTAAAATGGATTCTAAATCTTCCATTCTCAACAATTCTTCACCTTCACGGGGCTTCCATTCAACCAATCCATCATTTGCATCATATCCATGGAACTCTAGTTGTGATTGGACTGCATATCGATCTGATGGAAATGCATCACTTTCTATAAGAATCTTGTATTTTGTTTTAGTGGGCTGATAAAAGGACGCCATCAATAAATGAAGGTTTGTTGTAAGCGTATTCATTACCACAACTTCAATTGGTTTTGCTCCAACAATTTTTGCCATATTATCTGTCAAAAATTCATGATAAGATAACCACGGGTTTTGAGCTTCAAAATGACCTTCTACGCCAAAATTGGCCCAATCATCTAATTCTTGCTGAATATATTTTTGTGTGTGTTTAGGCTGTAACCCTAAAGAATTTCCTGTAAAATAAAGCCATTCGTTGCCTTGTTTATCTGTTGGAATATGGAATTCTTTTCTGAGGTAAGAAAGCGAATCTTGTTGATCTAATTGCTTGGCGTAGTCAAGTGAATTTTGGTAGTTCATCAATAAAAAAAAACGATTGTTCTCAAAGATAGAACTTTCATTTTATTCAAAATAGTTACTTAACGATAGTTTCTTTTGTATTTTGAATTTTCTTTTAATATTTCTGACTTTTGACCATCATTAATTTTAAACTTTGTTTTTAATGATGTACTTGTCTCCATCCATTGTTGATAAACTTCAACGTGTAAATGAGGCCCTGAAGACCAGCCTGTATTTCCACTCTTACCAATCAATTGGCCCTTTTCAACAACATCTCCTTTTTTAACTATCGCTCCATCTTGAATTAAATGGAGGTAACTTGCAAATGTTCCATCTTCGTGATATATCAATATTTTATTATTATATCTGGCACAAATTTCATCTGGACAACCTTTATTATTATTTTCAATTACTTTAATTACAGTTCCACCTCGAATAGCATAAATATTTGTTCCTACTGACATTGAAAAATCTAAGGCATTTATATCTTTATGTGTTCTTGCACCATTATATCCTTGACTAATTTTAAATTTTTTATCAATCGGGAGAGGTAAGTAATAACTATAATTTTTATCGTATTCTTTTTTTAAGTGATTACCATAATTATATCTAGTTTTATAGCTATAACTATATTTTCCTCTTTTTTTTGACTTTAAAACGATTATTAGATAACCTTTTGTTCTAGGTGGAATTACAAAAATGTTTTTACTCCCTTGAAGAGAAGTCATGTTTTTTAATGTCAAATCTAATTTAATTGAGACTGGGCAAAATTCATCATTGTTTGCTAAAATTTTATATCCATTTTCAATTTTCTCAGTGTATATTTTTAATTCAAATTGAGAAAAAGCAACATTAGATAAGAGACTTAATGTGAAAAGTAATATAATTCGAATATTATTCATAGCTAACTCTTTATAATATTAATAAAGAACTCTAAACTTTATTGTGCCTTCTACATTTTTTAAAGCTTTAATTACCTTCTTATTATATTCTTTATCAATATCTGTAATCACATATCCAACTTTTGCATCGGTAGATAAAAACTGACCGGTGATGTTTAATTCAAACTCCGCCAACACTCTATTGATATTTGCCATCACACCCGGAACATTTTTATGAATATGTAAAAATCGGTGTGCTTTTATTTGTCTTGGCAATCTAATGTTTGGGAAGTTAACAGCATCAACTGTATTTCCAGAATTGATATACGCCATAATTTTTCCAGGAACAAAATCTGCAATATCTCGCTGTGCTTCTTCCGTACTTCCTCCAACATGAGGTGTTAAGATTACATTATCTAAACCACGTAATTCTGTCTCGTAATCTCCGTTTGCTCTTGGTTCTTCTGGATAAACATCCACTGCTGCTCCGGCTAATTTTCCGGATTTCAAAGCCTCTTTTAGCGCCATAATATCAACTACAAATCCTCGAGAAAGATTTACTAAATAAGCGCCGTCTTTCATTAGAGAAAATTCTTCTGCTCCTAAAAAATTTTTATTAGCAGCATTGTCATCTATATGTAAAGTAACCACATCTGAAATAGACAATAGGTCTTCTAACTTCTCTAAACGAGTAGCATTTCCTAGGGCTAATTTATCTTCAACATCATAATAATAGACATCCATTCCTAAAGCTTCTGCCAAAACAGAGAGTTGTTTTCCAATGTTTCCATACCCAACAATTCCTAATTTTTTCCCTCTAACTTCACGAGATCCATCAGCCGTTTTATTCCATTGTCCGTTATGTAATTCTGTACTTCTCTGAAATACAGATCGCATCAACATAATGATTTCACCAATGGCTAATTCTACAACAGAGCGAGTATTACTATAAGGTGCATTAAAAACAGTGATTCCGTTTTCTTTACAAGCTTCTAAATCTATTTGTTTGGTTCCGATACAAAAAGCGCCAACACTCATTAATTTGTTGGCAGACTCAATTACTTTTTTAGTAACCTGAGTTTTAGAACGAATTCCTAAGACATGTACTCCATCTAATCTTTTAATTAATTCGTCTTCTGACAAACTTGTTTTTACCGTTTCTACTGTAAATCCATCACTAGATAATTTTTCAAAAGCATCTGGATGCACATTTTCTAACAATAAAATTTTGATTCTATTTTTCGGATACGATATATTTCTTGGAAGTTTATTGACATATAAAAACTCGTCAAAATTTGGAGTAATATGATCTGCGTTTTCAATAGTTTTTTCTCTTGACACATTTTCTGTATAGGCGAAAAATGTATCCGCGACACCAGCTTCTTTTGTGACATAATCACTATAACCATCTCCAATTACTTGTATTTCCCCTGCTAAATCAAGGTCTTTTAAACATTGAATTTTTCCGTTGTGCAAAGACAAAACATTGTTAGTATCAAAACCAACAATAATATCGTTTTCATCATATACAAATGTATTTGCATACACTCTTTCAGTTGGAATGTTATAATCTTTTACGATATCATCTATAAATTCTTTAAAACCACATGATATCACATAAATGTCATCAGAAAACTTCTCGAAGAACTCTTTATTTCTTTCTATTGAAAGCGATACTTTTTTACGCAATTCATTAATTAAGATTGGTAAATCAGATTTTTTCGCGTTCAAAAGCTTAATTCTTCTTTCTAAGGATTCTGTAAATGAAATCTTTCCGTCAATTCCTAAATTGGTAATCTCAATAATCTCTTCGATGATTTCATCTTTATTTGGATTATTAACCAAGGTAATTTCGGCAAGCACATCTAGAGCTTCTACTCTAGTTAGTGTACTGTCAAAATCAAATACAAAGTTTCTTTTCGTCTGAATCATGATATCGTTTGTAGGTTATAAACTTACAAAACAAGCAGGTAAAATCTAAGTATTTAAACAACTTTTTACTAAAACGTTTTCACTATTTTACTTCCTTTAAAAGAATAAAGGTTTTCACTATTTAAATCTTAAAAAAGAGGGGTTTAATTATGAAATCCTAAAAGTAAAATCCACCAAAGAATAGGCAAAGATTCTACCCAAAAGGAGCTGTAAAATTTCGATTGTTTTTCTTTAGAACGCATTAAGAAGAATAAGAGCTGTCTCTTATACACATCTGACGCTGCCGACGATCTAC
>OLII01000581.1_pt1 | contig 13805 bp, 15 predicted proteins | sample 1609481 | NCBI WGS metagenome assembly OLII01 (sample SAMN05416859, study PRJEB24817) | seawater metagenome | isolation source: Sea water | place: Canada:Atlantic | collected 2013-11
GAGCACGACCTTGCCAAGGTCGGGGTCGCGAGTTCGAGTCTCGTTTCCCGCTCCAAATTCAAAGAAAACGCCGTTCGTATGAACGGCGTTTTTTTTTGCGCAAAAAACGCCGCGCGATGGCAGGGGGCAGCATGAAAATAATCTGTGTGCCGTTGAGCCGAGGCGCCATGTCGCGGCTGGATACCGATACCTGTACGGATGCAGACCTGCTAGATGTTCAGCTGGATGCAGAGGAGTTCGAAGCCGTGTGGCGATCGGGGCTTTTCACGCAGGCCAATCGAGCGCTGGCGCTGAACATCGATGAGTACGAAGATGAAAGGATTCTAGGCACTGTGCAGTTGGCGGCATTCAGTGCGTTGGTGTCGGCCTGTATCCAAGCCTGCCCCGAGGTAGGTGCACTGCTGAAGGTGGAGGCGCAGGTGCGAACCGCACTCGAGCTCGATACCGGCGTGTACTTTTTCTTCTGAGCCCGTTCAAGCACACGCAGTCATGTGAATGCGCTTTGTGCGGGACGTGGTCATCCTGCCGAGGGGGGGCTACCTGCCAGTTCTGCTGGCCGCGCTGACAGGTAGCTTGCGCATCAATGCTTGCTGTCGTCGCCCGACATGCTCAACAACTGCTTCTCCTGGTTCCAGTCGAACGGTTCGTCGTTCTGCTCGGCTTCGTAGCGGCGTTCTTCCAGCTCCTGGTACATGGCCAGTTCTTCTTCCGGCATGTAGTGCAGGCAATCGCCGCCAAAGAACCACAGCAGGTCGCGGGGGATAAGGTGCGCGATCTGCGGGTAGCGCTGGATGACCTGGCAGATGAGGTCCTGACCCAGGTAGGTGCTCTCCGGGTCGACCGGCAACTGTTGCATCAGGTCGTCGAAACGCTCCAGAAACAGCGCGTGGCTTTCTTCCGGTACCTGTTCGGCCTCACCCAGGGCTGCAAGGATGGTGCGCAGGTGGGTGAGCAGGGCGAGGTGGTATTCCAGTTGAGCAGTGGCGTTGGCCATGCGGGCGATCCTCTAGAGCAAAATCGGGCGCGGGAGTATAAGGCTCCCCGCGCCCGATGTCCCGTTGGAGTGATGCTCAGCGCACCTTGCCCTCGGTGGGCAGCAGCTCGTCCTTGCTGAACGCATCCACGTCGATCACACGGCGCCGTGCGGCTTCGGCCTCGTGCAGGCTTTGAGCTTCGCCGGCCTGCAAGGTGTTGGCGTGCAAGGCTGCGTCGATCAGCGATTCGCCGGGAGCCGGCGCCAATTGGCCGCCCTTGTGGGCCTGGTGCAGCTTCTTGTGCAGCGGGGCGCTGGCCCTTAGCAGGTCGCTGGCCTGTTGCAACGCGCCCACCGGGTCGCTTGCATCGGTGGGGCGATAGCAGCCAGCCAGCAGTTGTTCGAGTGCCGGATCACCCTTGGCGCGACCCAGCAGCGCAGCAACCTCGGCATCCAGTTCGTCCGACGGGCCGGTATGACGGCGCCCGAACGGGAACACCACCAAGCGCAGCGCGCCACCGAGGAACCGATTGGGGAAGTTGTCGAGCAGGCGGTCCAGGGCTTTTTCGGCCTGGCCCAGGCTTTCTTCCATGGCCCAGCGCAACAGCGGCCGCAGGTACTCGGGCGAATCGAGATCGTGGTAGCGCTTGAGGGCTGCCGAACCCAGGTACAGGTTGCTCAATACGTCGCCAAGGCGCGCCGACAGGCGCTCACGGCGTTTCAGCTCGCCACCGAGCAGCATCATGCACAGGTCGGCCAGCAGGGCGAAGGCCGCCGCCTGGCGATCGAGTGCGCGAAAGTATCCCTGGCTCAATGCATCGCCGGGTGCCTTTTCAAAGCGCCCCAGGCCCAACCCAAGGACCAGCGTGCTGGCCGCGTTACCCACCGCGAAGCCCACATGCCTGAGCAGCAGGGCGTCGAACTCCTTGAGCGCCTGGTCGTGGTCTTCACGTGCGGCCAGGGCCATCTCCTTGAGCACGAACGGGTGGCAGCGAATCGCCCCCTGGCCAAAGATCATCAGGTTGCGCGAGAGGATGTTGGCGCCCTCGACGGTGATGAAGATCGGTGCCCCCTGCCAGCTGCGACCCAGGTAGTTGTTCGGGCCCATGATGATGCCCTTGCCCCCGTGCACGTCCATGGCGTGCTGGATGCATTCGCGCCCCCGTTCGGTAAGGTGGTACTTGAGGATCGCCGACAGCACCGAGGGTTTTTCACCCAGGTCCACCGCGTTGGCGGTGAGCATGCGCGCGCTGTCCATCAGCCAGGCATTGCCGCCGATGCGGGCCAGAGCCTCCTGAATGCCCTCGAACGCGGCCAGCGGTACGTTGAACTGCTCGCGCACCTGTGCGTACTGGCCCGTTACCAGGCTGGTGTACTTGGCGGCACCGGTACCGACTGCCGGCAAGGAGATCGAGCGTCCCACCGACAGGCAGTTCATCAGCATCATCCAGCCCTTGCCGAGCATCTCCTGCCCGCCAATCAGAAAACTCAGCGGGACGAACACGTCCTTGCCGCTGTTGGGGCCGTTCATGAACGCGGCGCCCAGCGGCAGATGGCGCTGACCGATCTCGACACCTGGGGTGTCGGTCGGGATGAGAGCCAGGCTGATACCCAGCTCCTCCTTGTCACCCAGCAGGTGATCGGGGTCGTAGGCCTTGAACGCAAGACCCAGCAGCGTCGCCACCGGGCCCAGGGTGATATAGCGCTTCTCCCAGTTCAGGCGCAGGCCCAGTACTTCCTCGCCCTGCCACTGGCCCTTGCAGATGACCCCGGTGTCGGGCATGGCGCCGGCGTCGGAGCCGGCCAGCGGACCGGTGAGGGCGAAGCACGGGATGTCGTCACCGCGGGCCAGGCGGGGCAGGTAATGGTTGCGTTGCTCGTCGGTGCCGTAGTGCAGCAGCAGTTCGGCCGGGCCGAGCGAGTTGGGCACCATCACGGTGGAGGCCAGGTCGCCGCTGCGGGTGGCCAGTTTCATCGCGACCTGTGAATGAGCGAAGGCGGAAAAGCCCTTGCCGCCGTATTCCTTGGGAATGATCAGGGCAAAGAAGCCATGGGTCTTGATGTGCGCCCAGGCTTCGGCGGGAAGGTCCATGTCCTGGCCGATCTGCCAGTCGCTGACCATGGCGCAGAGCTCCTCGGTGGGCCCGTCGATGAAGGCTTGCTCTTCTGCGCTCAGTTGCACCTTGGGATAGGCCAGCAGGGTGTTCCAGTCGGGGCGGCCACTGAAGAGCTCGCCGTCCCACCAGACCGTGCCGGCATCGATGGCCTCGCGCTCGGTCTGCGACATCGGCGGCAAGGTTTTGCGAAACCAGCCGAACAGCGGGGCAGTCAGCCATTTGCGGCGCAGATCGGGCAGCACCAGGGGCACGGCAGTGGCCACCAGCAGCAGCCAGAAGATCGTCAACAGCCAGCCGGGGGCATGGCTGAATGCGCCCATCGCCACCAGGTAGACGGCAACCACGCCCAGTGCGGGCAGGGGGGCAACCCGCCGGTGCGCCAGGTAGGCAATACCGACCACCAGCACCACTAACCACAACAGCAACATATGCTTTCCTCCGTGAGCTCCAGAAATAGCTATCCGACAGAGCTTAGACCGCCTGTGCCAAACAACCCGTCAGAACAGTGACAGGACGTGACCTGTGGAAGTTCGCGTTTTCGGGCCGCGGGCCAGCGATTGTCAGCCTCGCCAGCTCGGGTAGACTGAGTGCCCACCGCCTATGTCAGGAGTCGTCATGCTGAAGATCTGGGGACGCAAGAACTCGTCAAACGTCAGGAAGGCGCTGTGGTGCGCCCAGGAGCTGGGCCTGGATTACCAGTCGATCGATGCCGGTGGCGAGTTCGGCGTGGTCGACGAGCCGCACTACCGTGCCCTCAACCCCAACGGTCGGGTGCCGATGATCGAGGATGGCGAGCTGGTGCTGTGGGAATCCAATACCATCGTGCGCTACCTGTGTGGCCGGTATGCCCCTAACACTGACTGGTACCCCGCCGACCCGGCGGCCCGGGCCAGCGCAGACAAGTGGATGGACTGGACCACGTCATCGCTGGCTACGCCATTCCGCCCGTTGTTCTGGGGCATCCTGCGTACACCGTCTGACCAGCAGGACTGGGTGCAGATCAACGCCGCGCACAAGCAGTGCGCCGAACTGCTGTCGATCGCCGATCAGGCCCTGGCCACTCAACCCTACCTGTCGGGGGAAGCGATCGGCATGGGCGACATCCCGTTGGGCTGCTTCGTGTACGCCTGGTTCGAGATGCCCATCGAGCGTCCGGAAATGAAGCACCTGCGTGCGTGGTACGAGCGCCTCAGGCAACGGCCGGCCTACCAGGCGGCGGTAATGACCGCGCTGACCTGAACCTGTCGATTACCCTGATAGTCAATATCGATACACTTCACTGTACTTGCGTGGCCTGGGCAAGCACCATGGCCACATTCGTCGCGGTCGGCCCTGTCTGACCGCCTGCCTTGTGAACCCTTCAACCTGGTGTGTAGACCTGCTATGAGTTCTGCTCTGTCCATTCGGCAGCTAACCAAGACCTACGGCAATGGCTTCCAGGCCCTCAAGGGCATCGACCTGGATGTCGCCGAAGGTGATTTCTTCGCCTTGCTCGGCCCCAATGGCGCCGGCAAATCCACCACCATCGGCATTCTCTCGACCCTGGTCAACAAGACCAGCGGCACGGTGAATGTGTTCGGCCATGACCTGGACCGAGAGCCAGCCGCGCTCAAGCGCTGCATCGGCGTGGTGCCCCAGGAGTTCAACTTCAATCAGTTCGAAAAGACCTTCGATATCGTCGTGACCCAGGCGGGTTACTACGGCATCCCGATGAAGGTGGCCAGGGAGCGCGCCGAGCAGTACCTGACCCAGCTGGGCCTGTGGGACAAGCGTGACGTGCCATCGCGCTCGCTGTCCGGCGGCATGAAGCGCCGCCTGATGATTGCCCGCGCGCTGATCCACGAACCGCGCCTGCTGATCCTCGACGAGCCTACCGCTGGCGTCGACATCGAGCTGCGCCGTTCGATGTGGAGCTTTCTGACCGAGCTCAACCAGAAGGGCATCACCATCATCCTGACCACCCATTACCTGGAAGAGGCCGAGCAGCTGTGCCGCAACATCGGCATCATCGACCACGGCACCATCGTGCAGAACACCAGCATGCGTCAGTTGCTGGGCACGTTGCATGTGGAGACCTTCCTGCTCGACCTCAAGCATGACCTGGCCCAGGCGCCGCAACTGGCCGGCTACCCGTGCCGGCTGATCACCCCGCACACCCTGGAAGTGCAGGTGGACAAGGACGTGGGCATCACCGCGCTGTTCGGCCAGTTGGCCCTGCAGAACATCGAGGTGCTGAGCCTGCGCAACAAGACCAATCGTCTCGAGGAGCTGTTCGTGTCCCTGGTGGAAAAAAACCTGGCGAAGGTGGCGGTATGAGTTCGGAACTGCGCGCCAACCTGGTTGCCCTCAATACCATCGTCTATCGAGAAGTGCGGCGGTTCACGCGGATCTGGCCGCAGACCCTGCTGCCCCCGGCGATCACCATGGTGCTGTACTTCGTGATCTTCGGGAACCTCATCGGCCGGCAGATCGGCGACATGGGTGGCTTCACCTATATGGAGTACATCGTGCCGGGCCTGATCATGATGTCGGTGATCACCAACTCCTACGGCAACGTGGTGTCGAGTTTCTTCGGCAGCAAGTTTCAGCGTTCGATCGAGGAGCTGATGGTGTCGCCGGTGTCGCCGCACACCATCCTCATCGGCTACACCCTGGGCGGCGTGCTGCGCGGGTTGGCGGTGGGAGTGATCGTGACCCTGCTGTCGCTGTTCTTCACCCATCTGCAGGTGCATCACCTGGGCGTGACGGTGCTGGTGGTGGTGCTGACCGCGACGATCTTCTCGCTGCTGGGCTTCATCAACGCAGTGTTTGCGCGCAACTTCGATGACATCTCGATCATCCCGACCTTCGTGCTCACGCCGCTGACGTACCTGGGTGGGGTGTTCTACTCCATCACCCTGCTGCCGCCATTCTGGCAGACCGTGTCGCTGGCCAACCCGGTGCTGCACATGGTCAACTCGTTCCGCTATGGCATCCTGGGCGTCTCGGACATCCGCATCGGCGTGGCCATCACCTTCATGCTGGTGGCCACCGCGGTGCTGTACATCGGCTGCGTGCGCCTACTGGTCAGCGGGCGAGGAATGCGCAGCTGATTTCTGCTTGCGCCTGCGCCACTGCCTGCCCACCCACCAGCGCCAGTAGAGCATGGTCAGGCAGTAGGCCAGCGCCCCCAGCAGCACGCCGCACACCACCGAGCCCAGCAGAAAGGGCTGCCACAGCGTCGACAGCTGGTCGGTGATCCATTCGAAGGTGAGTTCCTCGGGCAGCGTGCGTGGCGGTATCTGCATCAGCCATGCCCCCACCTGGTAGGTGCAGTAGAACACCGGCGGCATGGTGATGGGGTTGGTCAGCCACACCAGGCTGACGGCGATGGGCATGTTGCCGCGCACCAGAACCGCCAGGCTGGCGGCCAGCAGCATCTGCATCGGGATAGGGATGAAGGCTGCGAAAAGGCCTACGGCCATGGCCCGTGCCACCGAATGGCGATTCAGGTGCCAGAGGTTGGGGTCGTGCAGCAGCCGGCCGAGAAAGCGTAAGGATTTATGTTCCCGAATGCTCGTCGGATCTGGCATGTAGCGTTTGAAAAGTCGACGCGGCATGTGGGCTCTCGGCGTTCTGAAGTGGCCAGTATGCACGGATTGTAAACAGCGCCAATTCAGACTTTGTGACAATTAATAAGCAAGGTGCGGGCCTGGGTGATCTAAGCCTCTGGGGTGAGATCTGCTCAGGAGCTTTACCCATGCGCACAAGGATGTTGGCGCTGGCCTTGGGGCTGTTGGCGCTCAACGTGCTACCTGCCTTGCCGTCGGTCGGCTGGATCTGGGGCATCGGCATGACGGGAATGTTATGCCTGGTGTGTCGATGGGCAGTGCCCGGTCTGTTCCTGCTTGGTTTTGCCTGGGCCTGTTGCTCGGCGCAATGGGCGCTGGACGATCGACTGCGGCCCGAGCTGGAGGGGCGCACCCTGTGGCTGGAAGGTCGGGTAGTGGGCCTGGCGCAGCAGGGCCCACATTCGGTGCGTTTCGAGCTGGCCGAAGCCTCCTCGCGCCGCGCCCAGTTGCCGCAGCGGCTGAGCCTGAGCTGGTTTGGCGGGCCGCCGGTCAACAGTGGCGAGCGTTGGCGCCTGGCGGTGCAGCTGCAGCGCCCCTCCGGCCTGCTCAACCCCCATGGGCCTGACCAGGAAGCGGCCATGCTGGCCCGGCGAATCGGTGCCACCGGCCGCGTAAGGGCAGGTGAACGACTGGCCCCGGCCAGCCATGCGTGGCGTGATTCGGTGCGCCAGCGCCTGCTCGGGGCTCAGGCCCATGGGCGCGAAGGTGCGCTGGCGGCGCTGGTGCTGGGTGACGGCGGGGCGCTGGCACAGGAGGACTGGCAGGTGCTCCAGGCAACCGGCACGGTGCACCTGCTGGTGATTTCCGGTCAGCACATCGGCTTGCTGGCCGGTCTGGTGTACGGCCTGGTGGCCGGGTTGGCACGTGTGGGGGCATGGCCCAGGGCGCTGCCCTGGCTACCCTGGGCGTGCGGCCTGGCGTTTGCGGCGGCCCTGGCGTACGGCTTGATGGCGGGCTTTCAGGTACCGGTACGACGCGCCTGCATCATGCTGGCGGTGGTGCTGTTGTGGCGCCTGCGTTTTCGCCACCTTGGGGCCTGGATTCCCTTGCTGCTCGCCCTCAACGGTGTATTGCTGGTGGAGCCATTGGCCAGCCTGCAGCCGGGGTTCTGGCTGTCGTTCGCGGCGGTGGCGGTGCTGGTGTATGTGTTCGGCGGCCGGCTGGGGGCCTGGAACCCCTGGCTGGCATGGTGCCGGGCCCAATGGCTGATCGCGATCGGCCTGTTGCCGGTGCTGCTGGCGCTGGGGCTGCCGATCAGTCTCTCGGCACCGCTGGCCAATATGGTTGCGGTGCCCTGGGTCAGTATCGCGGTGTTGCCCCTGGCGCTGGCCGGCACACTGCTGCAGGGGCTCCCGTTGCTGGGGGAGGCCCTGTTGTGGCTGGCTGGAGGTTCGCTGGCAGCCTTGTTCTGGACACTGGCACAGGTGGCGCATTGGCAACCGGCCTGGACACCGGTCGCCTTGCCGATATGGGCATGGTTGATGGTGGGTGGTGGCGCGGTACTGCTGCTGTTGCCGGGCGGGCTGACGATGCGGGTGCTGGGCTGGCCCTTGCTGCTGCTGGCCGGCTGTGCGCCTCGCAACGAGATCGCCCATGGGCAACTGGAGGTGTGGCAGCTGGATGTCGGCCAGGGCCAGGCGTTTGTGCTGCGTACCCGTCACCATGCAATGCTGTATGACGCAGGCCCGGCCACCCGTGGCAGCGACCTGGGGGAGCGGGTGGTCGTGCCGACTCTGCGCAAGCTGGGGGTGCGCGAGCTGGACCTGGCGCTGATCAGCCATGCCCATGCCGACCATGCCGGCGGCGCCCTGGCGGTGCAGCGCAGCGTTCCGCTGGTGCGCGTGGTGGGCGGCGACCCGGATGAGCTGCCCGGGCAACTCCAGGCCCAGGCCTGCGCCAATGGCGAGCAATGGCAGTGGGATGGCGTGCTCTTCAGCCTGTGGCGCTGGCAGCAGGCCGGCGACAGCAATCAGCGCTCCTGTGTGTTGCACGTGGATGCCGGCGGGGAAACCCTGCTGCTGACCGGTGACATCGATGCCCAGGCCGAGCGCGCCTGGCTGCGCGAGTCGACAGCCGGCCCGGTCGACTGGTTGCAGGCGCCCCATCATGGCAGCCGCACCTCGTCGAGCCAGGCCTTTCTCGAGCGAACCCGGCCACGGGGCGTGCTGATTTCGCGAGGGCGCCACAATGCATTCGGGCATCCGCACGCACAGGTGATGGCGCGTTACCAGGCGCTGGGTATCACCGTGCACGACAGCGCCCTGCACGGGGCGGTGCGCCTGGTGCTGGGCAGCTTTGGCCAGGCGGTCGGGCAACGCAGCCAGCGGCGCTTCTGGCGGGAGCCGACATGACGCTGTTCGGCCCCGTGGCCCCCTATGGTAAAGTGGCGGACTTTTTCGAGGGGGTCGCTACTGTGTGGGAATTGGTCAAGTCCGGTGGCTGGATGATGCTGCCGATCATTCTGAGTTCCATCGCTGCCATGGCTATCGTCGCCGAACGCCTGTGGACCCTGCGCGCCAGTCGTGTCACCCCGCCGCACCTGCTCGGCCAGGTGTGGCGCTGGATCAAGGACAAACAGCTCACCAGCGAGAAGCTCAAGACCCTGCGCGCCGACTCGCCGCTGGGCGAGATCCTGGCCGCGGGCCTGGCCAACTCCCGCCATGGTCGCGAAATCATGAAGGAGTGCATCGAGGAAGCCGCCGCCCGTGTCATCCACGAGCTGGAGCGCTACATCAACGCACTGGGCACCATCGCGGCCATGGCGCCGCTGCTGGGCCTGCTGGGCACCGTGCTGGGCATGATCGATATCTTCAGTGCCTTTACCGGGTCCGGCATGACCACCAATGCCTCGGTATTGGCGGGGGGGATCTCCAAGGCATTGATCACCACCGCAGCCGGCCTGATGGTGGGTATCCCGGCGGTATTCTTCCATCGTTTCCTGCAACGGCGCATCGATGAGCTGGTGGTGGGCATGGAGCAGGAGGCCATCAAGCTGGTGGAAGTGGTCCAGGGGGACCGTGATGTCGACCTGAGCGAGGGCAAGGCGTGAAATTCCGGCGCAAGCCACGGGAGACCGTGGACATCAACCTCGCTTCGCTGATCGACGTGGTGTTCATCCTGCTGCTGTTTTTCGTGGTGACCACCACCTTCACCCGTGAAACCCAGTTGCGTGTCGAACTGCCCGAGGCGGTCAGCGGCGCTCCGGCGCCCGACACCGAGGCCAAGCAGCTGGAGATCACCATCAGCGCCGAAGGCGTGTACTCGGTCAACAACCACCTGTTGCCCAAGAGCGACCTGGGCACCCTGACCGAGGCCCTGCAGAAGGAATCACAGGGCGACACCAAGATGCCGCTGTCGATCAGCGCTGACGGCAAGACTCCGCACCAGGCCGTGGTCACCGCCATGGATGCCGCTGGCAAGCTCGGCTTCAGCCAGTTGCGCATGACCACGGTCGAGGCCGCCCAGGGGACACCTTGATGGCGCTTGCCGATCGCCTGTTGCATGCCTGGTATGCCGGCCACCCGGCATTGGTATTGTTGCGCCCGCTCGAGGCCCTGTACCGCCGGGTGGTGCGGGGCAAGCGCGAGCGTTTTCTGGCCGGGCAGGGCGACATCTATCGCGCACCGGTGCCGGTGCTGGTGGTGGGCAACATCACCGTGGGTGGCACCGGCAAGACCCCGCTTATCCTGTTTCTGATCGAGCACTGTCGCCAGCGCGGCCTGCGCGTGGGGGTGGTCAGCCGAGGCTATGGGGCCACTGCGCCGCAACTGCCGTGGCGCGTGCGTGCCGATCAACCGGCCGAACAGGCCGGTGACGAACCCTTGCTGATCGTGCAGCGCACCGGCGTGCCGCTGATGATCGACCCCGATCGCAGCCAGGCCGTGCGGGCCTTGCTCGACGCCGAGCCGCTGGACCTGATCCTGTGCGACGACGGCATGCAGCACTACCGCCTGGCGCGGGATCTCGAGCTGGTGCTGATCGACGCGGCCCGCGGCCTCGGCAATCGCCGCTGCCTGCCTGCCGGGCCGCTGCGTGAGCCGGTGGAGCGCCTGGATGAAGTGGACGCCGTGCTCTACAACGGCGCCCTCAGCGACCGTGACGATGGCTTTGCCTTCACCCTGGCCCCTACGGCACTGGTCAACCTGCGCAGCGGCGAGCGCCGAGGCCTGGAGCATTTTGCGCCGGGCCAGGCATTGCATGCGGTGGCCGGCATCGGCAACCCTCAGCGATTTTTCAACACCCTGCAGGGGCTGGGCTGGCAGCCTGTGCCGCATGCGTTTGCCGACCATGCGGCGTACAACGCCCAGGCCCTGAGCTTCACCCCGTCATTGCCGCTGGTCATGACTGAGAAGGATGCGGTGAAATGCCGTGCTTTCGCCGCCGATGACTGGTGGTATCTTGCGGTCGACGCACTGCCTTCGCCGGCCTTCGTGGCCTGGCTCGACGCGCAGCTGGCGCGTCTGCTGCCCGGGCCTCGCCAGCCCTGACATTTTCTTTTTCCGGCCACAGGCCTGAGGAATATCCATGGACACCAAATTGCTCGACATCCTTGCTTGCCCGATCACCAAAGGCCCGCTCAAGCTCAGCGCCGACAAGACCGAGCTGATCAGCAAGGGGGCCGGCCTGGCGTACCCGATTCGTGACGGTATCCCGGTGATGCTCGAGAGCGAAGCCCGAACCCTGACCGATGACGAGCGCCTGGACAAATGAGCCTGGATTTCACCGTTGTGATTCCAGCACGTCTGCGCTCCACCCGTCTGCCGGGCAAGCCATTGCTGTCGATTGCCGGCAAGCCGATGGTGCAGCACGTCTGGGAGCAGGCGCGCAGAAGCAGCGCCACCCGCGTGGTGATTGCCACCGATGACCCGAGCATCGTCGCTGCATGCCAGGGGTTTGGCGCCGAGGTGCTGCTGACCCGTGAGGACCATCAGTCGGGCACCGACCGCCTGGCCGAAGTCGCCACCCAGCTGGGCCTGTCGGCAGATGCGATCGTGGTCAATGTGCAGGGTGACGAGCCGTTGATTCCCCCGGCGATCATCGACCAGGTGGCGGCCAACCTGGCCGCGCATCCTGAAGCGGGCATTGCCACGCTGGCCGAGCCGATCGAAGACGTCGAAGTGCTGTTCAACCCCAATGCGGTCAAGGTGAGCACCGACCGCAACGGCCTGGCCCTGACCTTCAGCCGTGCGCCCTTGCCGTGGGCGCGTGATGCGTTTGCCCAGAGCCGCGAGCAATTGCCGGCGGGTGTGCCTTATCGCCGGCATATCGGCATGTACGCCTATCGCGCAGGCCTGTTGCAGGACTTCGTCGCCTGGGGCCCGTGCGGCCTGGAGCAGACCGAGTCGCTGGAGCAGTTGCGTGCGCTGTGGAACGGCGTGCGCATCCACGTGGCCGATGCCTTGCAGGCGCCGCCTGTGGGCGTCGACACACCTGAAGACCTGGAGCGCGTTCGGCGCTTGCTGGAGGCCTGATGCGCGTCCTGTTCGTATGCCTGGGCAACATCTGCCGCTCGCCGACGGCCGAGGGCGTGTTGCGCCATCAGTTGAAGCTGGCAGGCCTCGAGGATCAGGTCGAAGTGGCCTCGGCGGGTACGGGAGACTGGCATGTGGGCAAGCCGCCCGACAGCCGAACCCGCCGCGCTGCGCTGGCGCGCGGCTACGACCTGTCCGCACAGCGTGCACAGCAGGTGAGCGCGCAGGACTTCAGCCGGTACGACCTGATCCTGGCAATGGACACCAGCAATCTCGGCCACCTCAAGGCGCTGCAACCGTCTGCCGGTACCGCCGAACTGGACCTGTTCCTGCGCCGCTACGAGGGTGAGCTGGATGAAGTGCCCGACCCGTACTACGGCGGCGAAGAGGGCTTCGAACAGGTGCTTGATCTCATTGAGCTGGCTTGTAGCAAGCTGGTGGTCGAGCTGAAGGGCCGGCTATGAGCGTGCAGGTGCAATCGCAGGTTTCACTCAAGCCTTACAACACCTTCGGAATCGAGGTGAAGGCGCAGTATTTCGCCCAGGCACACAACGATGACGAAGTGCGCCAGCTGCTGGCGCACGCAGCCGAACAGCACCTGCCGGTGCTGGTGATCGGTGGCGGCAGCAACCTGCTGCTGACTGCCGATATCCACGCGCTGGTGCTGCGCATGGCCAGTGTCGGTGTGCGGATACTGTCGGATGATGGCCAGCGCGTGGTGGTCGAGGCAGAGGCGGGTGAGCCCTGGCATCCCTTCGTGCAGTGGACCCTGGCCCAGGGACTGTCGGGGCTGGAAAACCTCAGCCTGATCCCCGGTACCGTCGGGGCGGCGCCGATGCAGAACATCGGCGCCTATGGCGTGGAGATCAAGGACGTGTTTGCCGGTCTTACGGCACTGGATCGGGAAACCGGCCAGTTGCACGAGTTTGCGCTGGAACAGTGTGATTTTGCCTACCGTGACAGTGTGTTCAAGCGTAATCCCGGGCGCTGGCTGATCCTGCGGGTTCGCTTCGTGCTCAATCGCGCCGAGCACCTGCACCTGGACTATGGCCCGGTACGCCAGCGGCTGAGTGAGCAGGGCATCGGTCAGCCGACCGCACAGAATGTCAGCGATGCCATCTGCAGCATTCGTCGCGAGAAACTGCCAGACCCGGCCGAGCTGGGCAATGCCGGAAGCTTCTTCAAGAACCCGGTGGTGAGCGCCGAACTGGCGCAGCGCGTGCGCGAGGCGTATCCGGATGCGGTAGGTTATCCACAGGCCGATGGTCAGGTGAAGCTGGCGGCGGGGTGGTTGATCGAGCAGGCGGGCTGGAAGGGGTTTCGCGAGGGCGATGCCGGGGTGCACCGTTTGCAGTCGCTGGTGCTGGTGAACTACGGGCAGGCCAGTGGCAAGCAGTTGCATGCGCTGGCGCAGCGGATTCAGGCTGATGTGCTGGCGCGCTTCGGCGTCGCGCTGGAGATGGAACCCAACTTGTATTGACTGGGCGGCTTGTTTGCTGGCAAGGCCGATTCCTGCGGGTTCGGCGTTGTCGGTGACACATCCACCACCAGGCAGCAGGCAATAAAAAGCCCCGCCAGTTTGCACCTGTCTCTTATACACATCTCCGAGCCCACGAGACCGTACTAGATCTCG
>OLII01000582.1_pt1 | contig 13797 bp, 13 predicted proteins | sample 1609481 | NCBI WGS metagenome assembly OLII01 (sample SAMN05416859, study PRJEB24817) | seawater metagenome | isolation source: Sea water | place: Canada:Atlantic | collected 2013-11
TCGGCAGCGTCAGATGTGTATAAGAGACGGGCCAGGAACTGCCGGGGCTGCTCAAGTCCGGCGCGGTCAGCCCGGCCGAGCTGGACAACGCGGTGCGCGAGATTCTCGGCGCCAAGTACGACATGGGCCTGTTCGCCGACCCGTACCGGCGCATCGGCCAGGCCAAGGACGACCCGGCCGACACCTATGCCGACAGCCGCCTGCACCGCGACATCGCACGGGACGTGGCGCGTCGCAGCCTGGTGCTGCTGGAGAACCGCCAGCAGACCCTGCCGCTGAAAAAGTCCGGCACCATCGCCCTGGTCGGCCCGCTGGCCGATGCCCCGATCGACATGATGGGCAGCTGGGCCGCCGCCGGTCGCCCGCACCAGTCGGTGACCGTGCGCGAGGGCCTGCGCCGTGCCCTGGGCGACAAGGCCAGGGTGCTCTACGCCAAAGGCTCGAACGTGACCGGCGACAAGGCCGTGCTCGACTACCTCAACTTCCTCAACTTCGACGCCCCGGAAATCGTCGATGACCCGCGCCCGGCTGCCGTGCTGATCGACGAAGCGGTCAAGGCCGCCAGGCAGTCGGACGTGGTGGTGGCCGTGGTCGGCGAATCGCGGGGCATGTCCCACGAATCGTCCAGCCGCACCACCCTGGAGATCCCGGCGGTGCAGCGCGAGCTGATCAAGGCCCTCAAGGCCACCGGCAAACCGCTGGTGCTGGTGCTGATGAACGGTCGCCCGCTGTCGCTGGCGTGGGAGCGCGAGCAGGCCGACGCCATCCTGGAAACCTGGTTCAGCGGCACCGAGGGCGGCAACGCCATCGCCGACGTGCTGCTGGGCGACTACAACCCCTCGGGCAAGCTGGCCATCACCTTCCCGCGCTCGGTGGGGCAGATCCCGATGTACTACAACCACCTGCGCATCGGCCGCCCGTTCACCCCCGGCAAGCCCGGCAACTACACCTCGCAGTACTTCGAGGAACCCAACGGCCCGCTGTACCCCTTCGGCTACGGCCTGAGCTACAGCACCTTCAGTGTGTCGGCACCGAGCCTGTCGAGCACGACACTGAAACAGGGCCAGAGCCTGGAGGTCAGTGTGCGCGTGAAGAACACCGGCCAGCGTGACGGCGAAACTGTGGTGCAGCTGTACCTGCAGGATGTGGCCGCCTCGATGAGCCGCCCGGTCAAGGAACTGAAGAACTTCCAGAAGCTCATGCTCAAGGCCGGCGAGGAGCGCACCCTGCACTTCACCGTGCAGCCGGACGACCTGAAGTTCTACAACAGCCAGTTGCAGTGGGTTGCCGAACCTGGCGAGTTCAACGTCCAGGTCGGCCTGGACTCCGAAACCGTGCAACAGCAACGCTTCGAGCTGCTGTAAGTCGCTGTGACGTTCACGGGGAAGCGCCTGGCAGCCTTCCCCCCTGCCAGGGTACTGCTTGCCATGCCGTTCACTTACCGCGCCGTGCGACTGGGCCTGATTCTGCTGCTGATCACCGCCGGCACCCTGCTGGCCGCCGGCTGGGCGATGAATCAGGCCAAGCGTCAGGCCATGCTCGACGATACCCAGCGGGCCAGCCAGCAACTGGCGCTGTACGCCAACTCGCTGCACACCCTGATCGAACGCTACCGCGCCCTGCCCGCTGTGCTGGCGCTGGACTCCGAACTCATCGCAGCCCTCGGCGGCCCGGTGGGCGAAGCGACCCAGGACGCGTTGAACCGCAAGCTCGAACGCATCAACGGCGCCGCCAGGTCGTCCACCCTCGAACTGCTCGACCACACCGGCCTGGCCGTGGCGGCCAGCAACTGGCGCCTGCCTACCACCTACGTGGGGCAGAACTACGGCTTTCGACCGTACTTCAAGCAGACCCGCACCCAGGGCAGCGGGCGCTTCTATGCGGTGGGGGTGACCAGCGGCATTCCCGGCTACTTTCTGTCCAGCGCGGTGCTGGGCGACCAGGGGCGGTTTCTCGGGGCCATGGTGGTCAAGCTGGAGTTTCCCGAGCTTGAGCGCGAATGGCGCCAGGGCAGCGACGTGCTGCTGGTCAGCGACGCCCGCGGGATCATCTTCCTGGCCAACCAGGACGGCTGGCGCTACCGCGAGCTGAACCCGCTATCGGCGGCCGATTTCAATGAGCTGGACGCCACCCGCCAGTACGACAAGAAGTCGCTCTTGCCCCTGCAGCGCCAGGTGCTGACCCGCTTTGACGACAACAGCCACCTGGTGCGCGTGCAGCGCCCCGAAGGCGACACCGACTACCTGTGGGAAAGCCTGCCGCTGGAAGCCGAGGGCTGGACCCTGCACCTGCTGCGCACACCGCGCACCGGGGATGACGAGCGCAACGCCGGGCTGACGGCCGCCGCCGTCTGGCTGACCCTGGTGTTCGCGGTGCTGTTCATCAGCCAGCGCCTGCGCCTGGCCCGCCTGCGCCAGCGCAGCCGCGACGAGCTCAAGCGCCTGGTGGAGGAACGCACCCATGAACTGCGTATGGCTCAGGAGGGCCTGGTGCAGTCGACCAAGCTGGCGGCGCTGGGGCAGATGTCCGCCGCGCTGGCCCACGAGCTCAACCAGCCGCTGACCACCCAGCGCATGCAGCTGGCCACCCTGCGCCTGCTGCTCGACAGCGAGCGCCTGGACGAAGCACGCCAGGCCCTGCAGCCGCTGGACCAGATGCTCACGCGCATGGCGGCCCTTACCGGACACCTGAAAACCTTTGCCCGCAACAGCCCCAGCGGCCTGCGCGAACGTCTGGACCTGGCCACCGTGGTCGACCAGGCGCTACAGTTGCTCGACCCGCGCATCCGCGCCGAGGGCGTCAGCACCGCGCTGTACCTGGCGCGTCCGGCCTGGGTACGCGGCGACGCCATCCGCCTGGAACAGGTGCTGATCAACCTGTTGCGCAACGCCCTGGACGCCATGGCCGACAAAACCTGGAAACACCTGGAGATCCGTATCGAAAAGCAGCATGACCACTGGCACCTGAGCGTGCTCGACAGCGGCGGCGGCATCAAGCAGGAGCACCTGGGCTGCGTGTTCGACCCATTCTTCACCACCAAGCCGGTGGGCGAAGGGCTGGGCCTTGGGCTGGCGATTTCCTACGGCATCATCCATGAAGCCGGCGGACGCCTGCAGGTCGACAACCAGCCCGGCGGTGCGCGCTTCAGCCTGACCCTGCCCTGCGACCCGGAGCCTGCATGCTGAATGCGGTGATTGTCGTCGACGACGAGGCCAGCATCCGTACCGCGGTGCAGCAGTGGCTGAGCCTGGCCGGCTTCGAGGTGCAGCTGTTCGAACGTGCCGAGGCGTGTCTGGCACAGCTGCCCGAGCACTTTCCCGGGGTGATCCTGAGCGATGTGCGCATGCCCGGCATGGGCGGCCTGCAACTGCTGGAGCAACTGCAGGGGCGTGATGCCGACCTGCCGGTGATTCTGCTTACCGGGCATGGCGACGTGCCGATGGCGGTCGAAGCCATGCGCAATGGCGCCTACGATTTTCTGGAAAAGCCCTTCAGCCCCGACAGCCTGCTCGGCAGCCTGCGCCGCGCCCTGGAGAAACGCCAGCTGGTGCTGGAGAACCGCCGACTGCATGAACAGGCCGACCTCAAGGTGCGCCTGGAAAACACCCTGCTGGGCATGTCGCCTGGCCTGCAGCAACTGCGTCGCCAGGTGCTGGACCTGGCCGGGCTGCCGGTCAATGTGCTGATACGCGGCGAAACCGGTAGCGGCAAGGAGCGCGTCGCGCGGTGCCTGCATGATTTCGGCCCGCGGGCCGACAAGCCGTTCGTGGCGCTCAACTGTGCGGCGATCCCTGAGCAATTGTTCGAGGCCGAGCTGTTCGGACACGAGAGCGGCGCCTTCACCGGCGCCCAGGGCAAGCGCATCGGCAAGCTCGAATATGCCAACGGTGGCACGCTGTTCCTCGACGAGATCGAGAGCATGCCGCTGGCCCAGCAGGCCAAGCTGCTGCGGGTGATCCAGGAGCACAAGCTCGAGCGCCTGGGCGCCAACCAGAGCATCAGCGTGGACCTGCGCATCATTGCCGCCACCAAGCCCGACCTGCTGCTCGAAGCCCGCGCCGGGCGCTTTCGCGAAGACCTGGCGTACCGTCTGAACGTGGCCGAACTGCGCCTGGCGCCGTTGCGCGAGCGGCGCGAAGACATCCCCCTGCTGTTTGCCCATTTTGCCCGCGCCGCCGCCGAGCGCCTGGGCCGCAGCGCCGCCGACCCCAGTGGCGCACAACTGGGCCGGCTACTCAGCCACGACTGGCCGGGCAACGTGCGCGAACTGGCCAACGCCGCCGAGCGCCACGCCCTGGGCCTGGACGATGCGCAATCGGCGGCAGTGGCGCATACCGGGCAATCGCTGGCTGCCCAGCAGGAAGCCTTCGAGGCCCAGTGCCTGCGCGCCGCCCTGAGCCGTCATCAGGGCGACATCAAGGCGGTGCTCGAGGAGCTGCAACTGCCCCGACGCACCCTGAACGAGAAGATGCAACGCCACGCACTGGTGCGCGAAGACTTCCTCGAACGCCCCGGCTCATAGGCGGATTCTTGCCTATCGCTGCGCCGCCAATGAGCGGATTTCCGCTCATTCAACCTGCCAACCCCTTCTAAACCGGGCCTTCACTGGCTGGCACGGGTCCTGCTATGGCCCTGTCAGGCCGCGTTTACACGCGCACCACAAAAACAACTAGAAGGTTGCTTCAATGGATAACTCCACCTCTCTGCCTGCTGGGGCAGCGGCCGCACCCGCTGAAAAAACCACCTCCAGCCGCCTCAAGTCGATTTTCTCCGGCTCCATCGGCAACATGGTCGAATGGTACGACTGGTACGTCTACGCGGCGTTCTCGCTGTACTTCGCCAAGGCCTTCTTCCCGGCCGGCAACACCACCACCCAACTGCTCAACACCGCCGCGATCTTCGCCGTGGGCTTCCTGATGCGCCCGATCGGTGGCTGGCTGATGGGTATCTATGCCGACCGCAAGGGCCGCAAGGCCGCGCTGATGGCCTCGGTACTGCTGATGTGCGCCGGCTCCCTGGTCATCGCCCTGACACCCAGCTACGAAACCATCGGCGTCGCCGCGCCGGTGCTGCTGGTGATCGCACGCCTGATGCAGGGCCTGTCGGTGGGGGGTGAATACGGCACCTCGGCCACCTACCTCAGCGAGATGGCAACCAAGGAGCGTCGCGGTTTCTTCTCCAGCTTCCAGTACGTCACGCTGATCTCCGGCCAGCTCATCGCGCTGGCGGTGCTGATCATCCTGCAGCAGACCCTGACCACCGAGCAGCTGTACTCGTGGGGCTGGCGCGTACCCTTCGTGATCGGCGCGCTGTGCGCGGTGGTGGCGTTGTACCTGCGTCGCGGCATGGAAGAGACGGCCTCGTTCACCAAGAAGGAAAAGGCCAAGGAAAGCTCGATGCGCACCCTGCTGCGCCACCCCAAGGAACTGGCGACCGTGGTCGGCCTGACCATGGGCGGCACCCTGGCGTTCTACACCTACACCACCTACATGCAGAAGTACCTGGTGAACACGGTGGGCATGAGCATCAGTGACTCGACCATGATCTCGGCGGCCACCCTGTTCCTGTTCATGTGCCTGCAGCCGGTGATCGGCGGCCTGTCGGACAAGATCGGCCGTCGCCCGATCCTGATCGCCTTCGGTGTGTTGGGCACCCTTTTCACCGTTCCGATCCTGACCACGCTGCACACCATCGAGACCTGGTGGGGTGCGTTCTTCCTGATCATGGCAGCACTGATCATCGTCAGCGGCTACACCTCGATCAACGCGGTGGTCAAGGCAGAGCTGTTCCCCACCGAGATCCGCGCGCTGGGCGTGGGCCTGCCGTATGCGCTGACCGTGTCGATCTTCGGTGGCACGGCCGAGTACGTGGCACTGTGGTTCAAGAGCATCAACATGGAGACCGGCTACTACTGGTACGTCACGGCGTGCATTGCCGTCTCGCTGCTGGTGTACGTGTTCATGAAGGACACCCGCAACAACTCGCGGATCGAGACCGACTGATCGGTTTTCTGCAATAGACAAGGGGCCTCCAGCGATGGAGGCCCCTTTTTTGTGGGCTTAATTCGGCATTAATGCGGGTGCGCGATGCTGGGCCCACTCAGAACCGAGTCGTCCTCCTGGCTGGCAAGCCAGCTCCCACTGGGTGCTTCGGCGCTCGCAAAACACTGTGGGCACTGGCTTGCCAGCAGAGGCCAACCGCTTTCTGATGCATCGATTTAATAGATTCATATAGGCAATATTTTGCGCTTTTTAATCAAATTAACGGGCGTAAAATCAAACCCATAGCAACGGACACCCCCTCACCACCGGAGTTACCCCCATGAAAACCAAACTGATGCTGGCCCTCACCTTCTCTGTCCTGGCCGCCAACGCTTTCGCCGAAGACGGCTTCGACCGCACCAACGCGCACAACTTTGCCGTGGAACACGCCCAGCCCGCCACCGTGGCAGAAGACGGTTTCGATCACACCAACGCGCATCGCTTCGTCGAAGATGGCTTCGACCGCACCCAGGCCCACCGCATCAGCTGACAGCCGATGCAGCGCCACAGCCCGGCTTCGGCCGGGCTTAGTCATTTTCAGGGCCGGCAACTGTTGGCACACTAGGCGCACCCTCCGCCCACAAGGCCCGATGATGTACTACTACGAACCCGCAAAAGGCCACGGCCTGCCCCACGACCCGTTCAACGCCATCGTCGGCCCGCGCCCGATCGGCTGGATCTCCTCCCAGGACCGCGACGGCCGCCTGAACCTCGCGCCCTACAGTTTTTTCAACGCCTTCAACTACATTCCGCCGATCATCGGGTTCTGCAGCGTCGGGCGCAAAGACAGCCTGAACAACATCGAACAGACCGGCGAGTTCGCCTGGAACCTGGCCACACGCCCGCTGGCCGAAGCCATGAACCAGAGCTGCGCCGCCGTGGCGCCAGAGGTCGACGAGTTCGCCCTGAGCCAGCTGACCCCGGCAGCCTCCAGGGTGATTGCGGTACCCCGGGTGCAGGAAAGCCCGGTGTCGTTCGAATGCAAGGTGACCCAGATCGTGCAACTGCAACGTGCCGACCAGGCGCTGGTGCCAAGCTGGCTGATTCTGGGCGAAGTGGTAGCGGTGCACATTGCCGAGCACCTGCTCAAGGAAGGGATCTACGACACCGCGGCCGCCGAGCCGATTCTGCGCGGCGGCGGCCCGGCGGATTACTTCGAGCTGGGCAACCTGTTCAAGATGGCCCGCCCGCAGGCCTGATCACCAGATCAGTTCGGCGTCGTCACTGACGCCGTTCAGGCGCTGCAGTTCGACCACTGCAGCGTCATCGGCCTCCAGTGCGGTCTTGAATACCTGCCCTGGCAGCACCTTGTGAAAACGCGGTGCGCCGCCAGCGCCCAGGGCCTTGACCGCGATCGCGGCGCTGTAGCCACCCTCGCCCGGCACCACCGCCGAAACAGCCTCGAATACGTCGAATTCTTTACGTGCCATTGCCTCTCACATCCACATCGGTTGCCGGAAAGGCGCCATTCTAACTCGCCGGCTGCTCGGTGAACGTCTGCAGGTCGAGGCTGTGCACCACCCGCGCCTGCACCAGTTCACCAAACAGCTGCAGGCTGGGCGAGGCAAAGTAGTCGTGCAGCGCCGAAGTATCGGCCCACACCCCGTTGAGCAACCACAGGTCGGCATCGCAGGTGGAACGCTGCACGCTGAAATGCAGACACCCCGGGGTTTGCCGCGACGGTTCGAGCAGTTGCTGCAGGCGCACGCCCAGCTCGGCCGAACGGCCGACGCTGGCGCGCACGAAGGAAAGATGGCTGACCGGTTGTGATGACGTCATGTGCGGTGCTCCTTGAAGCGGCCAGGGAAGAAAACCCAGGCTGCCAAGGCTACGGCCCAGGCCACGCGCGGCGTTAGGCGATTCCTGTCGACGGCTTGCCTGATTCTGCACCCGTCGCAGGATCAGGCAAGAACCGCGCAGCATTCGGCTAGCGCCCCGGCGTGCGCGAACCTATGCTGCGCCCATCGGCAGAGGAACCCGCACATGTCAGCCCCAGACCCCACCCCACCGTTGCTGGACCCGGCCCTGGAGCTTCTGCGCCAGGAACTGGCCGGGCTGGTCGTTCGCCACTGCCCCAGCGGCACGGTGCCTTCGGCCATCGCCGACCTGCACCTGAGCCGCTACGAGCAGAGCACCCGCTCGATGCCGACCCTGGCGCAGCCGGCGCTGTGCATCCTGGCCCAGGGCCGCAAGGAGATCTGCCTGGGCGACGAGACCTATGTGTACGACCCGCTGCACTACATGGTGGTGTCGGTGGCGATGCCGATCAGCGGTGCACTGCTGGAGGCCAGCCCGCAGAACCCCAGCCTGGGCATTCGCCTGGACATCGACCCGGCCGAGATCAACAGCCTGATCGCCGAGGCCGGGCCGATGGGCGTGCCGTCGCAGCCGTCGTCGCGGGGGGTGTTCATCGAACGCCTGGACACCCAGATGCTCGATGCATTGCTGCGCCTGATCCGCCTGCTGGATACGCCCAAGGACATTGCCGTGCTGGCGCCGCTGATCCGTCGCGAGATTCTCTATCGGCTGCTGCGTGGGCAGCAGGGTGCGCGGCTGTACGAGATCGCCATGGCCAACACCCAGACCCACCGCGTGTGCCAGGCCATCCAGTGGCTCAATGATCATTTTCAGCGCCCGCTGCGCATCGACGACCTGGCACGGGAGGTAAACCTGAGTGCCTCGACGCTGCACCACCGGTTCAAGGCGGTGACCTCGATGAGCCCGTTGCAGTATCAGAAGCAACTGCGCTTGCAGGAAGCCCGGCGGCTGATGCTCAACGATGGGTTGGAGGCGTCGGTGGCGGGGTATCGGGTGGGCTATGAGAGCCCGTCGCAGTTCAGCCGCGAGTACAGCCGGCTGTATGGCGCGCCACCGCTGCGGGACATGGCAAGGTTGCGTAGCGCGCTCTAGATCGCTTTCGCCGGCAAGGCCGGCTCCTACAGGCAGTACGCGGTCGCCTGTAGGATCCGGCCTTGCCGGCGAAGAACGCTACACCGCCCTCACCACATGCTTGACCTCCTGAAAAGCCGCCAGCCCCCAGGGCCCCAGCTCGCGCCCCAGGCTGCTCTGCTTGTAGCCACCCCACGCTGCCTGCGGGAAGATCACCTGCGGTGCGTTGATCCACACCAGCCCGGCCTGCAACTGGTCGGCCACCCGTTCGGCGGCCGCCGGGTCTGCACCTACCACGCTGGCCACCAGCCCGAACTCGCTGTCGTTGGCCAACGCCACCGCCTCGGCTTCGCTGGCCACCCGACGCACGCACAGCACCGGGCCGAAGATTTCCTCGCGCCACAGCGCACTGTCCAGCGGTACCTCGGCAAACACCGTGGGCTCGATGAAGTACCCAGCGGCGTGTTCGAGCGGCTTGCCACCGCACAGCAAGCGCGCGCCACTGTGCATGCCACGCTCGATGTGCCCCAGCACGCGCTGGTACTGGGCCTGGTTGACCAGCGGCCCCATGTCGCTGTCGCCGGCAAACGGGTCACCCACCCGGATCGCCGCAGCCCGTGCCTTCACCCCGTCGACAAAGGCGTCGTACAGCGCATCGGCCACCAGCACGCGGCTGGTGGCCGAGCACATCTGCCCGGCATTGAAGAAGCCGCCGGCGCAGGCCAGCTCGAGCGCAAGCTCCAGCTCGGCCGACTCCAGCACCAGCAATGACGACTTGCCGCCCAGCTCCAGGCTCACCCCCTTGACCGTCTCGGCCGCGCGCTGCATCACCTGCACGCCGACCGCATTGCTGCCGGTGAACGACACCTTGGCGATACGCGGGTCGCTCGTCAGCGGTGCCCCCACCGCCAGCCCGGTGCCGCACACCAGATTGAACACCCCATCCGGCAGGCCGCAGTCGGCGATGATCCGGGCCAGTTCCAGCTCGGCCAGGGGCGTGACCTCCGACGGCTTGAGCACCACGCAGCACCCTGCCGCCAACGCCGGGGCCAGCTTCCAGGCGGTGGTCACCATCGGGAAGTTCCACGGCACGATCAGGCCGACCACACCGCACGGCTCGCGACGCAGGCGGGCGCTGAAATCCTCGCTGGGCAAGGCCAGCGGCTGGTCCTGCTGCCTGTCCAGGGCCTGCGCCAGGCCCGCGTAGTACTCGAACGTTGCCACCACATCGTCGACGTCCATCGCCGACTCGGCCAGGGGCTTGCCGTTGTTGCGCGATTGCAGTTCGATCAACCGCTCGCGGCGGGCCTCCACACCCCGCGCGATCCTGTGCAGCAACTCGCCACGGTGCGCCCCGGTGGTACGCGACCAGCCGGCAAAAGCGGCCTGCGCCGCCATGGCGGCACAGGCGACTGCATCGCCATCGCCCCCGGCCACCTCGGCCAGGGACTGCCCGGTGCTCGGGTTGATTACCGTGAGCGGCTGCGCGCCGTGATGCCACGCGCCCTCGATGTAGATACCGGGCAGGTTCAGCATGGTTGCACCGCCTGCATCCACGCTGCCTGGTCGACCTCGATCAGGCTCGGGCCACTGCGTTGGCGGGCACGCAACAACGCCTCGCGCAGTTGCGCCACCCCGCTCGCCGCTTCGGCGGCGCAACCGAGGGCCTTGGCCACGCCAATGAAATCGGGGGTGTGGATATCCACGCCCACCGGTTCGATGGCGCGGTTGAGCATGTACTTCTTGATCTCCTCGTAACCCTGGTTGTTCCACAGCAACACGATCAGCGGCACCTGAGCCTCCACCGCACTGGCCAGCTCCGGCAGGGTGAACTGCAAGCCGCCGTCGCCGATCAGGCACACCGCAGGCAAGCGTCGATCCGCCTGCTCCGCACTGCCCAGCCACGCGCCCATGGCCGCCGGCAAGGCGTAGCCGAGGGTGCCGTAGCCGGTCGAGGCGTTGAACCAGCGGCGCGGCTGGTCGAGGTCCAGGGTCAGGTTGCCGGTGTACACCGGCTGGGTCGAATCACCGACCAGCACGGCATCGGGCAACGTCTGCAGCACGCTGTCGAGGAACAGCGTCTGCGCCCGCGTGGCCGCATCCCATTCGCTGGCCAGGGTATCGCGCAGGCGCGCTGCCCGCGCCGCGCCCCACTCGCCTTCGCGCGGTGGCGCCGGCTGCTCGGCCAGGGCCAGCAACAGGGCCTGCGCCGCCTGCTCTGCATCGGCCACCAGTGCCACCCTGGGCGGGTAGTTGCGCACGCACTGGTCCGGGTCGATGTCGATGCGCAGCAGGGTGCCGGGGATCTCGAAGCCGCCCTTGAAGGTGACGTCATAGTCGGTTTCGGCCAGCTCGGTGCCGATCGCCAGCACCACGTCGGCCTCGCGCACCAGTGCACGGGTCGCCACCAGCGACTGGGTCGAGCCGATCAGCAGCGGGTGCCCGGAGGCCAGCACGCCCTTGGCATTGATGGTGAGTGCAACGGGCGCCTGCAGGTGCTCGGCCAACCGGGCGAGTGCGGCGCCTGCGTCGATGGCACCGCCACCGGCCAGGATCAACGGGCGGCGGGCAGCGGCCAGCAGCGCCGCCATGCTCGCCACCGGCCCTGGCGCGGCACCGGCGCGGGCGATGTGTACCGGCTCGCAGCCAAGCAGGTGATCGGCGTCTTCGACCAGCACGTCCAGCGGGATCTCGATATGCACCGGGCGCGGGCGCGCGCCCTCGAATACCGCAAAGGCACGGGCCAGCACGGCCGGCAGGTCATCGGCGCTCATCAGTGTGTGCGAGAACGCCGCCACACCGCTGACCAGCGCGCCCTGGTTGGGCAGCTCGTGCAGCTTGCCGCGACCGCCGCCCAGGGCATTGCGCGACTGCACGCTGGAGATCACCAGCATCGGGATCGAGTCGGCATAGGCCTGGCCCATGGCGGTGGTGATGTTGGTCATGCCCGGGCCGGTGATGATGAAGCACACCCCAGGCTTGCCACGGGTACGGGCAAAGCCGTCAGCCATGAAGCCTGCGCCTTGCTCGTGGCGCGGGGTGATATGACGGATGGTCGAGCCGGGAAGGCCGCGGTACAGCTCGACCGTGTGCACGCCGGGAATGCCGAAAACATGGTCGACGCCATAGTTTTCGAGGAGTTTTACCAATACTTCGCCGCAAGTCGCCATGGTGGTCTGCCTGGAATCATTCTGGAACAAGACCTGATTGGACCCGCCAGGCGCTACCGGCACAATGCAAAAATCCTCATACTAGCCATGTCTACAGCTCATGGCTTACCCCGATGAAACGCCTGCCTCCCTTGCCTGCCCTGCACACCTTCCTGATCACTGCGCAATGCTGCAACTTCACCCGTGCGGCGCAGCAACTGCACCTGACCCAGGGCGCGGTGAGCCGCCAGATCGCCGGCCTGGAAGCACACCTGGGCTACGCGCTGTTCGTGCGCCAGGCACGCGGCCTGAGCCTGACCCGCGAGGGCCAGGACTGGCTGCCGCGGGTGCAGCAGGTATTCGGGCTGATCGAGGAAGGCGTGCAGCAGGTGGGCGCGCAGCGCACCACCCTGCAACTGAAGGCGCCGACCTGCGTGATGCGCTGGTTGCTGCCGCGCCTGATGGAATGGCAGGCGCTGCACCCGGAAGTGCCGGTGGAGCTGACCACCACGGTGCAGCACGGGGTGGATTTTCGCCGGGAAGCGTTCGATGCGGCGGTGGTGTATGGCGCCGAGCCTGATCCGGCCCTGCAGGTGCTGAAGCTGTTCGATGAACAACTGACACCGGTGTGCGCGCCGCAGTTGCCGTTGCGCACGCTGGATGATCTGCAGAAGCACATGCTGCTGCACCCGGCGCGGGACGAGAAGGACTGGGCGACCTGGCTTGGCGCAGCCGGCGTGCAACTGCCCAGGCAAGGCCGGCGCCAGCATTTCGAAACGTTGGACATGGCCATGTCGATGGCGTCCCAGGGCACCGGGGTGGCGATAGGGGATTGGGCGTTGATCGGCGATGACCTGGCCAGCGGACGGCTGGTGATGCCGTTCGACCTGCGGGTCAAGACCGGCAAGGGCTATTACCTGGTGCGGCCCGCGCAGGTGGCGGCGCCGGGGTTGATGGCCTTGCTGGAGTGGTTGGGCGGGCAGGCAGGGGCACCGCGTTGATGCATTCGCCGGCAAGGCCGGCTCCTATACCTGTAGGAGCCGGCCTTGCCGGCGAATGCTTTCTAGGCTCTGTACGAAAAGCCTTGATACTCGGTGATGCTGCGTTGAAAACAGCCTCGGAATGCTCATTTACAACCCGTAAACTCCGCTTCCTCGGCTGTTTTCGCCTTGCCTGACCTTCGTCTCAAGACTTTTCATACAGCCCCTAGTACCCCACAGTAAAGCGCTGACGCGAATGCGCTGGCTTCTCTACCTCATCGAGCAACGCAATCGCATAGTCGGCAAAGGTGATCCAGCTCCTGCCCTTCGCGTCGACCAGCAGGTGATCCTTGCCCACCCTGTAGCTACCGGTGCGCTCGCCTTCGACGAACTCCGCCGACGGCGACAGGAAGGTCCAGTCCAGTTGCTGCTCCTGACGCAAGGCCTGCAGAAAATCGCCACCTGCGCTCGCCTCGGCCTTGTAGGCCTCGGGGAAGTCCGGCGCGTCGATCACGCGCTCCCCTGACGGCAGCAGCAGGCTGCCCGCCCCGCCCACCACCAGCAGGCGCTTGACCCCGGCCTTCTTGACCGGCCCGATGATCGCCTGCGCCGGCACCGTGGCAAAGTGCGCGGCGCTGAGCACCACGTCATGCCCGGCAACGGCCTGCTCCAGCCCCTCGCCCCGGGTCCTGTCTCTTATACACATCTCCGAGCCCACGAGACCGTACTAGATCTCGT
>OLII01000583.1_pt1 | contig 13789 bp, 10 predicted proteins | sample 1609481 | NCBI WGS metagenome assembly OLII01 (sample SAMN05416859, study PRJEB24817) | seawater metagenome | isolation source: Sea water | place: Canada:Atlantic | collected 2013-11
TGGGCTCGGAGATGTGTATAAGAGACAGGTGCTGGACGCCATGGAAGCAAACGCGGCACCGCAGTAACGACGCAACACACGGGCCGCACACGCGGCCTACCGACCGTCCCCATTGTTACTGTTTCCCCAACAATGCTTTTCTCCCTTGAGCATTTATCCGCCCCGCCTCGCCCGCCTAAACTGGCCACCGTTTTCAGGCAGCCCTACCGCGCCGACTCCGCAAAGGCCATCCCAACGCCAACACCCTTTCCCAGAGCCTTCGGCGCCCCCCGTATCGAATGATCGCGCACGCCCTTGCGCGCTGATCGCCACGCCCCACGGGTTCGATCTTTACCGCTGCCGACTGAATGCCTTGACCCCTGCGCAGAGCTTGCGTGCACTTTCCATTGACTAACGGAACGTATGAAAAAAATGACGGATGACCATCAACCGCAAACTCGGAAGTTTGCACTCGGCACCACCGCAAGGGTGCTGTTTGCCCTGCTGGTGCTGCTCGTATCGCTGGCGATGATCTACGGCGGCTTCAAACTGGTAGCACTCGATGGCTCGCCGTACTACCTGATCGCAGGCGTTGCATACCTGCTGCTGGCAGCGCTGATGTTCCTGCGCAAAAGCGCCGGCATCGCCCTTTCGGTAGCCATCGCCCTGGCAACCTGTGTGTGGGCATTCTACGAAGTCGGCCAGTTCAGCTACTGGGAGCTGCTGCCACGCCTGGTGGTACCGGCAATCATCCTGACCCTCAGCCTGTGGGTCGGCGCAGCCTTGCCCGGCACCTCGGCAAGCACCCGACGCCTGGCCAACCGCTTCGGCTTTGCGGTGTTCGCGGGGCTGATCGCGACCTTCGTGGCGGCGTTCTATCCGCACGGTGCAATCTCCACCCCGCTCGCCTCCACGGCCAAGCCTGCGCCAACCGAAGCCCCCGCCGCGCCGGAAAACTGGGAGTTCTTCGGCCGCAACGCCTCGGGCACGCGCTTTGCGCCGTTCAGCCAGATCACCCCGGCGAACGTCAAGGACCTGCAAGTGGCCTGGATCTACCGCACCGGCCGCAGAACCACGGGCGCCGGTGCCGGCGTGGACGAGAACACCCCGCTGCAGATCGGCAACGTGCTGTATTCATGCACGCCAGAAAACCTGATCACCGCCCTCGACGCCGACACGGGCAAGCCGATCTGGAAGTTCGACCCGCACGCGCGCAGCGCCGAGCACGTGACGTGCCGCGGCGTGGGCTACCACGACATCGACAAGGACGACAGCCTGAGCGCCGAGGTCAAGGCCTCGTATGGCGAGCAGCAGTGCCGCCAGCGCATCCTGGTGTCGTCGGTCGACGCCCGCCTGTTTGCCCTGGACGCACACACCGGCACCCTGTGCCCGAGCTTTGGCGACAACGGTTATGTCGACCTGAAAAAAGGCATGGGCCCCACCGAGAACAGCAAGCGCTACCACCCCACCTCCCTGCCCGTGGTAATGGGCCACCTCACCGTGGTCGGCGGCTGGGTGCGCGACATCGTCGCCAAGGAGCCGTCGGGCGCCGTGCGTGCCTTCGACGTGCTGACCGGTGCGCTGGTGTGGGCCTGGGACATCGGTGCGCCTGAAGGCCAGGACGCAACCGCCAGCGACCACCAGTTCACCCTGGAAACCCCCAACGTGTGGACCGTGCCCACCTACGACAAGGCACTGAACCTGGTGTACCTGCCCACCGGCAACGGCCCGCCCGACTACTGGGGTGGCGACCGCAACCAGGCCAAGGAAAAGTACGGTTCGGCCGTGGTGGCCGTCGATGCCTCGACCGGCAAGGCCAAGTGGGTGTACCAGACTGTGCACCACGACGTGTGGGACTACGACCTGCCCTCGCAACCGGTGCTGTACGACATCAAGAACGCCCAGGGCGAAAAGACCCCGGTGCTGATCCAGACCACCAAGACCGGCAACATCTTCGTGCTGGACCGCCGCACCGGCCAGCCGGTGACTGAAGTTCAGGAGCTGCCCGTACCGACATCCCCCGCCGCCGAAGGCGAACACCTGGCACCGACCCAACCGCACTCGGTGGGCATGCCGGTGATTGGTGCCGAGCCCCTGACCGAGAAGTCCATGTGGGGCGTGAGCACCTTCGACCAGCTGTACTGCCGCATCATGTTCAAGGACTCGGTGTATGTGGGCCCCTTCACCCCGCCGACCGAAAAGCCCTACATCGAATGGCCGGGCCTGCTGGGTGGCATGAACTGGGGTGGCATCTCCATCGACGAAAACACCGGCATGATGTTCGTCAACGACATGCGCGTACCGCTGCGCATGGCGCTGGTCACCAAGGAAAACACCAGCAAGTTCAAGGTTTCCACCGATGAGGTGCCGGGCTTCATGGGTACGATTCGCCCACAAGTGGCGGGCATCTATGGCGGGGTAAAAATCGACATCCTGCAATCCCCCCTGGGCGTACCGTGCAACACCCCGCCGTTCGGCAGCATGAGCGCCATCGACCTGAACACCCAGAAACTGGTGTGGCAGGTACCGCTGGGCACCGTGCAGGACACCGGCCCCCTGGGCCTCAAGACCCACCTGCCGATCCCGCTGGGCATGCCGACGCTGGGCGGCCCTACCTCGACCGCCTCGGGGCTGGTGTTCTTTGCCGGCACCCAGGACTACTACCTGCGGGCCCTGGACTCGGCCACCGGCAAGGAGGTGTGGAAAGCCCGCCTGCCGGTAGGTGCAGTGGCAGCGCCGTTGATCTACCAGTCGCCGGCGACCGGCAAGCAGTATGTGGTGATCTCGGCGGGCGGCATGAGCCATTCGCCTGATGTGGGCGACTACATCATTGCCTATGCGTTGCCCGACGCTACTGAACAGCAGTAACACGCTGGTGGAAGCCGTATGAAAATAATCCCCGGTTTCGGGGATTATTTTTGCCTGATGGAACGCTAGAGAGAGGCGCCGTCGCACGGCTGCCGGGCCTGCGCGCAGACTTCCCAGCCACCACCCAGCGCCTTGTAGATGCCCACAACCGCCAGGCGTTGTCGGGTACGTGCAGCGGTCAGGGCGCGTCGGCTGGCGTAATCGGCGCGCTCGGCCTCAAGCACATCCAGGTAGACGCCCTCGCCCTCCGAGAACCGCGCCCGGGCAAGCCGCGCCGCCTCGCCGTTGGCCGCCGATTCGAGCAATCGCAGCCTCAGGGTATTGCTCGCAGCCCCGTGGGCCTTGAAGGCATCATCGGTTTCCTGCAACGCGCGCAATACCGTCTGGTCGTACACGATCAACGCCTCCCTGGCGCGTGCCTCGCTGGCGGCAATCCGGGCACGTACACGCCCGGTGTCCAGCAGCGACCAGCGAATCATCGGGCCGATAAAGCTCGACAGCGCGCCCGCGCCACTCATCCCGTCGAGGCTTCCGGTGACCACACCGATGGAGCCCTGCACCTGCACCTCGGGATAGAGGCCCGCCGTCTCGACCCCGATTTGCGCCGTGGCGGCCGCAAGGGCGCGTTCTGCCGCGGCAATGTCGGAGCGTCTCCAGAGCAACGCGGTGGGCTCGCCGACGGCGATCGTGCGCAGGGCCAGCGCCTGATCCCCAGGCTCGGCGGCCGGTGGTGTGAACCGCTGCGGCGGCTCGCCCAGCAGGATCGCCAGGGCGTTGACCGAGGCATCACGCCGACGCTCCAGCTCGGGCACGCTCACCTCGACCGAGCGCAACAGGGCCTCGGCCCGCAGCCGGTCGAACTCGGTGGCCGCCCCAGCGTTCACCTGGCGTTCGACCATGCTCAGGCTGTCGTGCTGGCTTTGGCGGGTATCGGCGGCAACCGCCAACTCGGCCTCGATGCCCCGCAGCTCGAACCAGGTGGCCGCCACCTCGGCCGCCACACTCGCCTGCACCCCGCGCAGCAACGCCTCGCGCGAGCCGGCCTGGGCGCGTGCGGCCTCCACCGAGCGGCGCACGCGGCCGAACAGGTCGATTTCCCAGGACGCATCGACCGCCCCCCGATAGGTTTCGTTCTGCCGCGACTGGCCAGCCGGTGTCTGCACTTCGCTCCAGCGGCGGTTCTCGTAGCTGAGCGCAGGGCCGCCACGCGGAAGGAAACCCTGGCGGCTTTCGCGCAACATCGCCCTGGCTTCTTCGAGCCGCACGGCAGCAATCGCGATGTCATGGTTGGCGGCAAGCGCCCGCTGCACCAGCCCGGTCAATGCGGGCTCGTCAAAGGCACCCCACCACCGGGCCTCGACGCTGCCGGGGCCAAGCCCGGCAGGCAGCTCATCGAAGCGCGCGGGAAGCTGCGTTGCCGGCAGCGGCGGCGCAACGTAGTCGGGGCCCACTGCAGCACACCCGGCCAGCAGCATGAGAGTGGCCAGGGGCGCCAGAACAGCTCGATAGCAAAGGCTCATGAACGGCGCTCCTCAAGGGCAGGCTTGGCTGTGGGCGTGTGCCGCTCGAAACGTGCCGCCAGCCCACGGATCACCACATAGAAAACCGGGGTCAGGAACAACCCGAACAGCGTCACCCCGAGCATGCCGGCAAACACCGCCACCCCCATGGCCTGACGCATCTCGGCACCTGCGCCGCTGGCAAGCACCAGCGGCACGACGCCGGCGACGAAGGCCAGGGACGTCATCACGATCGGGCGCAGGCGCAACCGGCATGCCTCCACAACCGCCTCCAGCACACTCGCCCCCCGCGCTTCCAGGGTGCGGGCGAACTCGACGATGAGGATCGCGTTCTTGGCGGCCAGGCCCACCAGCACGATCAGCCCGATCTGCACGAACACGTTGTTGTCGCCCTCCATCAGCCACACCCCGATGATCGCGCTCAACAGGCACATCGGCACAATCAGCAGCACCGCCAGGGGCAGCAGCCAGCTGTTGTACTGCGCCGCCAGAATCAGGTAGGCCAGCAACACACACAGCGGGAAGATGAACAGCGCCGAATCGCCGGCCAGCTTCTGCTGGTAGGTCAGGTCCGTCCATTCGAAGGTCATGCCTTCAGGCAGCATTTCCCCAGCCAGACGCTCCATCAGCGCAACCGCCTGCCCTGAACTCACGCCCGGCATTGCGCCCCCCGCAATGTCCGCCGAGGGGTAGCCGTTGTAGTGAATCACCCGGTCCGGGCCGGAGCTTGGCGTAACGCTGACAAACGCCGACAACGGCAGCATGGCCCCGGCCGCATTGCGTACCTGCAGGCGGCCGATGGCTTCGGCCTGCATGCGGTGGTCCGTGTCGGCCTGCGCAGTGACCTTGTAGGTGCGGCCAAAGCGGTTGAAGTCGTTGACGTACAGCGAACCCAGGTACACCTGCAGCGCCTCGAACACATCGGTCAGGCGCACGCCCTGGCTCTTGAGCTGGGCCCGGTCGATGACCACGTCGAGCTGCGGTGCATTGATATCGAGGCTGGTCATCAGCCCGGCCAACTGCCCCGACTCGGTGGCCTTCATCATCAGGATGCGGGTGTGCTGCACCAGGGCCTCCAGCCCCGCGCCGCTGCGGTCCTCGACTTGCATCTTGAAGCCGCCGGTGGCACCCAGGCCGGGCACCGGGGGTGGCGGGAACACCCCAAGAAAACCATCGGGAATACCCGCGAACCTGGCCTGCAGGCGCCCGGCAATGGCGGTTGCAGCCAGGTCCGGCGAGGCACGCTCCTTGAACGGGTCGAGCATGATGAACATCACCGCGGCGTTGGGCACGTTGACGAAACCGTTGATCGAAAGCCCCGGGAACGCCACCACGCTTTCGACGCCCGGCTCATCCAGGGCCAGCTGCGACATCTGCCTGGCCACCGCTTCGGTGCGGTCCAGCGACGACGCGTTGGGCAACTGGGCGATAGCCACCAGGTAGTACTTGTCCTGCATCGGTACAAAGCCCGGTGGCACGGCATTGAAGCCGAACGCGGTCAACCCCAGCAGGCCGACGTACACCACAAGCACCAGGCCGCTGAGCCGAACCACCTTGCGCACCGTGTTGCCATAGGCCTGCGGTGCACGCTGGAACGGCCGGCCAAGGGTGCCGAGCAACCGCCGGGCACGCCCGCGCAGGCTGCGGGGGTCGGGGGTGTTGCCGTGCTGGCGTGGCTGCAGCAGCAACCCGGCGAGTGCGGGGCTGAGGGTCAGCGAATTGACCGCCGACAGAATCGTCGAGATGGCAATGGTGAGTGCGAACTGGCGATAGAACTCGCCCTGCAGGCCGCTGAGGAACGCCGTGGGGATGAACACCGCAGCCAGCACCGAGGTGATCGCGATGATGGGCCCGGTCACCTCGTCCATGGCAAGCCTGGCGGCCTGGGCCGGCGCCTCGCCGTTCTCGATATGACGCTCGACGTTCTCCACCACCACGATGGCATCGTCCACTACGATCCCGATCGACAGCACCAGGCCGAACAACGACAGGGTGTTGAGCGAAAAGCCCATCAGGTGCATGACCGCAAAGGTGCCCACCAGCGACACCGGCACCGCCATCAGCGGGATGAGCGACGCGCGCCAGTTGTGCAGAAACAGCACCACCACGATCACCACCAGCATGATCGCCTCCAGCAAGGTGATGGCCACCGACTCCAGCGAGGCCTGCACGAACACCGTGGGGTCATAGGCAATGCGCGAGGTGAGCCCCGCCGGGAAGTTCGCCTCCAGCCGCTGCATGGTTTCGCGCACCGCCTGGGCAACGTCCAGGGCATTGGCGCCCGGGCTCTGGATGATCTGCAGCGCAACGGCCGGTTCGCCATCGAGCAGGCTGCGTAGTGCGTAAGAGTCGGCGCCCATCTCGATACGGGCCACATCGCGCAGGCGCGTGACCTGACCGTCGTCGCCGGTGCGAATGATGATGTCGCCAAACTGCTGCTCATCGGTCAGCCGCCCCAGGGTGTTCACGGTTACCTGGAACGCGGCGGTGGCGTTGGGCGCCTGGCCGACCGACCCCGCCGCGACCTGCGCGTTCTGCTCGCGCACCGCTTCGATCACCTCGCCTGCGGTGAGCCCGCGCGCGGCGATCAGGTCCGGGTCGAGCCACAGCCGCATGCTGTACTCCCCGGCGCCCCACACCAGCACATCGCTGATGCCGGGCAGGCGCGACAGTTCATCGCGCACCTGAAGGTAGGCGTAGTTCGACATGTAGAGCGGGTCGTAGCGTTTGTCGGGAGACAGCAGGTGAACCACCATCAGCATGTCCGGCGAGGTCTTCTGGGTGACCACGCCCTGGTGCTGCACCTCTGCCGGCAGGCGCGGCAGAACCCGCGAAACGCGGTTCTGCACCTGGATCTGGGCAATATCGGCATTGGTGCCCTGGGCGAAAGTGATGGTCAGTACCATCCGGCCATCGGTGGCAGACTGCGACGCCATGTACAGCATGCCCTCGACCCCGGTAATCGCCTGCTCCAGTGGCGCGGCCACGGTCTGTGCGATTACCTGGGGGTTGGCCCCCGGATAGGACGCCGTCACCTGCACGGTCGGCGGCGTTACCGCCGGGTACTCGCTCAGCGGCAGCTGGAAGAAGGCGACGATGCCGGCAATCATCATCAGTATCGAGAGGACGATGGCAAAAATGGGACGATCGATGAAGAAGCGCGGGAATGTCATTGCGCCGCCCCCAGGGTTTGCTGCGCCGTGACGGGCGAACCCTCGATCGAGGCGGGCTGCGGTGTAACCTGCATGTCCGGGCGCACCAGGCCCTTGACCACGATGCGCTCGCCGGGCTGCAGGCCTTTTTCGATCACGCGCAGGCCCTCCACCATCGGGCCGAGTTCGACCGGGCGGTACTGGGTCTTGTCGTCCTTGCCCACTACCAGTACGTAGCGGCTGCCCTGATCGGTCGAAATCGATTGGTCCGAGATCAGCACCCTGGCCTGTGGCGTGCCGGTCTCAAGCTTCACCTTGGCAAACAAACCGGGCGTCAGCTGCCCGTCGGGGTTGTCGACCACCGCGCGAACACGCAGCGTGCCGGTGTTGCGATCGGCGGCGTTGGCCAGAAAATCGACGCGGCCGGGCCGCGCGTACTGCTTGTCGGTGGCCAGCGCCACGCTCACCTTCGCCGCCTGCGCGCCCGCGCCAGGGCGGCTTGATGCGAGTGAGCGCAGGTACGTGCGCTCGTCCACATCGAAGTACACATGCAGGGGGTCGACAGAGACGATGGTGGTCAGTGGCGTCACCCCATTGGTGACGTAGTTGCCTTCGGTGACCAGGGTTTGCCCTACACGCCCACTGATCGGTGCGGTGACTCGTGTGAAGCTCAGGTCGAGCTTTGCAGCGTCCAGCGCGGCCTTTGCGGCATCGACCTGGGCCTGGCCCGCATCGAGCGCCGCAATCGCGCTGTCGAGCCGGTCCCGCGCAACGACCTTTTGCGCATACAGTTGCCGGGCTCGGGCATGGTCTGCCTGGGCCAGCAGCCACGCCGCCCGGGCCTCCTGCAGGCGTGCGGTGGCGGCGTCGAGCGCGGCCTGGAAGGGCCGCGGATCGATGACAAAGAGCTGGCTGCCCTTCTCTACCATGCGGCCCTCGGGCACGCTCACCGCCTGAATGTAGCCGGCCACCCGCGGGCGCAGTTCGACCCGCTTGATCGCGGTCAACGACCCGGTGAATTCGGCATGGGGCGTTACCGGGCGCACGATCACCTCGGCTACCGGAACACTGGGAGGCTTGGCGGGTTCAGTCGCGGGTGCCGTCTCCTTGCACCCGACGCTGGTGAGCGCGACGCTTAGCGCGGCAGTGAAAAGGGTTACGCGTTTGACGTTCATCACATGGCCTTTCGCACGAGTGTCGACCTGCTTTGCGGGGGCAAAGCAACGTTCGCGTACTTATCCGACTTGCCACGTCTGGAAGGTCAAGGGTTTTCTGACATTGGCCATACCCTGGCGTCAGAGCCACACAATCCGGTCCTTGCCCATGCTCTTGGCCACGTACAGGGCACGATCGGCCCGTTTCAAGGTGTCCTCGTAAGCGTGGTCCTCGGGCAGCATGGCCGTTGCGCCAATGCTCACGGTGACCACCGTGTCGCCTGCCCAATAGCGGCTCAGCTCTTTGCGAAAGCGCTCATGCAGACGCTCGGCAAGCTGCAGCGCCTGCTCGCGCTCGGTATTGGGCAGGCCCACCACAAACTCGTCGCCACCCAGGCGGCAGGCGAAATCCGTTGCGCGCAGCGCGCAACGACATATCTCGGCCACCGCCTGGATGATCTGATCACCGGCGTGGTGTCCCTGGGTATCATTGATTTTCTTGAGGTTGTCCAGATCGAACAGGAACACCGACGTCGGCACGCGATAGCGTGTCAGGGACTCGTGGTGCAGTTTCAGGTCATGTTCGAGCTTTCTGCGGTTGAACAGACCGGTGAGCTGGTCGGTATCGCTCAGTTCCCTGAGCCTGACTTCCAGTGTGTGCCGTTCGGAGATATTGCTGGCGACCCACAGCACGACCTCCTCTTCGTCCACCCTGAAGTTCAGGGCCTGGATGCGCCCTTCGAACCAGATGGGGTCCTTGGGGCCCTCATCGGGCAGGCCCTTCACGTCCCTGTTGCTCAGCTCGTACTCGGCGACCAGCAGGTTTCCCGTGGCCAGTGCCCGGGCAATCTGCTCCAGAAACCAGTTCGCCTTGTCGGCATTGATTAGGTCTGAAATATACAGGCCGATCAGGCCGGACCCATCGTGGTAATAACGCGCGTCGCGGCCACCAAACACCGCAACGTACTTGCCACTGCGCGACAGGATGAAGGCAGGGTCGGGCAGCGCATCAAGAATCAGGGCCATCTGTGCGGTGTCGATCATGAAGCACTTCTTCTGTGCCGATTGATGAATGGCGTAACGGTAGCCAACAATACCATTACGCCATCATCCGCAACATGGGCCTTGCGGATGCCACCAACGCCTCACGGCGCTTGCGACAGAACCGTTATCGCGTGTGCTGTGCCAAGCGTTTCCGGCCCCCTGCCCTACCTACAGACCCTAGATCGACACCAACACATCGCACTGCGATTCGCTCAGCACGTGCTTGGTGACGCTGCCCACCAGCAGTTCTTCAAGCGCGCTTTCGCCCTGCTTGCCGACCACGATCAGGTCGCAGTCCAGCTCCTGCTCGGTTTCCACGATCCGCCAGGCTGCGTCGCCGTGTGCCACGATCTGCCGAGCATTGGGCAGGCCGGCGGCTTCGCTCAGGGCCGCAAGTTGCTCCACGGCATCCTTCTTGATGGCGTTGCGGTAGTGCGTGAGGGTGTCCTGGTCGATGTAGGCAAAGCGCATGCTGCCCTCGAAGGGCGCTTCGAACGCGTGCATCAGAATGATTTCGGCCTGCGGGGCCACGGCTTTTGCCAGCTCGATGGCACGCAGCGACGAAGGCGAAAAATCAACCGGCACCAGCACGCGGCGGTACGCCTCGCGCGGGGCCTGTTTGACCACCAGCATCGGGCAGTGCATGCGGCTCAGCATGCGCTGCACGGTGGAGCCCAGCAGGCGGCGCGCCAGGTTCTGCCCCTTGGCCCCGCATACCAGCAGGTTGGTGTGTTTGTCTTGCACCACACGGGTGATTTCGGTTACCACCGAACCGGGCGCGACCTGTGTGCCAGCGGAGATGGCGTAGCGGTGGAACAGCATGGCAGCCACTGCACGCAGGTTTTCGCCGGCACTTTCCAGCACGCGATTCAACAGGTTGTCATCGGGTACCACAACCTGCTTGAGGCGCTCGTAAGGCGCGGGGTTGGCAACGTAGAGCAGGTCCAGCGCGGCATGCTGCGCCTGGCTCAGGAGTGCGGCCCGCTCTGCTGCGTTGCGCGCAGAAGTGGACAAATCGGTGGCAACCAGTACGTGCTTCAACGGGCTCATGTGGGGCTCCTTATGCAATGTGGCGCATGCGGATCGAGGCGTTGGCCTGCTGTCGATCCGCTCCTTTCGTGCCGCCATGGTCTCCCGAACCCTATAGGCGGCAGCTTGATTTGCGTCAACCTCAAGGCCAGGCATCTGGCTGCGGCAACAAACTGCAACATGTGGGCAGGGTTCATCAGTGTGCTGCCTGGTTTGTCCTGAACGTGGGAGGGAGGCAAAAACCCGGCAGAGCCGGATGGATGCTTTAAGATCGTGCAGTGTTGAAGGCAGCTGACATCGTTCAGCTTTCGACGCGCTCAACACTCAACAGCAATGAGCCAAGGGGAGAACAACATGGCAGTGGATAAAGCTTGCCCGGTGGTGCTGCGCAGCCGTGAAACGTTGGAGATTCTGGGGTTCGCGCATCCGTTGGCGGGCCTGCAGTTGGTCAAGGGAAGTGTGGAGCCAGGTGAGCCGAGCGAAGACGCTGCTGTACGAGAACTGTTCGAGGAAGCCGGAATTCAAGGCACGGTGGGACGAAATCTTGGCGTGTGGCGCGCTGAGGTAACCGGGCATGTGTGGGCATTTCATGAATGTCACGTCACCCACGAGCTTCCCGACACCTGGGTTCACTTTACCCAGGATGACGGAGGGCACGCGTTCAGGTTTTTCTGGCATCCACTCCATAGCGAGCCATCCGACGCATGGCACCCACTCTACAAGGATGCATTGAGCTTCCTTCGACTTGGCCTCACTGAAGCACCCGTGCCCGGCTAGGCCCAGGTACTTGTCGAGCCTCTCTTTTTACGCCAGGTGGGCATCCAGAGCTGGCAGGGGTTGAGCCGCACACGCGGCCCCATCAAGATTGACGTCAGCCCATGCGCCGGGCTGCTAGCAAGGCTGAACCGCCATTCGGTTACTGACCTTGCGCCCCAGCACCAGCACCGTGACAAACCCGCAGCCCACCAGTGCCGTGGCCAGGCTCAGCAGCACCGAGCTGCCCATCTGGTCGACGATGCGCCCGCCAAAGAACGACCCCAGCGCAATGATCACCTGAAACAAAGCCACGAACAGCGGCATGCCACGCTCGACATCCTTGGGCGCCACCACGAACATCCAGATGCTGGCGCAGGCCGGAAAGGCACCGAAGGCAAAGCCCCACAGCGCGATCAGCATCACCGCACCAGTCATGCCGGTGGCGAAGTAAGGGAACAGCGCCGTGCTGACGGCAATCATCAGCGCCACCAGCATCAGCGTGTAACGCACGCTGCGGTTGGCGGCAAATCCGGCGAAGACATTCCCCAGCACCCCGGCCACGCCATACAGCAACAGCAGCGAGCCAATGGTCGGCCCATCGAAGCCGGCGCTTTGCTTGAAGAACGGTGCCACATAGGTGTACGCGGCAAAGTGCGCCAGACCGATCAGCAACACCGCAATCAGGCCGACCCGGGCCTGCGGATTGATGAACAGTGCCGGCAGGTCACTGATGCGAATGGCCTTGTCGGGGTTGAGCCGCGGCAGCAGGAACACCTGGGCCAGCAGCACCGGTACACCCACCAGCGCGGTCACCAGGAAGGTCATGCGCCAGCCCATCAGGCCGCTGAGCCAGGTGCCGACGGGCACGCCCAGCACGGTGGCCAGGGTCACACCCACCATGATGATCGAGGTGGCCTGGGCTACCCCAACACCCTTGGGGGCCAGGCGGCCGCTGAGGGCGATGGCCGTGGCCCAGAACCCGCCGATGCTCACCCCCAGCAGCACACGGCCGAACAGCAGCAGGCTGAAGTCGGTGGCGTAGGCCACCACCGCATTGGCGATGATCATGATCAGGGTCAGGCCGATCAGCAGGTAGCGCCGGTCCATCGCGCCGATGCCCACCGACAGCAAGGGCGCGGCGAGTGCGGCCATGATGCCGGGCAGCGTCACCATCAGGCCGGCATGACCGGCACTGATGCCCAGGTCGCTGGCGACATCGTTGAGTACGCCCACCGGCAGAAATTCGCTGGTCACCAGGGCAAAGGCGCCCACCGCGACCGAGAGAATCGCTAGCCACTGCTGTTTGACGCTCTGTTGATTGTGTTCGGGAAGGCCGCTAGGGGCCTGGCTTGCGCTTGGCATGGTGCTGGGTTCCATGGGGGAAATGACGCCTTGAGCAGGCGCGGGAAGCGGGGAAAAATCGAAGGCGATTATACAAGCGGGTTTTGCCGCGCCGACAGGCGGGCCCTTTGATAGTAATCATCAGCGCTATCGATGAAAGGCCCGTAGTAGAGCAACTGCTGCAGGCCCATGCAAGCTTGGCCCAGCTTGCCGGGCATGCCAAGCCCCGGTACCTGACGCAACATCCGCCAAGGCCCTGCCCAGCGCCTCAAATAATTTGAACCGCCTCTGGGCGAACTCGCCTAATGATCAGCATGTGGATGATCCCACAGGCAACGTGCCAATACCGGCAAGCGCTATCAGAGGTGGTCAACGTGGCTAAGGACGAGAAGAAAAGCAAAGACGGGTCTTCAAAAGCCAGCAAGGATTTGAAAGACAAGAAGTCATCACCGGCAAAGAAATCAGCTGCGGCATCGGCTCTTTCCAAAGCCTCTGAAAAGAAAGAAAAGAAAGACAAGAAAAAAGATGCCGAACCCAAGAAATCTGCAAAAAAATCGGACAGCAAGCCCGAGAAGGCCAAGAAGTCGGACAAGGCAGATAAACCTGCGAAAAAGAAAAAGTGACGGTTGCGATTGGCCAGGGCTTCATGCCCTGGCCTTCTCACGCTGAATCGCGCTCCCGTCACTGAGAGATGATCGCCTTGGGTCCAGCGCCCTACAGCGACTCAAGAAACGCCCGAATCGCCGCCCGTTCCTTCGCCCCCAGCGTTACATAGCGCTGCCGGGCCACTTGCGCTTCACCGCCATGCCACACGATGGCTTCCTCCAGCGTGCGCGCTCGGCCGTCGTGCAGGTAGCCACTGCCGGGGTTGATCCGCTCACCCAGCCCAAGCCCCCACCTGTCTCTTATACACATCTCCGAGCCCACGAGACCGTACTAGATCTCG
>OLII01000585.1_pt1 | contig 13770 bp, 8 predicted proteins | sample 1609481 | NCBI WGS metagenome assembly OLII01 (sample SAMN05416859, study PRJEB24817) | seawater metagenome | isolation source: Sea water | place: Canada:Atlantic | collected 2013-11
TCTAGTACGGTCTCGTGGGCTCGGAGATGTGTATAAGAGACAGCGTTGTACACGATGCCCACCAGACTCGTATTTCATCTGCCCATAAACACCTTCACCGTTCACTTTAACCACAACCTCTTTAAAGCCACCTTGCTCACTTTCATTAGAATTCATTAATTCAATTTTCCAACCTTGCTTTTCAGCATAACGGCTGTACATACGAAATAAATCACCAACAAAAATCGCTGCTTCATCACCACCAGCACCGGCACGAATCTCTAGAAAACAATTGTTATCGTCTTTTGGATCGCGTGGCAAAAGTAATATTTGCAGCTCGTCGGTCATTTTTTCTACCGCTTTTTTAGCTGCTTTAAACTCTTCTTGCGCCATTTCGCGCATATCAGGATCATCATCCTTGAGCATTTCTTCAGCAGTGGCAAAATCATCTTCGGCTTCTTGATAAGCATGAAAAGCAGAAGTAACCACTTCTAGTTGGGAGAATTCTTTCGATAAGGCCTGAAATTTTTCTTGATTCGAAATAGTTTCCGGATCAGATAGCAAGGCTTGAACTTCTTCAAAGCGCTCGACAAGTATCTCAAGTTTTTGATAAACAGATTTATTCATTAAATGATCTTATATAGTCAATAATTGATGAATTACCCGCACATTATATTCAACTCAGCAGGTAAATAGCAGTAGTTTATTCAAGCTAGAAAAGCATGCGGGCAGTATAAAGAGCTTAGCGTTGAGTTTCAATGTTTGTGAAGGGAGAACAACAAGAATCGTTAAGGGCTTTCAACGCCCAGCAGCACTAATAATAATTTAATGGCTATTCTTGATGATCAATATTAAAAATATCACGTAGGTAAACAAGTCTATCTAATTCACCACCTTGAGCAGCAGATTGAATAGCACTAGTTGGTGCATGCATAAACTTATTGGTTAACTTAGTCGCAAGTTCGGCAATCACCGCTTCAGGCTTTTTATTCGCGGCTAATTGCTGCATGGCTTTTTCTATCAGCTGATCTCGGTTATCTAAACACTGCTTACGATAAGAAATTACCGTATCTTGAGTATTCAAACCACGTAGCCATGACATAAAGCTCGATGATTGATCTGAAACAATTTCTTCAGCTAAAACAGCTTCTTTACGGCGGTTTTCTAAATTCTTAGCAATAATACTTTGCAAGTCATCAACGGTATAAAGAAACACATCTTCTAAATCGGAAACTTGTTCTTCAATATCACGTGGAACAGCCAAATCTACCATAAACATTGGACGATGCTTTCTTTTCGTTAATGCTTTTTCCACCATACCTTTACCGATAATAGGTAAGGTACTGCCAGTCGAGCTAATGACAATATCAGCATTCGCCATCATTTCAGGAATTTGCGCTAACGTAATAACATCAGCACCAAATTGCTTGGCCATATTTTCCGCACGGCTTAATGTACGGTTAGCCACGGTCATATGACCGACATTATTTTCGTATAGGTGCTTAGCCACCAACTCAATGGTTTCACCAGCACCAACAAGTAGTACACGGGCTTTATCTAGGCTAGCAAAAATATGCTTGGCTAAGTTTACTGCAGCAAAAGCAACAGAAACGGCACTTGCGCCAATTTCAGTGTCAGTACGAACTTGTTTAGCAACACCAAAAGTGCGCTGAAAAAGTCGGTCCATGACCAATTCCATAGAACCCGCTGCTTTAGCTTGGTTATAGGCTTGTTTCATTTGCCCTAAAATTTGCGGTTCACCTAGTACTAAAGAATCTAAACCGCAGGCAACACGCATCATATGATTAACAGCATGTTGGTCTTGGTGCCAATATAAGCTTGGAGTAATAGTAGAGGCGGGAACATTATGGTGCTGCTCTAACCAACGAACAATACGTTCTTGCGTTAAAGCATATTCACCATCTTGCACCAAATACAGTTCAGTTCGATTACAGGTAGACAAAATCGCGGCTTCTTTACAATCAACTGAATTAACCAGTTCTTGCAAAGCTATGCTCAGATTGTCAGGGTTAAATGATATTTTTTCCCTAACAGCAACTGGCGCGGTTTTGTGATTGATACCTACTGCAACTATCGACATATGAATATATTGGGTCCAAAAAAATTTCAATGGCAGGCAAATTCTGCTGCGAATAATGAGTCATATAAAAGCTAATTATAAGCCAGCAATGACTAATTGACTCTATTATCAGCCAGATAATGAAAAAAACCTATGATCTGCGACAAAAAATCGCGATAATTTTACGAAAGATCACATTAAATTGAAAGCTCACAACTAACGATTACTCATAAGCTTTCGTTATTTATTATTATTTCAAGAGCGTATTATGAACGTTTTGAGACAATTAAAAGCTTTGTGAAGTAAATGCTAACTTAACAAGGCTAAGCAAAAGCCCGCGTGTAACGCGAATCAGTAAAGGAATAACATGTATAGCAAGCAACTTTTCATTCTATTTTTTATAAGCATGCTTACGGCTTGTAGCAGCATTAATGATGTTCCCGTGGCAAATAATCAAGTAAACCAAGACATTGACACGCGGAATAAGCAAGTAGCCCAGCTTAATAGTTGGACTATTGCAGGAAAAATAGCCTTTATTAATAGTAAGGAGCGCCAAAGTGCCACTTTGCATTGGCAAAAAGATCAAGCAGCAGAAAGTGAAGCATTAAACCTTTCTACCTTATTTGGTATTAAGGTATTAGCACTTAAGCGTGAGAAAAGTAACTTTACGCTAGAAGTTGATGGTCAGACCTACCAAACTCAAGATTTAGATAATTTGATTTATAATTTAACTGGTTTAAATTTACCAACTCGTGCAATGAATAGCTGGTTAAAAGGTCTCGCTTATTTACCGTCAGATAAAATTAAATATCATGAAAAAACACAATTACCAGAATCATTAACCAGTCATTACAACAATAAAGCATGGCAAATTAGTTACAGTAAATACCATCATATAGGCCCTTTTCAACTGGCAAAACAATTAACCATTCTCCAAGACGATTTACGCATTAAAATTGTTATCCATGCTTGGAAAATTTAACGAGGTAGTCGTGAACAATCAAGTATTCCATTCATTCCCTGCGCCAGCAAAACTAAATTTATTTTTACATATAGTTGGTCAGTTAGATAACGGCTATCATCAGTTAGAAACCGTTTTTCAGTTTTTAGACCACAGTGATACTTTGCACATTAGAGCAACAAATAACAATAAAGACACTCATAAAAATAAAAGTGCCATCACATTATTAACGCCTATTCCTGGTGTTAATAATAGTGACAACCTCATCGTTAAAGCGGCATTATTATTACAAGAACACACCCAATGTCAGCAAGGCGCTGAAATTAAACTGGACAAAATATTACCTATGGGCGGCGGCTTAGGCGGTGGCTCTTCAAATGCCGCTACAGTATTGCTAGCACTAAATGCAATTTGGAATACGCAACTATCAATTGAAGAACTTGCCAACCTTGGCGTTAAACTTGGCGCAGACGTACCAATATTTGTCCACGGTTATGCTGCTTTTGCGCAAGGCATAGGTGAGCAATTAACGCCAGCATCACCAAAAATATACTGGTATTTAGTTTCAAAGCCAGATTGCAGTATTTCAACTCAAAGTGTTTTTACCGCTGAAGATCTAACCAGAGATACAGCCACTATACGATACAGCGATGCCGACATCGAAAATTACCATAATGATTGCCAAACTTGGGTAATAAAACACTACCCTGAGGTTGCCAAGCTACTGGGTTGGTTGATAGAATACGCGCCGTCTCAGATGACAGGAACGGGAGCATGTATTTTCTCGCGATTTGATTCGGAAAAAGAGGCGCTTAACGTGCAATCTCAATTACCACACGGTATTGAATCGTTCGTTGCTAAAGGCTTAAATCAATCTCCCGTGCATAGCGCGATTGCGGCGATTGAAAAAATTAAGCTAGGATGAGTTTTCATCTAATTGCCAAGTAAAACTGGCAAAACCAAAATAATTTGCTGATATTTAACACACCGTTCAATTTCAGTATTGTAATGTAAATGTCAAAAGTTTCTGAGGAACTGACCGTGCCTGACATGAAAATTTTTGCGGGTAACGCCACCCCTGAACTGGCCAAACAAATTGCTAACCGTCTATATATTACTTTAGGCGAGGCTAAGATTGGTAGTTTTAGTGATGGTGAAATTAGTGTAGAAATCACTGAAAACGTGCGTGGAGCGGATGTTTTTATCATTCAATCTACTTGTGCGCCAACCAATGATAACTTAATGGAACTAATCGTGATGATTGATGCGCTACGTCGTGCATCAGCAGGCCGTATTACTGCCGTTATGCCTTACTTTGGTTACGCTCGTCAAGATCGCCGCGTTCGCAGTGCTCGTGTACCAATTACAGCAAAAGTTGTTGCTGACTTCCTATCAAGTGTTGGAGTTGACCGCGTATTAACGGTTGATTTACATGCAGAACAAATTCAAGGTTTCTTCGACGTTCCTGTCGACAATGTTTTCGGAACACCTATCTTATTAGAAGATATGTTAGACAGAAATATTGAGAACCCTGTTGTTGTATCTCCTGATATTGGTGGTGTTGTACGTGCTCGTGCAGTAGCAAAATTATTAGATGATGCTGATTTAGCCATTATCGATAAACGTCGTCCAAAAGCTAACGTTGCACAAGTTATGCATATTATTGGTGATGTTAAAGGCCGTGATTGTTTCATCGTTGATGACATGATTGATACTGGTGGCACATTAGCAAAAGCAGCTGAAGCGCTTAAAGAACATGGTGCTAAACGCGTATTTGCTTATGCAACTCACCCGGTACTTTCAGGTAATGCAGCTGAAAACTTAAAAAATTCTGTTATTGATGAAGTTGTTGTTACTGATTCAATTCCATTATCAAAAGAAATTAAAGCGCTAGGCAATGTTCGTCAACTTACCTTAAGTGGTATGTTGTCAGAAGCAATTCGCCGTGTTTGTAACGAAGAATCTATCTCTGCGATGTTTGATGCTTAATCAAATGTAGTAAATTCGTGAACAGCGCAAAAAAAGCACCTTAGGGTGCTTTTTTAATATCAAAAATTGGTTGAAAATAATAAGCCTTATATCACTTCTGTTATTTCAGCGACCATATTTTTATTATGCTGTTTTATCAGTTGCATCAACTCGGGTTTACATGAACCGCAATTAGTACCGCACTTTAACTTCTTTCCCAATGCTTCAATAGTATTAGTACCTGTTTTAATTTCGTCAACAATGCTATTTTCAGCAACATTAAAACAGGAACAAACTTGCTTCCCAAGACTAAACTCACTACTCGCTTGACCAAGTAATAGCGCCTGAATATCGCTAAACTCCAATGTTTCTTTAGCAAATAAATGTTGTGTCCAGGTACTTTCTGTTTCAGGCCATTTACCGCCAACACTGCAGGAAAGTAGCAACTTTTTATTTGTCATCAGAACGATGTAGCATGTTGAATCATCACCAAAACTCAACCATTCAACATTGCTTGACTGCTTAATAGCTTGGTTGCCTTCAACAAGTTGTTGGCACCAATGTAAAACATTCGCAATTGCGACTTCATTTGCCACACTTAACTGTAAGCCATATTCATTGTTATTCTTCAGCCAAAAACCAGTACTTTGCAAAGACGAATCAAGCTTGATATTACTTAACAACACCTCACTGATATGACATTCAATAAACTGAGTAAATTGTGTTTTCTGAATAGCCACCGGCACTTGCTTACATTCTGGCTGCCCTGAGGCTTTGTCAACAATACTTGGATACAAACGACTAACATTGGCCGCAGAGGCAAACTGCTGATTCCAATGAATCGGCATAAAGCACTGCAGCTTGCGAAGTCCATTATCAAGCTTTACTTGCACTAAAACGGGCTCAGAACCAGAACACGCTGAGGTAATCGCGACAATATCATTTTCTAGAATATCAAGAGCAGCCAGTTCAACTGCATTAATATAAAGGTAAGGCTTAGTGGTGTGTTGAGTTAATTCAGCTGCCAAACTTGTTCGTGTCATACTGTGCCAATGGTCGCGTAACCTTCCGCTATTTAAGTTAAAAGGGAATGCTTTTGTTGGCGCTAATTTTGCCAATTTCGGTTCCACTGCAAACATTTTCGCTTTTTTACTTTCAGTTGAAAATTCACCATTTTCAAATACACGCGAGCAACCATCGGGGTGCTTTTGGTTTATCGGCCATTGCATTGGGCTTAGGTTGTCATATTCTTTAGTAGATAAATCAGCTAAGCCTGAAATATCGAATAACCGATCAGACGGTTGATTAACGCCAGTTAAGCCTGCAAACTCTGTAAATACGTCACTAACATGCCGATATTCAAAACCACTAAAACCCATGGCACTGGCAACATCAGCAATAATTTGCCAATCGTGACGGGCTTCACCATACGCAGGCTGCACCGATCGTTGACGAGAAATACAACGTTCAGAATTAGTCACAGTGCCATTTTTTTCCAACCAAGGCGTTGCCGGTAACTTAATATTAGCAAAGGCAAGTGTATCGTTATTTGCTACGCAGTCAGACACTATCACTAGTGGACAGTTAGTTAACGCTCGCTTTATTTTGTCACGGTCAGGTAAGCTCACTAACGGATTAGTCGCCATGATCCATACGGCTTTAATTTCCCCACGTTCAATGGCGTCAAACATCGCGACAGCGCTTTTGCCTGCAGTTGTTACCATAGTAGGTGATTGCCAATAGGTTTGCACATAATCACGGTGTTCTGCATTTTCAATATCAAGATGAGCGGTTAGTTGATTCGCTAAACCACCAACTTCTCGCCCGCCCATAGCATTCGGTTGTCCAGTAATAGAGAAAGGACCACAACCCTGCTTAGCTATTTTTCCGCTGGCTAGATGACAATTAATAATACTTTGACATTTATCAACGCCCGAACTCGATTGATTAATACCCATTGAATACAGTGTGATGGCAGAACTACTTTGAGAAAATAATCTGTACACTTGCACCAGTTGGCTGAGTTTAATATCACAGTATGCCGCCACACGTTCAATCAGCCATCGCTTAGCCACCGCTAATGCCTCATCAATACCTACGGTGTGCTGTGCTATATAGTTATCGTCAAGTCCGCCATATAACGAAAGATAACTTAGCAAACCATTAAAAAATGCCGCATCTGTTCCGGGCTTTATTGCAAGATGATAGTCAGCAGACTCTGTCGTTGCCGTTGCTCTAGGATCAATAACCACTAATTTCATATCAGGGTTAATTTGTCTGGCTCTTTCTATACGTTGAAATAAAACCGGATGCGTCCATGCCGCATTTGAGCCTGTGATCAATAACAACTGCGTTGTTTCTAGATCGCGATAATTGCACGGCACCACATCTTCGCCGAAGCTACGTTTATATGCGGCAACAGCGGACGACATGCAGAGCCTTGAATTGGTATCAATGTTACCTGAGCCGATATAGCCCTTCATCAGTTTATTCGCGACGTAGTAATCTTCTGTTAGCAATTGTCCTGACACATAAAACGCCACCGAGTTTTTACCATATTTTTTAATAGTGTCAGCAAAGCCACTAGCCACTTGCTTGATAGCATCAGGCCACAAAACGCTTTCACCGTTAACTTCTGGTACAAGTAAGCGCCCGCTTACATCAAGCGTATTGATTAAGTTATTGCCTTTCACACAAAGACGACCAAAATTTGCTGGATGATCAGCACTTGCGGTTAACTTACTGGCTTTATCTCCTTGCTTTGTAATATCGACCCCACAGCCAACACCACAGTAAGCACAGGTACTTTCGACGATTTGCTCAGGCCGCACAACATTCCCCTTTGGCGCATTGCACATCAGTAATGCAGCCTATTTTATCAATGACAGTTCTATAACTGTCTTTTAATTAACCAGTTAAATTTAAAAAACTTAACTCTGTGCTAAACCAGTAATTGCACTTGCTGATCAACAATACGTGCTGGGTAGTTTTTAACGCTGACGTTCTCTTGTAAGCACTGCCCTGTTTGTAACGAAAAGTGTTGCTTGTATAACGGCGAAGCAACCACGATATCGTCACCAATATTGCCAACAATGCCACGATACAACACATTAGCTTGACCAATAGGGTCATAGTTGCCAATGGCATAAACTCGCTGCTTGGTATTGGGCAAGTGGAAAATGGCGACTTGCTCACTGTCATTTAAGGTGCTGTTAGTTTGTTCTAGTAAGGCACACACGCCAGCATTCGATACTAAATCGTCTAACTGACAAATCGTTTGCCATTTTTGGCTACTTTCTGAATTTAACGACATGGCTTGCTCCTTAGGCAGGTTCAACAATTTTAGCGCTTTGCGCTGATGATTTTTCAAGCGACGTTTTTGGTTCATTATCGCTAACTTGAACTGGAATACGCTCATGTGGGTATGCTGGACGAATTTGCTGACGCTCTTCGACAAACACTATATTTGAATCAGCTTTGTCTGAGTTGACAAATGGCTTAAAGCGCTTCAATGCTTCAGGGTCAGCAAGGGTTGTTTTCCATTCACATTGATAAGTACCGACAATACTCTCCATTTGCTTTTCAAGTTCCGTCGATATTTGTAAACTATCTTCTATAACAACGCTTTGTAGATAACTTAAACCACCTGCTAAGTTATCCATCCACACTGACGTACGTTGTAATCTATCACCGGTATTAACATAGAACATCAATACTCTATCGATATACTTAACCAGTGTTTCATCGTCTAAATCAGTGGCAAATAAATCCCCATGGCGTGGCTTCATGCCGCCATTACCACAAATATAAAGGTTCCAGCCTTTATCTGTGGCGATAATGCCAATATCTTTACTTTGCGCTTCAGCACACTCGCGTGTACAACCTGATACCGCAAACTTGATTTTGTGCGGCGCACGCAAGCCCTTGTAGCGATTCTCTAACAGTATTGCCATACCTATACTGTCTTGTACCCCATATCGACACCAACTAGAGCCAACACAAGATTTTACTGTTCTTAATGACTTACCGTAGGCATGGCCAGTTTCAAAACCTGCTTCTACCAGTTCTTGCCAAATTAATGGCAATTGCTCAACACGAGCACCAAATAAGTCAACCCGTTGGCCACCGGTGATTTTGGTATATAAGTTGTATTTTTTTGCAACTTCACCCAACACTATCAGTTTGTCGGGGGTAATTTCGCCAGCAGCAATACGAGGTACAACGGAATAAGTGCCGTCTTTTTGCATATTGGCAAGGAAGGTATCATTGGTATCTTGTAGGCCTACATGGGATTTTTCTAAAATGTAATCATTCCATACTGAAGCTAGTATAGAAGCCGTTAGCGGCTTGCAGACTTCACACCCTAAACCTTGGCCATGTGAAGATAGTAATTGTTCAAAGGTGGTAATTTTTTCCACTTTCACAATATCAAAAAGCTCTCTGCGTGAATAAGCAAAGTGCTCACAAATATCTTTTTTAACTTCTACGCCACGTTGCTCTAATATGCTATCGGTAACATTTTTAACCAGCGCTGTACAACCACCACAACCAGAGCTAGCTTTAGTGCAGCTTTTAACATCACCCACAGTACACGCGCCGTTATCAATAGCGCTAACAATGTCGCCTTTAGTTACATTATGACAAGAACAAATAGTGGCACTATCAGGTAAGGCATCCACACCTAACGCGGGTTTATCAGCAGCCATTGGGAGAATAAGCGCTTCTGGCGATTCAGGTAACTCAATACCATTAAGCATATATTGTAAAAGTGTGTCGTATTCACTGGTATCGCCAATAAGTACCGCGCCTAATAGTTGAGTTTTATCGCCATTAACCACTATTTTCTTATAAACGCCATTTGGCTGATTTTCATAGGTGTAGCAAAGAGAGCCTGCAGCTTTTGCATGAGCGTCACCAATTGAGCCAACCTCAACGCCCATCAATTTCAACTTGGTACTCATATCAGCACCAGTGAATTCTGCACTTTGTCCTAGAATATGTTCTGCGGCGACTTTTGCCATGGCATACCCAGGAGCAACTAAGCCAAATATAAAGTTATTCCACAACGCACATTCACCAATCGCATAAATATTTTTCGTTGACGTTTGGCATTGGTTATCAATAACAATTCCACCGCGCTCGCCAACCGCTAAGTCAAAGCTACGTGCTAAATTGTCATACGGGCGAATACCTGCTGAAAATAAGATCAAATCAGTTTCTAATTCACTGCCATCACTAAAGCACAATTTATAACGACTTTGCTCGCCTGCGATAATTTCGCTGGTTGCTTTTGAGGTATGAACTTCAACACCAAGCTGGTTAATTTTATCTTTTAATAAACGCCCACCACCGGCATCAACTTGTACGCCCATTAACTGCGGCGCGAATTCAACCACATGCGTTTTCAAACCTAGCTGTTTTAATGCATTAGCGGCTTCTAAGCCCAGTAAACCACCACCAATAACAACACCAACTTTGCTAACTTTGGCACTGGCATTAATGGCTTCTAAATCATCAATAGTGCGGTAAACCAAGCAGTGCTCTTGATCTTTGCCTGGAATGGGTGGAACAAACGGATAAGAGCCAGTTGCTAACACTAGCTTGTTGTAGTCATAGCGCTGCCCTTGCTCGGTTTCTACAAATTTTTCGTCTTTATCGATATGGCTAACTTTGGCATCAACGGCAAAATTAATTTGCCAATTTTGGTAGGTTTCTTCATCTGTCATGGCTAAATCGGCCGCAGACTTACCTGCGAAGTATTCAGAGAGGTGCACACGGTCGTAAGCAAGTCGAGATTCAGCTGAGAGTACGGTTATTTCAATCACTTGCTCTTTTTTACTGAGTTCAACAAGTTGTTCAACAAAGTGATGGCCAACCATGCCATTTCCGATCACTACAACTTTTGTTTTTCTGACTACCTGACTATCCATCTTCATACACCTACTTATCATTACTTATGTCGAACCAAAGAAAAGCGGCAGACTAAACAACCCAACACTAAAATTTGGCGCTATGTTATTGAGTTTAAGTTCACTTAACTTTACTTAGCCATAGTAATTGCAAAGCCAATGCCAGTTAAATTTCATCAATATAAACAATAAGTAAGGATAATCCACAAACTAAAAAATAAAGTTATGCACTAGCATGATGATGCAGCCGCACCAGTGCTGTGCAGTTAACATTAACGATTAAAGTGAAGTTTATAAGGGCTGTAAAAGTTAAGAGAAAGTACGGGTACTAAAAAGCAAGCGATACTAATAGTGCAATAAACAAGGCAAACGCTAGCATTTGCCAAAACTGCACGGGGTAACGCTTTATTAAAGGTAGGTTTTGATATTCTTGTAGTACATCAACACTTGGTTTATTTAAGTCAGCTAGAAACTCTGAAAAAGCTTGGTAACGTGCTTTTGGATCAGCTTGCACAGATTTCTGTAGCGCTAAATCTAGCCATAGTGGTAAGTCAGGACGATAGTCTTTAATACTATGATATCGCCAGAATGGATAATCTTTCGCTTTTTCATGACTAGACGCCATCGGTTTATATGGCAAAGCCCCTGATAACATTTCATAGCAAACCACGCCTAATGAAAATAAATCGCTTTGGTGATCAGCATGCATAGTCAATAGCGTTTCTGGGGCAATATAATTCAATGTGCCCTGCGGCACTGTTTCGGGCAAAGTATTACTCGCCTCATCTTGAGCCGCAATCAACACTGTGCCGTAATCAATTAAGGTTATTTTCCCTGATCCGTTAATCATAATATTGTCAGGCTTTAAATCTCGATGCACTAAATCAAGGCGCTGGAATGCCCGTAGCGCACTGATTATTTGACCAACAATATCTCGCACCTGCGCAATACTAGGGCATGGATTATCATGCATCCATTCACTTAATGGCTGGCCATCAATAAATTGACAAACATGATACAAAGACTTACTGCGTTGCTGCTTAGCAATGACCTGCATCACATTACGATGTTTTATCCGTTCGCCTACCCAACCCTCCCGAAGAAAGCCCTGAAGATAAATAGCATCATCAATAAAATTTACTGAGGGTACTTTTAGCACCAGAGGATCTTCATAGTCAGCATGTTCAACTAAATACAAATGCGAGCGTACACTGGCGTGTAATATTTTTTTCACTTGGTAGCCATCAAGCTTCTGCCCTACCTGTAAGGCTGGCGGTATTACTTGTGTTAATAAGTCTTGCTGAATTTCAGCTAACTCGCGCTTCGGCGTTGATTGAATATAAACTAATACACAGCTGAGATTATCTTGGCTACCTGCAGCAATTGCTTGTGCGATAATTTCTGAGCTTGTTTGTTCAAGCATGTCTTTATTTGGCCGCTTAGGAATAGTAGATAATAAGCTAGCTAGTTGCTGATTAGATAAATGTTCATGCACACCATCACTAGTAAGGACAAAAACATCACCAACGTCTACAGCCAGCTGATATTGGTCAACTTTTAAATGACTGTCAGCGCCTAAAGCTCGCGTCAGCACACTTGAGCTAAGACCATGTTTTTGATTGTGATCTCTGGTGATACTTTCGAACATGCCAGCGCTTATATCATCATGGCGATATTTGCCAATACGCGTGTCACCAACATGAAAAATATATCCACGACATGACTTAACAATTAACGCAGTAAATGTGGTCAGCCATTGAACACTATGTTGATGAACATTAGCTTGGTTTTGTCGGAAATTCTGACTGTTACTTTCACCTTGCCGTCCAAAGTCACTTGCTCTTTCACCCTGAGAAAATAGCCACTGGTTTAAACTTTTTAGTACTTTAGCGGCAGATTTATCTGTTGACCATGATTCTGCAGTCGCGTAGTAAGATTGGATAAATTGTGTTACTGACATTTGTGATGCTTGAGCTGCATGGCTAGCACTTGAAACGCCATCAGCAATAGCAATAGCGATACCTTTTGACTCTCGCTCAGCCGCACTAGGTTGCAATGCCGCAAAAGCATCTTGGTTTTCAGATTTTTTACCTGCTTTAGATGCGCCGCCAATGACAACTTCTAAAATAGCTTTACCTAGAAGTTGCGCAGCACTGATTTTCGCTGCGCTTTTTACTATCTCATCTTGGTTATTTACTTTATTTACAATCATAATCTTAACTGACGCTTATTAGCTCTACGGTGCCATCTTCATGAACTTCGGCGATACTACCTTTAGGCTCTTCCATAAATAATAAGGCGACAAATCCTATTACTGCTGTTACGGCAATAACTAGAAAAAATTGGCTATAAGGAACAAAGGTTAATACAGTTAAATATACAACCGCGCCAACGTTACCGTAAGCGCCTGTCATGCCTGCAATTTGCCCCGTTAGACTACGTTTAATTAACGGTACGGCTGCAAAAACTGCACCTTCACCGGCTTGAACAAAGAAAGAACATAGCATTGCTGTTACTACGGCTAAGGCCAGCGGCCAAGACGCAGAAATCAGCGACATGGCAAAATAACCAACCGCTAAGCCTGCAGTTAATATTAACAGTGTTTTCTTACGGCCAAATTTATCACTTAACCAACCACCACCTGGACGCGACATTAAATTCATAAAGGCGTAAGTTGACGCCAACATTGCCGCGAACACCATATCTAAAGCAAAGGTTTCTGCGAAGAAAAGTGGCAACATAGAAATCACCGCAAGCTCTGAGCCAAAGGTGGCAAAATATAACACGTTCAATACCGCCACTTGCTTAAATTTATATTGTTGTGCTGCCGGAATGGTAGTTTGAAAAACTTTAATATTAACTTTATAGGTTTG
>OLII01000586.1_pt1 | contig 13756 bp, 10 predicted proteins | sample 1609481 | NCBI WGS metagenome assembly OLII01 (sample SAMN05416859, study PRJEB24817) | seawater metagenome | isolation source: Sea water | place: Canada:Atlantic | collected 2013-11
CTACACAGAGTAGATCGTCGGCAGCGTCAGATGTGTATAAGAGACAGGATGTACAGTACGACTTCGACTGCTCTGTATTTAATGGCGAATATATTACCGGTGACATTGACAGTACTTATTTGGAAAACCTTCAAATAAGACGTAATGACGCTCAAGTTGAAAAAGCCAATGCAGACAGCGGTATAATAGATTTACATAACGATGAAACGGCTGAATAGCCTAGCTAAACATTAAGGAAAAATAGTGGCAGAAAATAAACGCTACAATGCTCAACTTGACGGTGCTTCTTTTGATACGCTGGCAGTAAGATCTGGCCAAGTGCGTAGTGATGAACACGAACATGGCGAAGCTATGTTTTTAACGTCAAGTTATGTGTTTGGTAGTGCGCAAGAAGCTGCTGCTATTTTTGCTGGTGATGAGCCAGGTAATGTATATACGCGCTATACCAATCCAACGGTACGCAACTTTGAAGTGCGCTTAGCTGCCTTGGAAGGCGCTGAGCAGTGTGTCGCCACTTCATCTGGTATGGCTGCCATCTTCTCGACTATCCTTGCGCTACTAAAGCCTGGTGATCATATTGTTTCAAGTCGCAGTATTTTTGGCTCAACCAATGTTCAGTTTCAAAAATACGTGAGCAAGTTAGGTATTGAGGTGGATTATGTATCACTGACAGACCCTGATGAATGGCAGCGAGCCAGTAAAGATAATACCAAAATGTATTTTCTTGAGTCACCGTCAAACCCAATGAATGAAGTGGCAGACCTAAAGGTTTTGTCGGCCTTGGCCAAAAAAAATGGCGCATTGATGGTGGTAGACAACTGCTTTTGTAGCCCGGCCTTGCAAAAACCGTTGGCATTTGGTGTAGATGTGGTCATTCACAGTGCTACCAAATATATAGACGGCCAAGGGCGCTGCCTAGGCGGCGCTGTACTGGGTCGCCATGAGCTAATGGAAGAAGTGGTAGGGGTATTGCGTTCAGTGGGTCCTACCATGAGCCCATTTAATGCTTGGGTAATGCTGAAGGGTCTAGAAACGTTAAGCATTCGCATGAAAGCGCACTGTGCAAACGCTATGCAGTTGGCTTTATGGCTAAAAGAGCAGCCCAATGTCACAGCTGTGCATTACTCAGGGTTACTTGAACACCCACAGCATGAATTGGCAAAAGCTCAACAAAGTGATTTTGGTGGTGTTTTGGCCTTTGAAGTGGCTGGTGGCCAGGAGGCTGCTTGGTCAGTTATAGATAGTACCCGCGTACTGTCTATAACCGCCAATTTAGGGGATACCAAAACCACGATTACACATCCAGCAACCACGACTCATTGTCGAGTCCCAGAAGAAAGCCGATTAAAAGCCGGCATCACTTCGGGCCTTTTAAGAATAGCGTGTGGCCTTGAAGACCTTGAAGACATTAAACGCGATTTGTCGTTTGGTTTGAGCCAGCTTTAGCCAACTACAGTCCGTAATAAAAATACGTTTACCAGGTAGTACTCTATGGATGACAAGCTTAAGTCGCTAGTAAATAGTTTAAATCAAGTTCTGTTGGGTAAAGAACATCAAATTAAACTGGCATTAAGCTGTGTGCTGGCACAAGGGCATCTTTTAATTGAAGATTTACCCGGCATGGGGAAAACCACCCTGTCTCATGCCTTGGCAAATGTATTAGGATTAAACTACCAGCGAATTCAGTTCACCAGTGACATGCTGCCAGCTGACATTTTAGGCAGCAGTGTTTACCAAAAGGATCCTGTAAGTGGTGTAGGGCAGTTTGTTTTTCATCAAGGCCCTGTTTTCTCACAAGTGGTTCTGGCCGATGAAATTAATCGCGCTACCCCCAAAACACAAAGCGCGTTATTAGAAGCCATGGAAGAGCGTCAAGTGAGTATTGATGGTCAAACCTACGGCTTACCCATTCCTTTTTTCGTCATTGCTACTCAAAACCCATTGTCTCAAGCGGGAACCTTCCCTTTACCTGAGTCGCAATTAGATCGTTTCTTAATGAGAATCCAGTTGGGTTATCCATCTTCTGAAGCTGAGCGGCGTTTACTGGAGGGGAATAGAGTGTCGGCCAGCGAATTATCGGCCATGATCAACTTACACGAATTAGAGCAATATCAACTAGCCATTAAAAATGTACAAGTGAGTCCTGCGTTATTAGATTATTTACAAAGACTATTATTGGCCACCCGCGAACACCAATCTTTGAAATATGGTTTATCTCCAAGAGCAGCACTGGGCTTGTTACAAGCTGCAAAAGCTTGGTCGTTTTTACATGGCCGTCCTCATGTTTTGCCCGATGATGTGCAAGCGGTTTTTCTTTGTGTGGTGGAGCACAGATTACTTGATGCCATGCAAGATCAGGGTGAAGATGTTTGCCAGCAAATTCTTAAAAATGTTCGTGTTTTGTGAAAGAGCAAATAAAAGAAAAAATTAAGGCCTATTACCAAAGTTGGTTGAATAAACGTTTACCTGCTTCTCGCTCCATTAAATTAACTCAGAAACGAATTTTTATTATTCCTAATAAAATAGGGCTTTTATATTTAGCCCTAATTGGATTGGTCTTCGTAACGGGCGTTAATTATCAAAACAATCTTATCTTTAGTTTAAGTGTTTTGTTTGTCAGTATTTTTATCACAGCCATTGTTTCAACTTACCAAAACCTTTCTGGCTTGGTTATCTCGGCAGGCCATGCAAACTCTGTATTTGTAGGGAAAACCACTGAATTAAGTCTGACATTAGAGCATTCAGCCCGTAAAAAGAAACAAGGTTTGTGGGTGGGGTTCGATCGAAAGCATGCTAAATCCGTTATGGTAGGCGAAGATTTGGTTAGTTTGTCTATTAATTATAAGCCCACTCATCGTGGTTATTTGAGTGTGCCCAGGGTGACGCTTTTTAGCCGTTACCCTTTGGGTATTTTAACTTGCTGGACTTGGCTTCGTCTTAAATTTGATGGTGTGGTGTATCCGCAACCTGTATTTGTGCCTTTTCAGTACGTGGGTGAAACACAAATGGGTGACGAAGCCGCTGACAGTATTATTACCGCCGGCATTGATGATTTTCACGGGTTTAAAAACTATCAAGCTGGTGACTCCTTAAAGCATGTGGCTTGGCGTCAATTTGCAAAAAGTGGTGTGTTGCTCACTAAAGAGTTTGAACAAAGCCAGGCCCAAGGGCATTGGTTAGATTGGTCTGCTTTACCTGGGTTAGGTGTGGAAGATCGGCTACAAATTTTATGTGGTTGGGTGGTGCGCTCTTACGAAGGTGATCGTGAGTTTGGACTGTCATTGCCCGATCAAAAAATTCCTTTAGCAAGAGGGGATATCCATCGCGATGTTTGCCTTAGGGCGCTAGCGTTATATGGGCTGGATAGTAGAGAGCTAAACGGAGGCCATAATGAAAGATGATCCGTTAAATCGCCAGTCCCTTGTATTTCTTATGGTGAGTTTATGTGCAGCGTTACTTTTGCATGTAGAAAGATTGCCCATATGGATTATTGCATTGGCCGCGGGTGTAATGGTATGGCGCTATATGATTTATCAGGGCCGCTTATCAAGCCCGCACTGGAGTATTAAGGGATGCTTAGTGCTATTAGGTTTTGTTGGTATTTACGTCACGTATGGCAAGCAATTTACTATCGAAAGCATGACCTCTTTATTGGTGGCAGGTTTTATTTTAAAGCCTTTAGAAGTGGGGACGCGCCAGCAAAGTTACCTTCTAATTTTTTTAAGCTATTTATTAATTAGCTTGTACTTTTTGTTTGATCAAAGTCCTTTGGGTTATCTATGGGTTATGGGGGTGTTGATATTTACCCTCGCGACACAGGTGACGGTTAATAGCCTGGGCATAAACCATTATGAAGAATCCACATCTGCTGGTTTTCGCTCTGGAGCCGTTTGGCAAGCCTGTGCTTTATTTGCTAAATCCCTGCCCTTAGCTGCGTTTTTATTTTTTGTTCTGCCAAGAATTGGGCCCTTGTGGAGTATGAATATCTCCACACAAGCTGGCACCATTGGTTTATCAGACAGTATGTCGCCAGGTGATATTGCAGAGCTTGGGAAAAGTGATGAACTGGCCTTTAGGGTTAAGTTTTTAAACAATGAACCTAATGTTAAGCAATTGTATTGGCGTGCTTTAGTGCTGGATTATTTTGACGGAGATCAATGGAGTCAAAGTTATAAACAAAAGATTAATTGGGCGCCTAGTAATAAAAAAATGACTAACTCACTTAGCAATGTCTCTTACGAAATAATGATGGAGCCTCATGAGCAACGCTGGCTTTACGCATTAGGTGTGCCAGCGCCAGTTACCTCTGGTATTGGCGTGCGAGAGGATGGGTTATTAATTGCCAAAAATAAAATTCACACCCCATGGATGTATAAAGCGCAATCTAGTTTTGAGGCTAAACTAAATGTTCAAGGCCTTTCAAAGCGAGATAATTCAGCTTATTTGCAAATACCAACTTCTAATAATGAAAGAAGCCGCAGCTTCGCACAGGAAATTAAAAACCAAGTTAATTCACCGTTTTTATTTGTCCAAACTTTAAAGCAGTTTATTGGTGGTCAGCAATTTTTCTACACATTATCTCCGGGTGAATTAAATTCAAGTTCAAGCATAGATGAATTTTTATTCGATACCCAAAAAGGGTTTTGCGCGCATTTTGCGGGCAGTGTGGTGTATCTTTTACGCGCTGCGGGCATTCCGGCTCGTGTGGTTTTGGGTTATCAAGGGGCTGAGGATAATCCTGTTGCAGGGTTTTATTCTGTTTACCAGTATAACGCCCATGCTTGGGTGGAGTTCTGGGTAGAAGGGAGTGGCTGGCAACGAATTGATCCTACTGCTTGGGTGGCCCCTGAGCGAATTGAGCAAGGAGTGGAAAGAGCCTTGAAAAATGAATTTACTGGGTTTTCTTCTAATAACCCTTGGTTAAGCTCGGTAAGAAATCAATTTAATGCGCTTAATTATTATTGGCATGACTGGATGCTAAATTACAAAGGTGATGCCCAGCAAAAGTTAATATCAAAATTGTTGGGTGATAGAGGGCAATATGAAATGATCGCCATTTATTTGGCCTGCTTTTTTGCTTTGGTGGGCTTGGGTTTTTTATCTTTATTTTTTGACTTTAAAATAAAAACGTTAAGTTATGCACAAAAGCTAAGCCATCAATATCAAGAGATTTTTAAAGCTAAAGGTCTTGATATTAGAGGTGCCCCAAGCGTTGCACAATTGAGTCATGTGGTAATAACGCATCAGCCATCGTTAACCGCTGAAGTTGAAGAGATTAAGCGGAAAATGGAGAGGGCTTTATATGCCAATACCAGTGGTAGCATGGTGAAAGGGGACTACCTAGAAATTAAACGATTACTTAAAGACCTTAATCGAAAGATGTTGAAAAACCACCAAACTATAAAAGAATAATAAAATTGGCGAACAAATTGCCTATAAGACAGTCTTATGCATGAATATTTTAAATAGGGGTAGGTTGTGCTTGAATCAGTGAAAGAGTATTACGGTCAAGTGTTATCAAGTTCAGATGATTTACAGACCAATGCATGCTGTACAGATGAAGGCATGCCAGAATTTTTGAAACCTATTTTGTCTAAAGTTCATGATGAAGTCATGATGCGTTACTACGGCTGTGGCTTGGTGTTGCCAGAGCAAATGAAGGGTTTAAAGGTATTAGACTTAGGCTGTGGTGCTGGACGGGATGTTTACGCCTTAGCAGCTATGGTGGGTGAAGAGGGCGAGGTGGTAGGCCTAGATATGACCCCTGAGCAATTAGCCGTGGCCAGAGAGTATCAAGATTACCATGCAGAAGTTTTTGACTTTAAAAAAAGCAACGTGCAATTCATAGAAGGGGATATTGATGAGTTACACAAGCTTCCTTTTGACGAAGGCTACTTCGATATTATTGTATCCAACTGCGTTATTAACTTAGTAAAAGATAAGCAATCGGTTTTAAAGCAAGCGTATACGTTATTAAAACCCGGTGGCGAAATGTATTTCTCCGATGTTTACTGCGATAGGCGAATCCCTGAATACCTAGTAAAAGATGAAGTCTTGTATGGCGAGTGCTTAAGTGGTGCCTTGTACTGGCGAGATTTTCAAGAGTTTTGCCATAAGGCAGGGTTTATAGACCCAAGATTAGTAAAGGATCGAATTCTCACCATAGAGAATGCTCGTTTAGAAGAAAAAATTGGCCATATGAACTTCTTCAGTGCCACCTATAGGTTGTTCAAATTAGATAATCTAGAGCAAGCTTGTGAAGATTATGGTCAGGCAGTTCGCTATAAAGGCAGTGTTGAGCATCATCCTCATTACTTACCTTTAGATGGGCATCATAAAATTGAGACCGGAAAAATCTTTTCTGTGTGTGGCAACACTTACCGCATGCTAAATGAAAGCAGATTTAAAGAGCATTTTGACTTTTTTGGCGATTGGAGTACCCACTACGGTATTTACCCTGATTGCGGCACGCTAATACCTTTTAAACTAACAGATGATCAAGGGGTTCCTTGCTGTTAAGTCATTGGCTATTGGCTGGGGCTGAGTAAGTACGGCTCGATATCCGTAATATCGAGTTGTTCGGGAGAAAGTACTCTTTTAGCGTATTTCTCCCATACGCGACCCTTTACAAAAAGCTCGTAAATGTCTGGGTCTATGTGCTGATCTTCCACCATCCGCTTCATTATATTTAACGACAAACTGATTTTCATGGGGTCTTTGTAAGGCCTGTCCTTAGCCGTTAGGGCTTCAAATATATCGGCAATGGCCATCATACGTGCAGGAATAGACATTTGTTCTCGAGTGAGTCCCCGAGGAAATCCAGAGCCGTTCATTTTTTCATGGTGTCCACCAGCGTATTCAGGCACTTTCTTAAGGTTTTTAGGGAAGGGCAGCTCTTCTAACATGTCAATGGTGACGGTCATGTGATTATTGATAATTTGTCGCTCTTCCGTTGTTAATGTGCCGCGCTCAATGCATAGGTTATACACTTCATCTTCGTTGAGTATATTTTGTAAATCACCGTTAGCGTCAGTCCATTTAATTTGTGCAATGTCTATTACTCTTTGTTTGGAGTCTTCTTGCATGAATTCCCCACCCTTGTTGCTGGTGCGAATGAAATCTAAATCGTCATCAATGTCTTTAATGCATTGTTCATAGTGTGCAAGTAATGATTTTTGAGATTCTGGTTGAGCAATTAATGCAGCAAGATATTCAACTTTTTTGCACTGCTTTAAAGTGGCAAAGCGTGCTTCAACCGTGGTTAGACCATCTTGCATTTTATCTAATTTGGTGGCCTTATTTAAAACAGTATCGGGTGTCGCCAGTTTGCCGCAGTCATGCATCCATGCGCTGACTCGCAATTCATACCATTGGTCTTCATTAAGACCAAAATCGTTAAATAGGCCATCATCCTCACAGCCCGCTTCTGCTAATAGTTCCATAATGAGAGGTACTCGCTGACAATGCCCACTGGTGTGTGGGCTCTTGGCATCGATGGCTTTTGCTATGGCTCGAATGAAGGCGTCTAGTAAATTTTTTAAATCTTGAACCAATATTTGATTGTTTAAAGCGATGGCTGCGTATAAAGCGAGGCCCTTTAATAAAGGGGTGTAGCGTTCAGAAAATGGAATGACATGGTCAGTGTCTGGATGCCTTGAATTAATAAGCTGCAATACACCAATTACATCTTGTTGATGATTTAAAAGCGGTAAGGTTAATACGCTTTTTGTGCGGTAGTGGGTTTGTTCATCAAATTTCCTGGCGCCAGAAAAATCAAAATCTTTAGATAAATATACGTCTGGAATATTAACGACCTTTTTCGTGTTGGCGCTGTAGGCCGCTACATTGTGTTCGTTCATTTGGCCGTCTTCTTCCACTAAAGGAATGCCAGGGAAGGGGATAAGGGTGCCTGTTTTCCCGCCCATATGAATATCGAGTTTATCGTTATTAATGATCTCAAAATTTAACATGGAATTACCATTTCCATCGGTATTCATTAAATACAAAGTCCCCCCTTCACTGTGTGTTAGGGACTTGGCTTCGTGCAATATACGTTCAATAATTTCTTCGGTGTCGCTGGTGGCCGCTAATTCAATTAGAAGGGCTTTTTGTGAATCACTTACCGTACGGTTCTCAATGGCCACTGCGGCAAAGGAGGCAAGGGAAGAAATTAAAGGCTCGATCTCGTGGTCAAACTCACAAATCTCACCGGTATTTTCATCAATGGAGTTAATCAGCTGTAGTAAGCCAATTAGTTGGTTCATGTCATTTAATAAAGGAACCGTCAAAATTGATTTAGTGCGGTAGTCATTTTCTTCATCAAATCTTTTGGCGCCGGTGAAATCAAACTGGGTGTCATCATAGGCATCTTTAATATTAATGAGGGTCTTGGCATGGGCCGTAAACGCTGCCACATGGCACTGGTTAATGTTGCCATTTTCTTCAAATAAACGAATAGCCGGAAATACAGATTCACCAGGGTTGGCAATTAGTCGAAAATTTAAGCTGTGATTATGAACAATCGAGAAATTAAGGGCAGTGGCAGATTGATCATTTACCAAGTATAGGGTGCCGCCATCGGCCCGAGTAAGCTGCTGTGCTTCGTCTAAAATGAGTTCGCATAATCTTGTGATATTGCGCTCGCTAATTAAGCTGCGGCCAACTTTCACAAGGCTTTGATAATTTGAATGTAACATGGCGCCCAGAATTCACTTTCCTAAAATAAGGTTAGCTCAATTATGGGGCTAAGAGGCGGAGTTTTAGCCATATGGCATTATTTCCACGGGCAAAAGCAGCCCTTGCCAATGATATTGAAAAAGGGTTTCGCCTTTGATTCTTGAAGCTTCAGCATTTGACTATTAATAACACTGGTACTGGCTTGGCCACAAAATGCTCCAAAGCCCAGTGGTCCAAAATAAATAAGGCGCGCCAGGGGGGCTTCGATCAGCAATGACGGGCTGGCAGGCCAGTGTTCTAGCAGGTTTGAGTCTAGACTAATGATTTTGGTTTCGGGATTAAGTGCTTGTAAGGAATGTACTTCTTGCAAGCTTCTATTAGGAATGAGTGTGATGTGTTCTATCTTTAGCTCTTTGGCTAGGCTAATGGCGCTTAGGGCGTGAGGTCGGGCAAAACGATTACAAAGGCAGTCGGGCTGCCAAAACTGTATAACTCTAGATGAAGTGGTTTTATTGGGCAAAAGAGGGGTGAGTTTAGCGAACCAGCGTTCTGTTTGATTGGCTTCTAAAAAGGTGGGGGTATCCTGAGTAAAGCTTTTGATATAGCGCGCTTGGTACCAGCTGGCAAATACCAGCAAAGCCAGTAGCCATAAAGCCAAAGCAGCCATAATGCTAAAAACCAGTGTTTTGTTGGCTTTTTTATGCGGAGAATCTAGCAAGCTTAGCCCTGCATTCTACTTTGAGATTTAATCTTAAGGGCGGCGCGCTCTAGAGCAGCGGCTATTTTGTCGCGGTCGTAATTATTAATGCGGTTAGTATCCATGTACATGGAAAAACCAGGTAACTCATGTTCAACAAAAGACGTTTTAGCTGCAAGGTTGTGTCTAAAGTCGACTACTTGATACACAGGAACCGGTCTTGAGAAACCCTTGGCCTTGATATGGCCTTTTTCACGGCAAATTATCTTGTCTTGAATAAGGGCGTACGATTCATAAGAAAGCAAAATCTCTCCTGCCTCAGCGGCCGCTTCCAACCGACTGGCCATGTTCACTTCTTTGCCGATAATGGTGTAATCCATTCGCGCTTCAGTACCAAAATTCCCCACGGTGCAATAACCGGTGTTGATTCCCATGCGAATCTCTAAAGGTGTCTTTACCCCTTGAGCACGCCATTTTTGCCTTAATACTTTCATGTGTTTACGCATTTCAATGGCCATGGCCACGCAGGCTAAAGTATCTTTTTTGGCACCTTGGGTTTTAGGATCCCCAAAAAATACCATAATGCTGTCGCCAATGTATTTGTCTATGGTGCCGCCGTATTTAATGGCGATATTGGTCATTTCCGTTAAGTAGTTGTTTAGCAAATCGGTAAGCACTTCTGATTCAATTTGTTCGGAAAGCGAGGTGAAACCTTTAATGTCTGAGAAAAAAACCACCAATTTTTTGCGCTGTGTTTCTAGCACCACTTCTTGGCTACCAGAAAAAATGGATTCTAAAACCTGCGGAGAAATATATTTTGAAACTTTATTGGCCAGTACTTTTTGTTCTTGTTCTTGTTGGCGTAACTCTAGGTGCAATTTTTCTAAGCGATTAGTTTGTTTGCCAGAATAAAAACCGGCCACTGCTAACTGAATGGTTACGCCTATGGCGGCACACAATTCAATATAAAGAGGGGCTTGGGCAGTAATTTCATAACCAAATAATAAAGTACCAGCATAAGCGCCGCACACAGTGGCCACTAACGATGCCAGCCAAATACCAGGGCGCCCTAATGCAATTGACGAAGTGTTGGCCATGATAAAAAACAAAATGCTGGGCAAAATAGCAAATTGCATGTGTGCCATTAATAGGCCAATTAAAGCGCCATCAACGCTAAATAAAATCGGGCGACAAAAGTGGTTGTTTTTTTCTGGAACATAGCGATGAATCAATAACGCCGTCATAGGATATAAAATGGCGGTTAAAATAATAAATTCACTATTTTCCCGCCACAGGCCTTGGAATTGAGCTAAGGCCACGGTTAAAGCAATAGCAATAAATGCAAAGCTTCGCGAATAAAAGTCGTGCAGGGCAAGGGAAAAAACTGTTTGATCGGTCTTGGTCATGTATGGGTATATTTTAACTGACTGTATGTGGCAAAATTACGAACAAAGTATTTAATACGCTAGCGCGTGTATGTGCAAGTTACATCTTGTGTTTGATGTAACATTATTGACGCACTGCATGTATTACAAGGATAGACCATTGAACCCAGTTATAGAACTTCTTCAAAATCGCGTTTCTTGCCCCAAGTTAACCCAGCCAGCACCAAGTGAAGGCGAATTAACCGAAATTTTTAATTGCGCCATGCGCGCACCAGACCATGCCAGGCTAAGACCTTGGAGATATCACGTGGTGCAAGGGCAGGCTCGTGAAGCATTAGGTGAAGTATTTGCTCAAGTGGCGAGGGAAAGTGGTGAGTGCAGTGAGGCTAAAATAGAAAAGTGTAAAAACATGCCGTTGCGATCACCTTTAATGGTGGTGGCAGTGTGTGAGGTGCAAGCCAATAACAAAGTACCCGAAATAGAGCAATTACTGGCAGTAGGGGCTGGGGTGCAAAATATGCAAATTGCCATTAGTTCATTGGGCTATGGCTCGGTGTGGCGTACCGGTGAAATGGCCGAGGCACCCCTAGTTAAAGAAGCGTTTAACATCAGTGATAAAGGCCATATAGTGGCTTTTCTTTATATAGGGACCCCTGAAAAATCCCCCAATAAACCTGAATTAGATATGGCCCAATACGTAAGTCACTGGAATTAACCTTATAAATCAACTAATTACTTGCCTTTATTCGCTTGCATTTATTCAGGCCATAAGTAGAATACGCGGCCTTGTTACCCCAAGCACAGATTTAAAGCTTCGGGATGCAGATTGGTGAGGTGTCCGAGTGGCCGAAGGAGCACGCCTGGAAAGCGTGTAAACCGCAAGGTTTCGAGGGTTCGAATCCCTCCCTCACCGCCATTTAAAAGTCCGAGAAAATCCAAAAAAATTTCTAAAGGCCGCTAACCGTAAGGGTTAGCGGCCTTTTTTTGTCCATTGCAATCCGCGATTATCTGGCGAAATTTAATATATGAAGTAACATTTAATGTAACACTTAGAAACCTCCATGGAGGTCGATGTTACTATGGCAAGAGTTACCTGCCCTCTCAGTCACACTGAGATTAAAAATGCTAAACCCAAAACCAAAGAATACAGCCTTGTTGATGGCCAGGGTCTAGCTTTACGCATCAAGCCTAACGGCTCCAAGGTGTGGATCTTCAATTATATCAATCCAAATAACCAAAAGCGTACCAATCTAGGTCTCGGGGCTTACCCAGAGGTGACATTGGCCTTTGCACGTCGACAAAGAGAGGTCATGAGAGAGCAGTTGGCTCAAGGCATTGACCCCAAGCATTATAAGGAGCAGCAAAAAGTCGAGCGCCTACGGTTAAGTAGGCAAACTCTAGCAAGGGTAGTGGAGGATTGGTTTGAGTTGAAAAGAGATAATGTAACTAAGAATTATGCTCAGGATATAATACGCTCCCTTAATAACCATATATTACCTAAGTTAGGTAATTACCCTATTCATGATATTACCGCTCCGATGGTCATTGATGCCCTCAAAAAGTTAGTAAAAGAAGGCAAACTGGAGGCTGTTAAGCGGGTGAGTCAACGCTTAAATGAAGTAATGGTGTACGCAGTTAATACAGGGTTGATTCAGCACAATTCTATAGCAGGTATACGGCACGCGTTTAAAACCCCTAAAGTTACCAATAACCCTACGCTTAGGCCTGAGCAACTTCCTGAATTAATGCGAGCTTTGAGTGTGGCGCCAATCCATTTAGTTACCCGTTGTTTAATTGAATGGCAGCTACATACCATGAGCCGGCCCGGTGAGGCTGCAGGTACCCGCTGGGAAGAAATAGATGTTGAAAATAGGCTGTGGGTAGTGCCTGCATCGCGTATGAAAAAAAGACGTGAGCACATCGTCCCTTTAACGAAACAGGCATTGGCCATTCTAGAAGTGATTAGGCCCTTTAGTGGTAATCGCGAATACGTATTTCCCGGTAACGCCAACCCGCGTAAATCAGCGAATAGTGCCACCGCAAATGTAGCACTTAAGAAGCGCATGGGATTTCATGGTCGCTTAACTGCACATGGAATGAGGGCGTTAGCCAGTACAACACTAAATGAAGAAGGGTTTGAAGAAGACCTTATTGAGATGGCGTTGGCACATACCGACAAGAATAGTGTACGCAGGGCTTATAATCGAGCCAAGTATGTTGAGCGTCGGCGTGTAATGATGAACTGGTGGAGTGAGAAAATCGTGCAGGCCGCCACAGGGGATTTTAGTTTGTCGGGAGGGTTGTGAGTGTTTTTTAAGGTGAGCCGTATTTGGGTTTTATAGGTAGGATAGACCTATTAATTACGGCATATTTTAATGTAATAGCATGCCTGCGGGTTGTCATTAATTAGCCGAACTTTAAGGGTAGGGGTTAGTACTAATAAGTAGTGGAGCTAGAATATCAAAGTAATTAAGCCTTCATACTAGGTTTTATTGGTGGTTTGTCATGCCAATAGTCCCTTAAACACTAGGGCTAAAGGCGAATGACCTTTTGTTTGTGATTAAACTACTAATAAGTTAAGTTTTAGTAGTTGGCTCTACAGTTACTGTATATACTAAAATTATAATAATTAGTATATAGGAGTGATTGTCGTGAGATTACCTGAACCCCCTCCAACAATTGATACTCTAATTAATGACGGCAAAGAGGCAGATCTCAAGCTTATTCTATCTTATAGGCAAGGTCCGCTTGATCATCGAGGGAAGTATCAGCATTGGGCCAAAGTGAAGTATCAGCAGCCTCCTGAAGGGTTTACTCCGAAGTTGTACTGGCTGGCAATGAAACAGGCTAGACTACAAATTTCAAAAGAATTGCCTTTCAAAGATAAGCATGGGAAACCTTTTGTTTTTTGTATGCCCGATAGTCTGGTTGAGCATGTTTTGTGGATAGCTAAATACCTGTCTCTTATACACATCTCCGAGCCCACGAGACCGTACTA
>OLII01000587.1_pt1 | contig 13743 bp, 10 predicted proteins | sample 1609481 | NCBI WGS metagenome assembly OLII01 (sample SAMN05416859, study PRJEB24817) | seawater metagenome | isolation source: Sea water | place: Canada:Atlantic | collected 2013-11
CTACACAGAGTAGATCGTCGGCAGCGTCAGATGTGTATAAGAGACAGATTTTAAAAACATCATATTTTTCACCCATGTTATAACAGCTGTTCATATAAGGGGCTTGAGTTTTATCTGAGGCATACATGTAGTTATCGGAAATCATTAAGCCATGCATATTCCCATCTAGCATGCTAGTAATTGTATGATTCCCAATGATGGATATGGCATTATCATGACCCTTTGGCTTTTCACTCACCATAAGTGAGTTACTTAATTTTTCGCCATTTTTAGAGCGAGTCAGCGCGATATTGATAATACCCACATTCGGCGGCACATTAGGTGACATATTAATTGAATAGCTTTTCATTTCTATTGTCGGCATGACAATTTTTGTAATCGAATAAGATTCCTTGGAGTAAAAAGGATCAATAGGGGTATTCGAAAAGCTCATGAAAGAATAAGTTTCATTTTCTGAGCTAGTTTCAGATTTATGTTCTTTACCGTTTATATTATGTACATATTCATGCTCGGTTTCATAATCGGCATAAATTAAATAGCTGTGAGTGAAATCACTAGGCACTTGATAATACTTATACTTATTGCCTGGGATAGGCTCAAGTTTAACCTTGGCTAACGCGGCACAGCCTTGAGGGGTACTGGACACGGTGAGTTCATCCACGTCTAAGTCTACTTCCACTTCCATGTCTTGATTGTCAGCAAACACAGATTCCATGGCTTCTATATTAATGCCAGACAGCTTACCCGCTTTGTCCGAAGTTAACTTACACTTATTAAAACCCACCACCAATTGATCTAGGTTACTGGGTTCGCTTTCAAACACTTCAATAAAACGCGCTTTCATGGGCTCTAAATTAAGCCCTTTATAGCTTGGCCATTCTTGTATGCTTTCTGAATGCACCGCTGAGGATAGAGCGATACCGCCCAGTAGCGCCCCGAAAGACTTTAAGGTAGTTGTGTTCAAGGTTGTCCCCAGCCTGAAAGTATGCGCCCTAAAAAAGTACATCGCCTTAACGTAAAGCTACTTTTTCGCCATAGGGCAATCATTAATCAAAAATAATAAAGAGTGCTGAGAACCATACCAGAAATGAAGGTTAATTAAAGTCATCACGCTTCCTATGTAAATGGCGACAGAGCAGGGCTATTAATGGCCATGGCACGAATTCATAACACATTCAGTGTCATTGAATGACGATCACAGCCATTTGCTACTTTCCTATTTATGGGCTAATTAAAAGTTACTACACTCATTTTCAATAACCCGTTTATGCGTGACTTTTTTGCCTAAAACAAATTCTGTACTTAGGCCTCAGTTATAAACTGCGTTATGTAAGGAACCCATACTGATTTAACAGTCATTAAATAATAATAAATGGACCGTCAAATGAAGCATAAAAAACTCATTGCCTTTGCAATTATTGCCGCTCTTCTTACCAGCCCTGCCCATGCAGGATGGTGGAAAAAAGCCAAGAAGAAAGCTAAAAAAGCCGTAAAAGAAGTAGTACAGGTGGTGGATACAGTGAGTGACACCTTGTCTGAAGGGGCGTTGTGGATAAAAGGCATTGAAGAAACCGCCGGAGAGACAGGCTATACAAAATCGGGCAGCTTAAAATACATCCCCTCACAAACACCCGCGGCCGATGCAGGCACATTAGTGGTGGGCACATACAATATGACAGGCCTACCACAAGCATTAGGAGGCATTAAACCCAAGGATGCAAAACTGATCAGTAAGATGCTAGAGAGCTGGAACTGGGACATTGGCGGCATTCAAGAAGACTGGGTGGTACATGAAGAACTAATTTCAAAACTTACCACCGACACTTACCCTTCTCGCTCACGCCACTACAACGGTAACAGGACATTATCATTTGGAGATGGATTATTCAGTGTGGCTGGCTTTAATAGCTTTGATGAAAAAATTCATCGTGAGAAATTTAAAAAATGCCGTGGCACTTTAATAGATTACTTTAAAGGAAAAGAAAAAAATCCCGATTGTAATTCTGACAAAGGTTTTACCGTTGCGACAGTAAGATTAGCTTCCGATTTAACCATTCACTTTTACAACCTACATATGAGTACCGGGGCCGATGAAGATGTGTATCAGCCACAATTACAACAATTAACCGATTCGTTGAACACACTTTCGAAAGACGTGCCGGTGATTATGGTGGGAGATTTCAATATGAAATACGACCGAAAAGAATCAGACGATTTGCAAAGCTTTGTACAAAATAACGGTTTGACCGATTCTTGTTTTGGCTTACAGGCAGACTGTGGCGATCGTTTAGATCACATGCTATTTAAGAGTAATGATCAATGGCAACTTTCTTTAATAAGCGAATCCACAAGAAGCAATGGAGGGGGCGGGCCTGAAGGTGGTCATCACCCAAGACAGATGACATTAGGGTATGAACGGTTAAATTAAGCTATTTAACAATATACAGCTTGCCAGCTATTAATATAAGTGCTGGCAATCTGCCATCTATTTAACCTAGAAAACCTTAATCACTGGCACCTGTTTTTGTGAACGCTTCCTGTTCCAGACTTTCACGGGTTGTAAAGTCCTGTTCAAATGGTTTAGAGCCGTATTGTTTTAATATTTGAGTCATTTCACCTGATTGGCGTAATTCAAAAAACTCAGCGCTAATTTGTTTATAATACTTGATGGCAGGTGATTTAATGGGAATAGAACTATAGCGCCCATTAAGAAAAGTCATTTGGTAACTGGCCATTTTAACCCCAGGAATTGACAACAGCATTTCTAAATCACTTTTACTGTCAGAGTTAACAATAATGGCATCTACCCTACCCACCGCAAGCACTCGCCCTAGCTGTTGATAATCGTTAAAATCCAATTTAGAAATGCTATCAGCATCATTATATTGAGGCGCATAAAAATAACCTCTTATTTGCCCAATGGTGTAGTTTTGTAGATCCGAAAATTTAGTAATATGAACGTCTTTTTTAGGGCTCGTCAGGAAGACCACTTGGCGCTTTTGATAACCCATGAGGATAGGTTTTAAATAACCACGACGTTTGTCGTTCATTGAGTGACGAACCAAAAAATCTATCTTACCCAACTCAGCTCGGTGTTGAGTTCGCTTCCAAGGTATTGCTTCCCATGTAATGCTATGGCCTGCTCGCTTTAACGCTAACGTCACCAATTCCTTAATGGGGCCAGCTGGCTTACCTTGGGAATAGACCATATCCGGTGCCACAACCCGAAAATCAGCCCTGAATTCATATGCTTGAAGGTTATAATAAAACAAAAGAATGCAAAAATACTCCAGCAGCCTCATGACAAACCCTTTAGTGGATAACACATATATCAATATAGTAAAAAATGAAAGTTCAGCTGAAAATAAGCTCCAACATAAAGTGTAGAAGCCAATATTGTATTTTGTGGAAATTGATTAAATAGAGGTGCCTGGAGTTATTATGGTGTTGAGCTATGTCGCAGGGGTATAAAATTTAGACTGCCGTTAAAGGCAATTATTCGTCAGCCCTTTGCGCTTTAAAAATAGAGGCAATAATACCATCAATATTAAGCCAACAATGATTTGACAGCCGTCATAAATTCATCCGTATCAAAAGGCTTTTCAAATGCAAAATCAACACCAAATGCTTTTATAAAAGACAAATAGTCTTTACCGCTCACTCTACCTCCACCAGACATGGCAATTACTTTCGGGAAGTAACCGTACTTCCCATTTGCTAAATCAAGTACCACTTCTGTGCCCTCAACTTCAGGCATCACAATGTCCGTTATCACTAAGTCAGGCTTTTGTCCTTCTATGAGCTTCAAGCCTTCACGGCCATCATAGGCACAAATAACTCGAAACCCTTCATCTTCTAGCAAGTCTTTTATGGACATATTCAAATCAAGGTCATCATCTATAACCAATATCTTTTTCATAAATACACCTCGATAGATTTATATGGATAGTAATGTCAGCTTCTGGCATTACTTATCACTAATTACGATAATTTAAACACCGGTAGTGAGATTAAAATTCGTGTCCATCCTTCAAAACTAGTATCTAATTTAATATCACCATTATGTTTCTTTACAATGCCGTAACACAGCGATAAATCTAACCCAGTTCCTTTACCAACTGTTTTAGCGGTAAAAAATGGGTCAAAAATTCTATCCTGTAATTCAAGTGGAATTCCACATCCATTATCGTCAACGCTCAAATAAATATGATCAGAATCCAATTTCATTGTTAACGAAATCTTCTTCTCTGAATTTTTCTCAACAGCATGTAGGGAGTTTGTCAGCAGGTTTATTAGTACACGTTCTAATTCTAATGCATCACATAAAACAGACGGATTACCTTGAGACAATGTTACTTCTAACTGGCAATCTCCTTGTGCCAAAATTAATTGCACTTGCTCAACAGCCGTATTAATTATTTCATGAATGGCTATGGGTTGGTGCTCCTTGCTACCAATATTTTGGTTACGAGTGTTCAAGTGACAAATTATTTTGCTGATACGCTCAATTTGATCTTCAATGCGAGCCAATTGCCTATTGGCCTTTTCTGAATCGCCAGTCTTTACCGACTTTTTAAGGCTGCTGCTGGTTATTTTTATTGAAGCCAAAGGCTGATTAATTTCGTGGGCTATTCCTGATGAAATTTCTCCGATAGCAGCCATTTTCTGAGCCAAAACCAACTTCTTTTCAGTACTTGTAATTTGTTCAGTTCTTTCCTTCACTTGGCGTTCAAGCTCTTTTGCATTTCTTTGAAAACGATAAATAAGAAAAATAAGACAAAACAATACCGTTAGGATAAACATTATAGCTAATATAAAAATCCCTCTGTTTCCATCAGCAGTTTGATCTAACACTTTTTCCATAGGGTGAATTATTTCTAGCACCCCACGAACATCTCCTTCCTGCCAGGATGCTTTGGGGGTGTCTGGGTGGGAGTTATGGCAATTTACACAGGCTGCCCGCATAATATCTGCGGTGGCATAACGCAGTGCCTTTTTTCCCTTATATTGAGAGAATTGATAATAAGGTAAATCTGGATTTAAATTTAAGAATTTCCATGCTTGCCTTTGAAAGCCATCCTTAAGGCCCCCGTCTTTATCTCGCCATGGGAAGGGATAAGCGCTATATATCTTGGTTTCTGCCCCCTTTACATTGCGCCCCAATCGTTCACCCAGCTTTATATTTAAGGTAACGGGCAAAGGAATAGAGTTTTCTGTATTTAAATAATCATGACTAACACTGATATCTGGGTGAGAGCGAATTCTTTCAACCACCTCAGAGGTGTAAATGGTTCTGAATTCTTTAAGTGCCCCTGAATAGAGTTTTGCATTCTCTAGTGCGGCTGTTTTCATAATCCCTTCTTGTAAGTCCTGCACATACCAAAGCAACAAGGCTACACCTGCCAAAAAACCAATAATGACGATAGAGATCAGCCTTAACCCAGGTAGCTTATTTGAGATAAACAGGTGACTCCTTATAATTAATTTAATTAGAAGAAAATTTGACTAGGTCTTTTCTGTAATAAGTAAAGCCTAGATTAAAAGGAATGTATTTCAAATATGAGGCCACAGATAAATATCAAAAGAGTAAAGCCAAACCTAGCTTAACGTCCGCCAAACGGAATAGCCGGCTTATAAAGTTGAATACAAACTGAAATGCTTGTTAGTACCCATTTAAAAAAGCCTATGGGCAAAGCAAACCACCGTTTCGGCTGTAACCGCGTACCACCTCAAAACTGCCATTCACCAACCCAGGAAGGGTTTTAGGTTCGCCGCAACTGGTGACAAACTCGCCACTTAAATCGTCATTAATATACACCGAAATACTTGGCCCCATGGTTTTATCTTTTTCTGCGCCATAAAATTCAAATGACTCTTGAGCGGATACCGTGCTATCAAAGAGGATTTTGGCATCCTTATTTTTTTGAGATTGTTCTACACGAATTTTCGCATTTTCTAAATCTCCAGTGTACGTTAACTCCAGCATGGTAATTTGCCCAGCGCATGCCGAACACTCTTCACCTTCACAAGACGCTTTAATTTTTTGATAGGCCGTTTTCTCACAATCTTCGCAAACCAAAGGAGTTACTTTAATATGATTATCTTCTGCACTGCTTAAACAGACTTCCCCGCTAAACCAACCATCAGGGGACAAATTAAAACTTATAACGTCACTGTTGGTGGTTTCATTAACCACTTCAATGCCTTTAAGCCCCACCAAACTGTATTGATCTATTTGATCAGCAATGGATGCGCCATCAATGTCATGATATATGCCTCCGGTAATGGCTGAAATAGCGGGCAACGTAGTGAGCTTGCTGGTTACATTCACGGGAAATGTATTCACAACGATCTGCTTTTCTTTAAGCAATTTAGCCGCGTCAATGGAGGCTATTCTGTCTTCTTTTTCTTGAGTAATACCAGATTCAAAAGGGGCTGTGGGTATACCGTCTGATAAAAATACAACAGTTTTAATATCTGACTTTTTCAGTTTAATATCAATCAAGCTGTCAATGACCATTGAAAGTGCTGCCTCATAATTAGTAGCAGCACCACTGGTTTTTGGTTCTTCAGGGGTCATGGCACTAAGGACTCTGTTAACGGCTGATAAATCTGTGGTGAAATCAAGCTCAAGGCTGGCATCACTGGCAAAACGTACAATACCTACATTTAAATTCTCATGCTCAGTGAGGCTATTCACTAAAGCCGTTAGCGCTTCAATTTCTATTTCAAATACTGTTTGATCACCAATGCTTTTTTCGGCACTGCTTCCAGATGCATCGACTGCCAATAAAATATAAGCTTTGGTTTTTTTACCTCCCTTTTTAAAGGCTTTCCCTGAAAGGGTGACGGTGCAATCGCATTCACCGTCCCTAGCATCAGACAATGTACCTGACGTTGGAATAACACTGCTTACCCTATTAATGCTATTAGTGAAGGATTCACTTTGTATGGTTTGCTGAGTACCACTAGCCGTCACATCTATCTCTAAATAGTCCCAAGGAATAGATTCGGTAAGCGTGATGGCATCGGTGATTTGATAAGAATTATCAACACCCGTTAGGGTCACTTCAGCGCTGTAGGATTCAAAGCCATCTTTAGACGCAGAGAGAAAAGCACTGGATAAAAAATCTTCATGGCTTTGAACAACAAATTGGCCGCTACTATCGGTTAACGAGACCGCTTCAATGCCATCTATGGTGACCCTAGCATTTTCAACTAAGCTTTCATCTTCAGATATAACGGTGCCCGAAATCGAATATACTGGCGTTGTTTCAGTGTCTTTTGTGGATTCTATACAGGCTACCAATAGTAAAGCCGTAATAGTGATGCTTAATATAGATAAAGATGATCTTAAGCTTGCCGAAAAATTAGAATAACCCATATAACAACTTCCTCCATCCAAGATAGTCATTTTTAAAGCTTCTAGACTGCCAGTATCATTGATGATGTGGTTACGATTAATCATAAGAGTATATGCTAAACATCATATATGTTGTGCATTTTACGACTAATATTAGATTTAAGAGCTTAAAAATAACCAGTTAGAAGCTATTGATATAGCGTAGTCACAAAGCCACTAAAGTGAAGTAAATTGTCCGCGCCTTTAAAAAATCTATCAGCAGACTTTCTCCCTCCCATAAAAATTTTCTTAAGCTAACTAAAGCCACTTTTTACAACGGGTACTGTCTATACTGAAGTTGAATGAAAGTGGCTACCTATATGAATAAGCTATTTCAAGTCATACTTATTATTACGTTTTTTCTAGTCTCCATGACATCACCGCTAGGCCAGAGCTGTGAGTTAGTCATGGGCTATCAAAAAAAAGCAAAGCCTCCCCTTATTAATAAGGCCCCTGATAATTCCGGTATTTATCTTGATCTTTACGCACAAGCGGCTCAGGAATTAAATTGTGACTTAAAAATAGTGCGCTTGCCTAAAATGCGAGTATTAAAGGAAATGAAGCAAGGTTGGATTGATTTTTACCCTGGTATGAAATTCACCGATGAACGCTCCATTTACGCCTACTTTATTCCCAATGGCTTAACCACTGGCCGTGTTGGATTATCACGAGCTAGCATGCCCTTGATCACCCACAAGAAAAACTTGTCGGGCCACTCGGTATTAATCGCACTGGGCGGCATAAACTACGTAAGCGATGTACATAGTGTTAAGGTACATCAGGTATTGAGTTTAGATATTGAAAAGGCCGCTAAAATGCTCGTTTTAGAACGTGGTGATTTCTTTGCAACCGACCCTTTTGTTATAGATAGTTTCTTAAAAAATACCCATGAGCCCATATTCAAAAAACACACCGATTGTTGTGGCGGCATAAAGCCTATGCATATTGGTTTTTCTAAAAAATCAATATACATAAAGGAGCAGAGTAATCCTCATTACAATCAAGACTTACCTTTAAGCATAAGTAACTATCCAACACTCATCGTAAAGGGCAGCATTGCCTATCGGTTTGGTGAGGTGGTTAGGGAATTGGCTAAGGGTTATCAGTATGAATAGTTATTACCTATTTCGCAGGATTAGGCTTTTTGGGTGAATAACACTAAGTAGACTATTAAAAATTTTTTATCTTAAGCCAAGCTAAAAATAAAATATGCTCTATTTTATTCCACACCTTGCAGTATTAGCTGCACTTGCTCGGGCAATAACTTTCCTGTGGGAGGCATGAAGCCCGCCTCATTGGTTAACTTGGTTTGTAAAAGTGTTTTTTCATTCAGTAAACGTAGCCAACCTGCATTGGAATTTAATAATACCCCTGGGTCTGACTTAAGCTCATTGTGACAGGCGGAGCATTGATCGATCATTAACGTTTTTCTAGGCCCTGAAAAATTAAAGCCTATTATCTTGGCCGCCTCATAAGGCAAAGTAGAATCTGCAAGTTTATTTCCTTCAAAGGAAGTGCCATTTGATAGTCGCAACAGTGCTTTGTTTTTATCATCCACGATCAAGACAGAGCCATCGGCTAATTGCAATAATCCCACTGGCGCCCCTTCTGGTCGTAATCCTTTGACACTGTTCCAGTGAGAAATGACTTCTCTATGCTGAGCATCTAATTTTGAGCCCCCCTTAGGTGCAAAAAAGTGCTGGGTAAATTCAACCTGTGGAGCGATAGGGTCTCGCTGAAATGACACACTTTCGCTGGCAGTTAATATTGGCAACCCTTTGGAGTTTACTTCATAAGAAACTAAACGATTGCCCACCACACGATAACCGTGCCAACTCATTAATAACTGATCTGTCAGCATGGCCAACTTAGTGCCTGTGTAATAAATCATATCCAAAGGCGCCACATGGGGTGGCATTAAACTATAAGGAGCCTTATAGTTTTTTTTGTTGCATAAACTCTCATTAAAAGCATGGGCCTTTCCATTCCATGAAAAATCACGATTCATGCAATAAGGCCAACCATAATAACCTCCTTGCTCTATGAGATTAATTTCTTCATAAGGCTCATTGGCATCTTTTAAATCAGCACTGTTTTCACCCTGTAAAATGGTGCCACTGCTGTGCACCAATAGCGCAACAGAATTGCGCAAGCCTGTGGCGTATTGATCAAATTCAGTATCCCATCGATTATTTTTTGCATTAAACCCATAACGCCTTAAACCCACATCCTTTATTTCCGCACATTCAGTGTCATTTATGGAAGCACTATTCGATGAATTCGCCTTCTTTAACAAACCGCAATCATCTGTTTTTGAGCCCACGTTAATGAGTAAATCATTGTTCTTTAAAAAGACAAAACTGGTTAAAGGGTGAAGATACTTGCCATCAGGGTAGGGTAAGCCTGCGATTACGGCCTCACGGTCAATAATGCGGCGATCTTTTATACGAAAGCGAGTGATTTGATGTGCCTCGCCTAAATAAATATTGCCATCTATACCAAGCTTAATATCGTGGGGAAGCACCAATTTTTCGGCTACTTTACTGGCGGATATAAGCTGGCGATAACGATTAGATTCGAATTCTAACAGCCATAATATTCCCCTGCCTGCTGTCCAGCCCCCCATGTCGGTCACGAGTATTTGATGGGTTTGTGGTAGCTCTAATGCTTTTCTGGGTTTTTTAAAGTTAACACCCTTCTGCTTATATTGAATGTTATCTGCCAGCAAGCCCAAGCAAGTACCAGGAATACTGCCAATGGGCAATTGAGCTAAACCATCACAATCGCGCGCGGAAGAGTCAATAGGTGGATAACCCGCAAAAGAAAATACGCTCAATAAAAACAAAACATTGAAAGAAATTAATTGTGCAAAGCACCTGCGTGTTTTCATAACTTGCAACCTTAAAAGCCCCATCACTTGCTGAGCATTCAAAATAAAATGACCATAATACTGCCATCTAATCACAACGACCATATGAATGTGGAAACAAGCGTAATGCATTCAATAAAGGGAAATAGCGCATCAACTAGGGAGAAGCCGTTGCTAACACCCGTTTTTGAAACTAATTTTTCAATAAACCCTTAGTAAGCCATTCTCGTCAGCGGCCATTGCATTTACAATATGGCACCCTTGATTATAGTACCCGCGCATGTCTGATTTATCGCTTATCCAATATTGCCTAATTGGGCTAATTTTTATCTGGAGTGGCTTTGTGCGCTCTGGCCTGGGCTTTGGTGGCGCAGTGTTGTCTTTGCCCTTTCTGCTACTGGTGGACAATCAGCCTCAAGTGTACTTACCGATTATTGCGATTCACTTGCTGTTTTTCTCATTCTTGACGGTTTACTTGAACAATCGTAAAACCATGAAACAGTCTGGGGATACTGCCGCTACGCCAACCCCTTTCAGCACTGTAGATTGGTCGTATTTAAAGTATGCCCTTGGCATCATGATCATCCCTAAGTTAATTGGGGTATTTGGCTTAATTACCCTGCCACCGGCATTAATGAGCAGTATTATTTTTACCATTGTGGCCTGCTATGCATTGACCTATATCCTTAACCGACCTTTTAGCAGTAACAGCAAAGTGCTGGATATTATTTTCTTAATGTTAGGCGGTTATATTAGCGGCACCTCCTTAATTGGCGCACCGCTGATAATTGCCGTATTCATGACTCACGTGGCAGCACATCAGCTACGAGATACTTTGTTCACATTATGGTTTATTTTGGTGGCAATTAAGATGGTGGCATTTATTTGGGCGGGCATTGATTTACAGTTATTGCATGCCTTAATACTGTTGCCCTGCGCCGGTATTGGCCATGTATTAGGTTTAAAAGTTCATGAAAGAATGCTGAAAGCAGAAACCAAAGTCTTTTTCCGCGTATTAGGCAGTGTACTGCTGTTAATCAGCGGTATTGGTTTGGGAAGGGTATTATTTTAAAGGCGGAAAATTTTTGTAATCCTGTAGCGCGGCTGTCATTAGCCGCGCACCCTGCCAATTAAGGATTGTTTACTCGGCCTTTAATGCTAATGCCATGGTAATACTATCAGGCCCTAAATTTACCCCACCAGATAAACTCAACATAGAATACTGAACCTCAACATTATGTTCTTTAGCTACCTTATCTAACCTTGAAAAATATTCTTTATGGGGAAGCTCTTCTACCTTACTGCCCACACTGATGTTAATCATGGGGAACAATAATTTCTTATCATTAACCGCATCTACGGCTAATTCCAACATATTCTTAATGGCCGCTTCGTAACCGCGCTGACTTGAAAGCACCCCTGTTTGGCTGTTATGAATTTGAATAATAGGGTTGATGCCCAATATTTTAGCCAATGTGGACTTCAATACGGTTAAACCCTTGCGATCCTTACTGCCACTGCGTTCACGCAGGTGACTCACATTTGGAATAGTGGCATATGCATAAATAGACTGGGAAAATTGCTCAGCTTTTTGCTTAACCTGTGCACCACTTAAACCTTGCTTAATAAGCTCTAAACTATAAGAGGCCAGTAAGCCTTGACCGGTGAACATAGTTTTAGAATCCACCAAGTGAATATTGGCTTTTTTGGCGGCATTTTTCTTTTGAATAATAGAAATAGCTTTTTCTGTTTGCTCAAACACCAAGCTGGTGTCTTTACTAATGGTTTGAATCACAATGTCTTTGCAGTTTGAGTCCAGCAGGGTTTGAATTTTTTGCTGTATTACTTCAACTGGCATGGCTTCGGTTTGAACGTCTTTGCCGGTACTGGCCATGGACATGCCATAGAAGTGGGTCATTTGAGCGCGATTACGCTGATCATTAATTTTGTTGCCACCCACATTAATAACATGAGGCAAAATAGGTAACTTAAACTGATTGAATAAGTACTCTGGCAGGTCACACCCCGAATCCACAACGAGTTGTACGCTCATAAATTATCCTGTGTATTGTTTTTATTATTTTAAGGGCTGTAAAGTCGCACCTTTAGTCTGATAGTAAAACATGAGACAAGTTACATGCAATCTATTATGCCGATATAGGTATATTGTCTATGAATCATGAAATTCCACTTAATGAACAGTTAAAGCAGGGGGAATAAAATGCCAATGAAACTGTCATAAAAAGTACACCTTCACTAATTGTCTATGGTATCGCCTTCGATACTGCTAGGGCAGAAATCAAATCATGATCTATATCTATTTCCCTGTGCTTAAATAGCGTTAACGTAACCCTTCAATACCAACCATTGAGGAATAAGGATGTTTGACTTCATGAGTTCTCTGAACATTGATGGGCAGATATTTGTAGGATACATAGGCTTTGTTGTGGTAGTGACAATAGCAGGTGCTTTCATGTTAAGGCACTATACAAAGAAAGAAGCGGACTAGGTAATTTTTCAAGACTAATGGTTTTCCAGCATTGCCTGCATTAATTATATTAATGCAGGTCATTTTTTTCATTTCCCATTCCCCGCGTTGTATTCAGTATTGATGTAGTCTTAAAGACATTTTTAGTTGGGTACTGATTGAGATAAATAGACATATCGAAAGAAAAGCAAACACAACCCCAACTACACTTTAAATTATCTTGAAAATTAATAGCGGTGACCTAGCTATTTTAATATTTATATCTCGTAGCCTATTTTAAAACCGTAAGCAGAATATTCACGCGAATCATCTTTAAACGTTTTGTAATAACGGCCATACGCCCCTAATGTCAGTTTTTGAAAGGAGAATAAAACACCCAACTCTGGGTACATGCCATAAGTATAAACCGAAGTGCACTCTTCTTCAGATTTAGAAAAATCCATTTCACAATCATCATATTTTGCAAAGAAACCACCAATACCAGAGTACGCTTTTAAATTACCGCCAATAAATAAACTGGCGCTGATATTAATGCCTTCGTAAGTATTACCTTTATGATCAAACTCCATAATAGAAACATTCGCTAAATTGTTAGGAGAGGCTATAAGTTGCATGCCCACTTCATTTAGAGAACCATAACCAAAATCACTTTCTAAGCTACCAATATATACAGTGGCTGTTTGTGCATGTGATAGCTTTGTTAGTAAAATTAATAATATAAATAATATAAATACTAAATGTTTCATTGCTTTATTGGTTCTCTACTAAATAATGGAGCGGGGTACGGGAATCGATCCCGCGACTTTCAGCTTGGGAAACTGACACTCTACCAACTGAGCTAACCCCGCCTGTGTATTTTCAGATTAAGATCGACCCAAGTCAACAGGAGGTATCACTAGTAAATTAGGAAAGTCCAAGATATTTACTTTTCAATCTCTGTCTCTTATACACATCTCCGAGCCCACGAGACCGTACTAGATCTCG
>OLII01000588.1_pt1 | contig 13694 bp, 8 predicted proteins | sample 1609481 | NCBI WGS metagenome assembly OLII01 (sample SAMN05416859, study PRJEB24817) | seawater metagenome | isolation source: Sea water | place: Canada:Atlantic | collected 2013-11
GGCATACGAGATCTAGTACGGTCTCGTGGACTCGGAGATGTGTATAAGAGACAGGCCGTACGGCGACAGGCAAACTGCGTTCAGGCCACAAAAAAAAGCCCCGCCAATGGCGGGGCAAAGTGGTCGGTGCTAACCAACCAAAGGAGCTCTGAATCAGTTCGCCGCAGCCACGCTGTCGGTCTGCCAGCCACCACCGAGTGCCTTGTAGATCGCAACGATCCCGCGATACAGGTCCACCTCGCCCAACGCCTGCGCGTCCTCGGCAGTAAGCCGTTCACGCTCGGCATCCAGCAGCACCAGGTAATCCACCGTACCCTCGCGGTAACGAATCGACGCCAGGTCCGCCGCCTTGCGGCTCGCCTCGCTCTGGCGCAGCAGCGCCATCAGCCGTTGCTGACGCTTGGCGTAATCGCTGAACGCATTCTCCGACTCTTCCAACGCCAGCAGCACCTGCTGCTCATAGGTCGCCAACGCACCCTCGGCCTGGGCATTCGCGCCGCGCAGACGCGCCCGCACACTGCCCAGGTCGAACCCCGCCCAGGTGATGCTCGGGCCCAGTGCCCACGCCTGCGCCGCACTCGACCCCAACTGCGAACCACGCCCTGCGGTAAAGCCCAGGAAGCCGCTCAGGCTCACCCGCGGGAACAGGTCGGCCGTGGCCACCCCCACATTCGCCGTGGCCGCCGCCAGCTGGCGCTCGGCGCTGCGCACATCCGGGCGACGCTTGAGCAGTTCGCCCGGGTCGCCAATCGGCAGGGCCTTGGCAATCGCCGGCAACTGCGCCGGCGACAGGTCGACACTCAACGCATCCGGCCGCTGCCCCAGCAAGGTGGCGATGCGGTTGCGCGCACGCACCTGCTCGGCCTGCAGCTGCGGCACGCTGGCCTCTACCGCCGCCAGGCGCGCATCGGCGCGCACCACGTCCAGTTCGTTGCCAACCCCCGCATCACGCAGGGTTTCGGTAATGCCGCGCGAATCCTGCTGGGTCTTGAGGTTGGCCAGGGCTATCTTCTCGCGCAACTGCGCACCGCGCAGTTGTCCATAAGCATCAACCAGCTCGGCAATCAGGCTCACCTGCAATTGTTGCAGGTCGGCCTGGGCCGCGGCCTCCTGCGCCTCGCTGGCTTCCAGCTGGCGCTGAATGCGGCCGAACAGGTCAAGCTCCCAGGCCATGTCCAGGCCCAGGTCGTAGCGCTCGCTGTTGACCCGGCGGTCGGTCTGGCCAGGTATCTGACCCTTGCCCAGGTCGCTGCTGGCGCGGCTGGTGACGGTGGGCAGTGCATCGTTGCTCACATCGTCACGAATCGCCCGCGCCGCCTTCAGGCGCGCAAACGCCACGCGCAGCTCGCGGTTGTCGGCCAGCGACTGGCTCACCAGCTGGTTGAGGACCGGGTCGTCGAACTGACGCCACCAGATCGCATCGAAGCGGGTGCGGTCGAAGGCCGCCTTGGCCTCCTGCGCATCGGCCGCCGCCAGGTGCGCGGCGTCGGTGTGCGGGGCCTGGTAGTCCGGGCCGACCGCACAGGCGGCCAGGGCCAGCACCAGCAGGCTCGGTGCCCACAGTTTCAAGTGGTTCATGCCTGGTTCTCCAGCTGCAGCTGGCGGGCCGCCTTGCGGGCCTCGCTGCGCTCTACATAACGACGGATCAACACAAAGAACACCGGGGTCAGCAACAGGCCGAAAATCGTCACCCCGATCATCCCGGAGAACACCGCCACACCCATGGCATGGCGCATTTCGGCGCCGGCCCCGGAGGAGAACACCAGCGGCACCACACCCATGATGAAGGCGAACGAGGTCATCAGGATCGGGCGCAGCCGCAGCCGGCAGGCTTCCAGCACCGCAGCCAGCGGGTCGAGCCCTTCGGCCTGCTTGTCCTTGGCGAACTCGACGATAAGAATCGCGTTCTTGCACGCCAGCCCCACCAGTACGATCAGGCCGATCTGGGTGAAGATGTTGTTGTCGCCACCGGACAGGATCACCCCGGTAATGGCCGACAGCAGGGTCATCGGCACGATCAGGATCACCGCCAGCGGCAGGCTCCAGCTCTCGTACTGGGCAGCCAGTACCAGGAACGCCAGCAGCACGCACAGCGGGAACACGAACAGCGCGGTGTTGCCGGCGAGGATCTGCTGATAGGTCAGCTCGGTCCATTCGAAGGTCATGCCGTTGGGCAGCTCTTCCTTGAGCAGTTTTGCCATGGCCTGTTCGGCCTGGCCGGAGCTGTAGCCGGGTGCTGCGCCACCGTTGATCTCGGCGGTGATGAAGCCGTTGTAGTGCATCACGCGGTCCGGCCCGGAGGTGTCGCTGACCTTGATGAAGGTCGCCAGCGGGATCATCTCGCCCTGGTTGTTGCGCACCTTGAGCTGGCCGATCTGCTCGGCATCCAGGCGGAACTGCTGCTCGGCCTGCACGTTGACCTGGTAGGTACGGCCAAAGCGGTTGAAGTCGTTGGCGTACAGCGAGCCCAGGTAGATCTGCAGGGTGTCGAAGATATCGTTGATTGCCACACCGTGGGTCTTGGCCTTCTCACGGTCGATGGCGGCATCCACCTGCGGCACATTCACCTGGTAGCTGGTGAACAGCCCGGCCAGCTCCGGCACGTTGTGGCTCTTGGCGATGATGTTCTGGGTTTCCTTGTACAGCGCCTCGTACCCCAGGTTGCCACGGTCTTCGATCTGCAGGCGGAAACCGCCGATGGTACCCAGCCCCTGAACCGGCGGTGGCGGGAAGATCGCGATGTAGGCTTCCTGGATGTCGGCGTACTGCGCGTTCAACGTGGCGGCAATCGCCGCGGCCGACTGGCTGGGGTCCTTGCGCTGGTCGAACGACTTGAGTGCGACGAACACGATGCCGCTGTTGGGGCTGTTGGTGAACCCGTTGATCGACAGGCCCGGGAAGGCGATGGAATCGGCCACACCCGGTTGCTTGAGGGCGAACTCGCTCATCTTCTTGATGACCGATTCGGTGCGGTCAAGGCTGGCCGCATCCGGCAGTTGCGCGAAGGCCACCAGGTACTGCTTGTCCTGGGCGGGCACGAAACCGGTCGGGGTGGCGGCAAAGCCCATCCAGGTCAGCACCATCAGCCCGGCGTACACGAACAGGGCGATGCCGCTGCTGCGGATCACGCGGCCCACGGTGCCCACGTAGCCATGGCTGGCACGCTCGAAGAAGCGGTTGAACGGCTTGAACAGCCAGCCGCCGAGCAGGCGGTCGAGCAGTTTCGAGAAGCGGTCCTTGGGGGCGTGATGGCCCTTGAGCAACACCGCAGCCAGCGCCGGCGACAGGGTCAGCGAGTTGAACGCCGAGATCACCGTGGAAATCGCGATGGTCAAGGCGAACTGCTTGTAGAACTGCCCGGTCAGGCCGGAGATGAACGCCGCTGGGATGAACACCGCGCACAGCACCAGCGCGGTGGCGATGATCGGCCCGGTCACTTCGCTCATGGCGCGCTTGGTCGCCTCCAGCGGGTTGAGCCCCAGCTCGATGTTGCGCTCCACGTTCTCCACCACCACGATGGCGTCGTCCACCACGATACCGATGGCCAGCACCAGCCCGAACAGCGACAGCGCGTTGAGCGAGAAGCCGAACAGGTGCATCACCGCAAAGGTGCCGATCAGCGAGACCGGTACCGCCACCAGCGGGATGATCGAGGCGCGCCAGGTCTGCAGGAACAGGATCACCACCAGCACCACCAGGATCAGCGCCTCGAACAGGGTGTGCACCACCGCTTCGATCGAGCCGCGCACGAACACGGTGGGGTCATAGACGATGCTGTAGTCCATGCCCTCGGGGAAGTCCTTCTTCAGCTCGGCCATCTTGGCGCGTACTTCGTCGGAGATCTCGATGGCGTTGGAGCCAGGGCGCTGGAAGATCGGGATCGCCACCGCCGGCTGATTGTTGAGCAGCGAACGCAGGGCGTACTGGCTGGAGCCCAGCTCCACCCGGGCGATGTCCTTGAGGCGGGTGATTTCACCGTCGGCGCCAGAGCGGATGATGATGTTCTCGAATTCCTCTTCGCTCACCAGGCGGCCCTGGGTGTTGACCGACAGCTGGAAGCTGGTGGCCCCGGGGGCGGGCGGCGAACCGAGCTGGCCGGCGGCCACCTGGCGGTTCTGCTCGCGAATGGCAGCCACCACGTCGCTGGCAGTCAGGTTGCGTGAGGCGGTCTTGTTCGGGTCCAGCCACACGCGCAGCGAGTAGTCGCCCATGCCGAACAGCTGCACGTCACCCACGCCACCCAGGCGAGCCAGCTCGTCCTTGATGTTGAGGATCGCGTAGTTGGACAGGTAGAGCATGTCGTAGCGGTTGTCCGGCGAGGTCAGGTGCACCACCATGGTCAGGTCGGGCGAGGCCTTGTCGACGGTGATACCGATACGCGTGACTTCCTCGGGCAGCTTGGGCTGGGTGCGGGTCACACGGTTCTGCACCTGCACCTGCGCGTTGTCCAGGTCGGTGCCCAGGGCGAAGGTGATGGTCAGGGTGATCTTGCCGTCGGCGGTGGACTGCGAGGACATGTACAGCATGTTCTCTACACCGGTGATGGCCTGCTCGAGCGGCGCGGCCACGGTTTCGCCGATCACCTTGGGGTTGGCGCCGGGGAAGTTGGCGCGCACCACCACGGTGGGCGGTACCACCTCGGGGTATTCGCTGATCGGCAGCTGGAACAGCGAGATGCTGCCGGCGATCAGGATCAGCAGCGACAGCACGGCGGCGAAGATCGGCCGGGTAATGAAGAACTGGGAAAAATTCATCGGTCTGGTCCCTTAACCGCGTGGTGCCGCGGCACTGGCGAGCTTGACCGTGACCGGCTTGCTCGGGGTGCTGGCTTCCAGGGCCTGGCGTTGCTGGGCGAGGGCGGCGAGGGTGGTGTCGCTGGCCATCGGGGTTTCTTCAGGGCTGACCGGCGAGCCAGGGCGTACACGCTGCAGGCCCTTGACCACGATGCGGTCTTCCTTGCTCAGGCCGCTGCGCACGATACGCAGGCCTTCGAGTTTGGGGCCCAGCTCCACGGCGCGGTAATCGGCCTTGTTGTCCTTGTCCATCACCAGCACGAACTTCTTGCCCAGGTCGGTGCCCACGGCCTCGTCGTTGATCAGCACGGCCGAATAGGTGGCGCTGCCGACCAGTTTCAGGCGCGCGTACAGCCCGGGGGTGAACTGGCCGTCGCTGTTGTCGAACACCGCGCGACCGCGAATGGTGCCGGTCTTGGGGTTGACCTGGTTGTCGACGAAGTTCATCTGGCCCAGGTGCGGGTTGCCGGTTTCGTTGGACAGGCCCAGGTACACCGGGGTGCTCTGGCCGCGCTGGCCGTCGCGGGCCAGCTGGGTGTACTTGAGGTACACGCGCTCGTCGGCGTCGAAGTAGGCGTAGACCTTGTCGGTGGACACCACGCTGGTGAGCGCGGTGACATCGGCGGTGACGATGTTGCCGGCGGTGAACTCGGCGCGGCTGACACGGCCGCTGATGGGCGCGGTCACGCGGGTGAAGCTCAGGTTCAGCCTGGCCAGGTCCAGTTGCGCCTGGATCGCGGCCACCCCGGCGCGGGCTTCGGCGGCGGCACTGGTGCGCGACTCGGCGAGTTCGGCGGAAATCGCGTTGCTGCTGCGCAGGCGCTCGCCGCGCTGGGCTTCGGTCTGGCTGCGGGTGGCGGTGGCGCGGGCTTGTTGCAGTTGGGCTTCAAGTTGGCGTACCTGAGCCTGGAACGGGCGCGGATCGATCTGGAACAGCAGGTCGCCTTTCTTGACCTGGGCACCTTCGGTGAAGGCTACCTGGTCGATCTGGCCGGACACGCGCGGGCGTACTTCGACGGTTTCGGGGGCTTCGAGGCGGCCGGTGAACTCGTCCCATTCGTTGATGGGCTGCTCCAGCACCTTGGCCACCGTGACTTTCGGCGCACCGGGCGCTTGCGGGGCCTCCGGGGTACGACCACAGGCACTCATCACCACCAGTGCCAGGGCAGCAAGGGGATAGCGCAAGGGTTTGAGTGAGTGTTCCATGGATAGATCCGCCAATGTATTGAGAGTGGGCGGATTCTGCGATTTGTAACTATTAACAACGAATCGAATGGGGCGAAGGTAACTATCATTCGGAATGATATGAACACCATCGCGGGTCAAGCCCGCTCCTACAGGGACCGCGATGATCCTTGTGGGAGCGGGCTTGACCCGCGATGCAGGCAGCGCCGATTCGAGATGGGCTCAGGCCTGAACCTTCTCCTCCTGCCCCTGACGCAACCGCGTGCTGATCAGCGCCGCCAGCACCAGCAGGCCGGCGATCACCCACAGCCCGTTGCGCGTGCTGCCGGTGGTCTGCTCGATCAACCCCATCACCGACGGCCCGACGAACCCGCCGAACAGCCCGCACATGGTCACGAACGCCAGCCCCGCCGCCAGTGCACTGCCGCTCAGGCGGCTGGACGGGAACACGAAGATGATCGACTGCACCACGAACAGCATCAGCGCCGTCAGCGAAAAGCCCACCAGCCCGATGAACGAGTTGGAGAACGAGGCAATCACCAGCCCCGCCGCCATGGTCAGCAAGCCGAAGAACATGATCATCCGGCAGCGGGTGGGGGTGGTGGCCAGGCGCGGGAAGGTCGCGGCGCCAATGGCCGCGGCAATCCACGGTACCGAGGTCAGCAGGCCGATCTGGAACGGCGACAGGTTGCCATAGGTGCCGATGATGCCCGGCAGAAAGAAGATCACCGTGTAGATGGTGATCTGGTGCACGAAGTACACCGCGATCGCCAGCCAGATCTGCTTGTCGCGAAACATCTGGCTCAGGCGGGTCTGTGGCGGCGCGGCGGCTTTTTCGGCGCTCAGGCGCTGCTCGATATCGCGCTTGTCGGCCTCCGACAGCCATTTGGCCGAGGCCGGCCCGTCAGGCAGTTTCTTCCACACCACATACGCCAGCGCCACTGCCGGCAGGCCTTCGATCACGAACAGCCACTGCCAGCCATGCCAGCCCAGCAAACCGTCCAACTGCAGCAACGCACCGCCCAGCGGCCCGCTGAGGATGTTGGCCAGGCACACGCCCAGCAGAAAGTAACCGGTGGCGCGTGCCCGCTGTTCGCGGTCGAACCAGTAGGTCAGGTACAGCATCACCCCCGGGAACAGCCCGGCCTCGGCCACGCCCAGCAGCAGGCGCATGATGTAGAACGAGGTCTCGCCCTGCACGAACGCCATGCCCGCCGACAGCAGGCCCCAGGTGATCATGATGCGGGTGATCCAGAAACGTGCGCCCACCCGGTGCATGATCAGGTTGCTCGGCACCTCGGCCAGCGCGTAGGTCAGAAAGAACAGCCCGGCGCCCAGGCCGTAGGCAGCGGCCGACAGCCCCAGGTCGATGCCCATGCTGGCCTTGGCCAGGGCAATGTTGGTGCGGTCCAGAAAGCTCATCACGTAGACGATGACCAGCAGCGGCAGCAGTTTGCGCAGCAGCAGGCTGTTCAGGCGTTGTTCGGCAGGCACGGCGGGCGCGGCCGCCGCTGTCGCGGTATTGAGGATTGTCATTATTGTTAACCCCGGTATTGATGGTGCGGCCCGCCGACGCGCAGGGCGCGGCGGCGGGCTTGGGTGTCGATCAGGTGCGGGCGATGTCCAGCCACACCGGGCCGTTCGGGTACTGGTAGCGCTCCAGGGTGTCGGCGTGCATCTCGATGCTGTAGCCGGGGCGCAGCGGTGGCATGTAGCGGCCGCGGCGGATCACCACCGGGTCGATGAAGTGCTCGTGCAGGTGGTCGACGTATTCCAGCACGCGGTTGTGCAGCGAGGCCGAAACGCCGATGTAGTCGAACAGCGCGATATTCTGCACGTATTCGCACAAACCCACACCCCCGCCATGCGGGCACACCGGCACGTCGTACTTGGCCGCCATCAGCAGCACGATCAACACCTCGTTCAGCCCGCCCAGGCGCGCCGCGTCGAGCTGGCAGAAGTCCAGCGCACCGGCCTGGAACATCTGCTTGAACATCACCCGGTTGTGGCAGTGCTCGCCGGTGGCCACGCCGATCGGCGCGATGCGCTGGCGAATGGTGGCATGGCCGAGGATGTCGTCGGGGCTGGTCGGCTCCTCGATCCACAGCGGTGCGAAGGCGGCCAGGCGGCGCATGTTCTCGATCGATTCGTCCACGCCCCACACCTGGTTGGCGTCCATCATCAGGGTGCGTTCCCAGCCCAGCTCGTCACGCAGGATGCCGGCGCGGCGAATGTCGTCTTCCAGGTTGGCGCCGATCTTCTGCTTCACGTGGGTCCAGCCATCGGCCACGGCCTCGCGGGTCAGCTGGCGCATCTTCTCTTCGCTGTAGCCCAGCCAGCCCGGTGCGGTGGTGTAGCCCGGGTAGCCTTCGCGCAGCATCTGCGCCTCGCGCTCGGCCTTGCCCGGCGCATTGCGGCGCAGCAGGGCGATGGCTTCCTCGGGGGTGATCACGTCGGTGACGTAGCTGAAGTCCAGGCAGCGCACCAGCTGCTCGGGGCTCATGTCGGCCAGCAGCTTCCACACCGGTTTTTCTTCGTGCTTGGCCCACAGGTCCCACACGGCATTGATGATGGCCGCGGTGGCGAGGTGGATCACGCCTTTTTCCGGGCCCAGCCAGCGCAGCTGGCTGTCGCCCACGGTGAAGTTGTGCCAGAAGGCGCCCATGTCGGCGGTGATCTCTTCCAGGGTCAGGCCCACCACCATCGGTGCCAGCGACTGGATCGCGGCCACGCAGATCTCGTTGCCGCGGCCGATGGTGAAGGTCAGGCCGTGGCCTTCCAGGGGGCTGTCGGTGTGCAGCACCACGTAGGACGCCGAATAGTCCGGTGCGCTGTTCATCGCGTCGGAGCCGTCGAGCGACAGCGAGGTAGGGAAACGGATATCGCGAACGCTCAGGTGGGTAATTCGAATGCTCATGGCGGGCTCTTGTTCTCGGTGACCACTTGGAGACCCGACTGTAGGTTGCCGAGCGATACGTGCATAATCGCGGTTTCCTAACCAGGGATACCGAATTCGATATGTCTGCGACCCCTGAAGCCGATCCGCTGCTGCCACGCAGCCTCGGCGCGCTGAAAATTTCCAGCCGCCAGATCACCTTGCTCAACGCCCTGGGCGAGTTCGGCAACCTGCGCCGCGCCGCAGCGGCCATGCACACCACCCAACCGGCGGCGAGCCTGCTGTTGCAGCAGTTGGAGGAGCGCCTGGGCGTACGCCTGTTCGAGCGCCTGCCCCGGGGCATGCAGCCCACCCTGTATGGCGAGGTGATGATCCGCTATGCCCAGGGCGCGCTGCACGAGTTCGAGCACGCCCAGGCGCAGATCGCCGAACTGGCCCGCGGTGCCATGGGCCTGGTGCGGGTGGGCACGGTGATGGGCCCGGTGCCGCGCCTGCTGACCGGCGCGGTGCTGGCCTACAAGCGCGACCACCCCAAGGTGCGCATCAGCATCGAGGTGGGCACCAGCGACACCTTGCTGCCGGCGCTGCTGCGCGGCGACTTCGACGTGGTGCTCGGGCGCCTGCCCGACCAGGGTGACAGCCAGGACCTGGACATCGAGCTGTTCGACATCGGCGAGCAGATGCGCGTGATCGCCAGGGCAGGGCACCCGCTGGCCGGCGCCGCGGCGCTGCAACTGGCCGACCTGGTGAGCCTCACCTGGATCCTGCACCCGCTCGGCAGCCCCATGCGCCGGCGCGTGGAAAGCGCGCTGCAGGCCGGCGGCATGGTGCAGTCGCTGGACATCGTCGAGACCGCCTCGATCCTGGCCACCACCGCCATGCTCGAAGCCTCCGACATGATCGCGGTGGTGCCCAACGACGTGGCCGAGCATTATGCGCGCTATGGCATGGTCGCCATCCTGCCGGTGGAGCTGCCCATCAGCATGGTCAACCTGGGCCTGCTGACCCTGCGTTCGCGCCCACGCTCGGTGGCGCTGAACACCCTGCTGCATTACCTGCGGGCGCAATGACATGACCTGCGCCGCCACCTTCAGGAGGCACTGAGCCGATGCCCTCGGACATTACCCATTCCAGCTTCTGCAACTGGGTGCGCTTCAAACACCTGGTGCTGATCGACACCCTGGCGCGCACGCGCAACATGCACGCCACCGCCTCGCGCATGAACCTCAGCCAGCCGGCCCTGAGCAAGATGCTGCGCGACCTCGAGGAGCAGTTCGGCTTTGCCCTGTTCGAACGCCTGCCGCGCAGCATGCCGCCCACCGAGCTGGGCGAGTACGTGGTGCGCTATGCGCAGAACGCGCTGGCCGACTCGCACACCTTCGTCGACCAGGTCAATCGCCTGCGCAAGGGCGGGCACGGCTTCATCAAGGTGGGCGGCATCTTCGCCGCCACCTCGGTGGTGCTGCCCCAGGCCATTGCCGCGATCAAGGCGCGCAGCCCGCTGCTGTCGATAGAAGTGGTGGAGCAGTCCAGCGACTACCTGCTGGCGATGCTCGAACAGAACAAGCTCGACCTGATGATCGGGCGCTTCACCGAACCGCGCTTCGCCCAGTTGTTCGACTTCCAGGCACTGGAGCCGGAGCCCTTCTGCCTGGTGGTCAACAGCAGCCACCCGCTCAACCAGCTCGAGGTCACGCCGCTGGAGGCCCTGGGCGACTGGCCGTGGGTGCTGTACCCGGTCGGCACGCCGATCCGCGACCGCCTGGAGCGGGCGTTTCGCGCTGCCAACATCGCCACCCCCGCCGACAGCGTGGATACCATCTCGATGCCGATGTTCCTGCAACTGCTGCAGTCGGGGCCGATGATCGCCATGCTGCCGCGCTCGATGGTGGCGGCGCAGCTGGCCAGCGGTCAGTTTCGCGAGCTGCAGACCCCGCTGCACCTGGCACCGCTGGAGTACGGCATCATCACCCGCAAGGACCAGCCGCTGACCGGCTCGGCGCAGGTGTTCGCCGATATCCTGCTGGACTTCGCCCGCCAGCGCCGTCAGGCCGAGGGTCATAAAACGATCTATAAATGAAACGAGAATTCGCACTTCGATAACCCAGGGTTATCGCTTGATCGGATCATCTCATTGGGAATACGCCGGCCGGCTCCTTACAGTTGGTGCAGATTCGCCCGCACAAGACGGGCGTGATGCCATAACAAGAAGCTTGCCGTAGCGCCCTGAGAGGTCCCATGCACCTGATTGCCAGAACCCGCAGCAGCGAAGACCCTGCGGTCATCCGCCTCAACCCGCTGGACAACGTGCTGATTGCCCGCCAGGTGCTGCCCGAGGGCCTGCACCTGGACGCCGAGGCGGTCACCGTGCGCCAGTCGATCCCTTCGGGGCACAAGGTGGCCAGCCAGCGCGTGGAGCAGGGCGAGGCGCTGCGCCGCTATGGCCAGATCATCGGTTTTGCCTCGCAGCCCATCGAGGCCGGCGAACACGTGCATGTGCACAACGTGGAGATGGGCGACTTCGCCCGTGACTACGCCTTTGGCGAAGACGCCCACAGCGTGCCGGCCAGGGCAGCCTTCTTCGAAGGCATCGTGCGCGCCGACGGGCGGGTCGCCACCCGCAACTACGTGGGCATCCTGACCTCGGTGAACTGCTCGGCGACCGTTGCCCGTGCCGTGGCCGACCATTTTCGCCGCGATATCCACCCCGAGGCGCTGGCCGACTACCCCAACGTCGATGGCGTGGTGGCCCTGACCCACGGTGCCGGTTGCGCGGTCGACCCCAGCGGCGAAGCCCTGGGCCTGCTGCGCCGCACCCTGGGCGGCTACGCCGTGCACCCCAACTTCGCCGCCGTGCTGATCATCGGCCTGGGCTGCGAGACCAACCAGATCGAAAGCCTGATGCAGACCCAGGGGCTGACCGCCGGCGCCCAGTTGCGCGCGTTCACCATCCAGGGCATTGGCGGCACCTCCAAGACCATCGCCGCCGGTATCGAGCAGGTCAAGGCGCTGCTGGCCGACGCCAACCAGGTGCGCCGCGAGCCGGTCAGCGCCCGGCACCTGATCGTGGGCCTGCAATGCGGCGGTTCCGACGGCTATTCGGGCATCACCGCCAACCCCGCGCTGGGCAATGCGGTAGACCGCCTGGTGGCTGCGGGCGGCACCGCGATCCTGTCCGAAACCCCGGAAATCTACGGCGCCGAGCACCTGCTGACGCGCCGTGCGGTCAGCCGCGAAGTGGGCGAGAAGCTGATCGCGCGCATCCACTGGTGGGAAGACTACTGCCAGCGCATGAACGCCGAGCTCAACAACAACCCCTCGGCCGGCAACAAGGCCGGTGGCCTCACCACCATTCTCGAAAAATCCCTGGGCGCCGTGGCCAAGGCCGGCTCCAGCAACCTGGTGGACGTGTACCAGTACGCCGAGGCCGTGCGCGCCAAGGGGCTGGTGTTCATGGACACCCCCGGCTACGACCCGGTGTCGGCCACCGGCCAGGTCGCCGGCGGCGCCAACCTGATCGCCTTCACCACCGGTCGCGGTTCGGCCTACGGCTGCGCCCCGGCGCCGTCGATCAAGCTGGCCACCAACAACCGGGTGTTCGAGCACCAGGAAGAAGACATGGACGTGAACTGCGGCGGCATTGCCGACGGTTCCACCAGCATTGAAGAACGCGGCGCCTACATCTTCGAACAGATGCTGCGCATCGCATCGGGCCAGCGCAGCAAGAGCGAGCAACACGGCTACGGGCAGAACGAGTTCGTGCCGTGGCAGATCGGCGCCGTGACCTGATTGACCTTTCCGCACCCTTACAGAGGCGAAATGCACATGAGCTTTTCCGGACACAACTTCATCGCAGGCCAGCGCAGCGCCCTGGGCGACACCCTGGTCTACAGCGTCGACGCCCACACCGGCGAACGCCTGCCGGGCGGTTTCCACCAGGCCACCCTGAGCGAAGTCGACAGTGCCGTTGCCGGTGCCAGCGCGGCCTTCCCGGTGTTTCGCAGCCTGCCGGCCGTGCGCCGGGCCGAATTTCTCGACGCCATTGCCGATGAACTCGACGCCCTGGGCGAGGACTTCGTGGCGCTGACCTGCCGCGAAACCGCGCTGCCAAGCGCACGCATCCAGGGGGAGCGCGGTCGCACCAGCGGCCAGATGCGCCTGTTCGCCAAGGTGCTGCGCCGTGGCGACTTCTACGGTGCGCGCATCGACCAGGCGCTGCCCGAGCGCACGCCGCTGCCACGTCCGGACCTGCGCCAGTACCGCATCGGCGTGGGCCCGGTGGCGGTGTTCGGCGCCAGCAACTTCCCGCTGGCATTCTCCACCGCTGGCGGCGACACCGCCGCAGCGCTGGCAGCCGGTTGCCCGGTGGTGTTCAAGGCCCACAGTGGCCACATGGCCACTGCCGAGCGCGTGGCTGAAGCGCTGCTGCGTGCGGCCGACAAAACCGGCATGCCGGCCGGCGTGTTCAACATGATCTTCGGTGGCGGTGTGGGCGAGGCGCTGGTCAAGCACCCCGGCATCCAGGCCGTGGGCTTCACCGGTTCGCTCAAGGGCGGCCGTGCCCTGTGCGACATGGCGGCGGCGCGGCCGCAGCCGATCCCGGTGTTTGCCGAGATGTCGAGCATCAACCCGGTACTGGCGCTGCCGCAGGCACTGGCCAGCCGTGGTGCGCAGATGGCCAGGGAACTGGCCGCCTCGGTGGTGCAGGGCTGTGGCCAGTTCTGTACCAACCCGGGCCTGGTGCTGGGCATCCGCTCGCCGGCCTTCACCACCTGTCTCTTATACACATCTGACGCTGCCGACGATCTACTCTGTGTAGA
>OLII01000589.1_pt1 | contig 13656 bp, 10 predicted proteins | sample 1609481 | NCBI WGS metagenome assembly OLII01 (sample SAMN05416859, study PRJEB24817) | seawater metagenome | isolation source: Sea water | place: Canada:Atlantic | collected 2013-11
TACACAGAGTAGATCGTCGGCAGCGTCAGATGTGTATAAGAGACAGGGCCAGCTCAGCCACTGGGCGTCCAGCTGGGCGCCGAGCTTGACGCTGAGGTAGCCGTGGGCGCCGATCCACAGCAGGCGCCGCGAGGCCGGGTCGCGCAGTGGCGCGGACAGGCCCTGCAGGTGCGCCGGGTTGGCGTGGGCGATGGGGTGCAGGGTCCACTGTTCATTGTGGCGTGCCACCAGGCTGAAGCTGCCGTCGGGCATCTGCTGCGGGATCAGTACCTGGTCGTCGAGATCGCCGGGGGCGGCGATGGCACGGCCCGGGCAGCGGTCGACATGGTAGCGGCCATCGAGCGGGTCGACGCGCACCTCGGTGGCACCCTCGTCACAGGCCAGCAGCAGGCGTTGCTGTTCGCCCACCTCGCGCAGGCTCACGCCCCACGCCCAGCTGGGCAGGCTGCAACGGCCGATCGGGGTGCTGTGCGGCAACAGCGCCGCCCACTCCTGGGCCTGGCGCTGCCAGCGGAACAGGCTGCCGTCGCGGGCCAGCGCAAACAGCGCCTCGCGATGACCGCCCAGGTTGGCGACGAGAAAATTCAAGCCGTTCTTGCGTGGCAGCTGGTCGTACTTGTGCGCGGTGTTCAGGCTGCGCGGGGTGGCGCCGTCCAGCTTGCGGTACAACGCGGCGAGGGTGTGTTCGGCACCGTCGAGCCGGCAACTGCCCTCCACCACCCGGCGTCCGCTGCCGTTGCCATAGGGCGGCAACCAGCGTTGCTGGCGGTCGAAGCGCACGGGTGTGAGGGCTGTACCGGTCTGCGGGCAATGGCGGAAGCTGGCCGGCAGCCAGCCCTGCGCACCGGGCGCCTGCTGCGCACCGACGAGAAAGTCCAGGTCGGGCTGCGCGTCTTCCAGCGCCTTGCCGGCGACGTGGGTCAGGGAGAACCTGCCATGGGCATCCTGCAACCAGCGTTGCCCATCCAGCGACCACTCGTACTCGCGGTCGTCTCCGACTACGTCCATATAATCCCACCATGCCAACGGTCGTCCGTGCGCGGCAGTGCCTGCTTGAGGTCAGGCCGTCACGTCGAAAGAAAGAGGTTCTGCGAAATGTCCCGGCGCCTTTCGGCGGGGCGCAATGGCAGCCAAATGCCATTTTTCAAGCGGCGAAATAGTGGCACAGGCAGTTACAAAGTCAACTACCGACTCAGGGCAATTGCAGCCCGCCAGCGGCCTTGTGCAGTGCGCGCAGGTGTTCGCCGAGCTGCTTGAGGTTGGCTTCGACGGCGGCGATTTCGGCGGCGCGCTCGGGGCCGAGCAAGGCGCGTACTTCCTTGTCCAGGTCGCCGGTCAGGCGCTGCAGTTGCTGCTGGCGCTGGCTGCTGGCCTGCTCCAGCTGCTGGCGTTCGCTGGCCTGGGGCAGCCCGTAGCCGCTGCCGCTCAGCAGTTCGGCCGGTTTGCTGAGAAAGCCGCTGTTGGCGAGGATCTGCTGCAGGGTGCTGTTGGCCTGGGCCACGTTGGTGTCGTTGAGCTCGCGACCGCTGAGGTAGCGCTGCTTGACCTCGTCCTGGGCCAGCAGCAACTGGCGGCGCAGGCCGGCCTGTTCCAGCAGCAACAAGGCCGCGCTGGTGCGCAGGTCGGCCTGGGCGAACCATTGCTGGCGCTGGGCGGGTGGCTGTTCGAGCCAGGCCTCCACGCTGGCCTGCGGCACCGGCAGGTGCTGCTTGAGCACCTGGAACATGGCCTGGTAGCGGTCGCGGTAGGAGTCGAAGCGGTAGCCCAGGCGCAAGGCTTCGCGCGGGTCGTCGAGCACGCTCATGTCGGCCAGGCCACGACCCTGCAGCACCTCGAGCAGGCCATTGGGCATGATGCTGTCGAGCCCGGCCAGGCGCGGGTTGCCGGTGCCGCTGCGCAGCAGCTTGAGGGTTTCGACCGCGCAGTTGTTGGACAGGAAGTAATAGTGGCCGTCGTAGTTCCAGTGCATCTCGGCGGCCTGGCGCACCAGGTCTTCGATTTCGTCCCGGTCGAGCTTGAGCGGGATCGAAGCCAGGCTGCGCAGTTCGGTCTTGGTGTACTCGTCGATCACCTGTGCCAGTGGCAGCACGAACAGGCGCGAGGGGTAGGCGCCGGTCAGGCCGTCCCAGCTCGATAGCTGCACGTCGTTGACGAAGGCACGGTACGAGAGCACCAGGTGCTGGTCCAGGTCCAGGCGGCAGTCCGGACCGCGTGGGCGCCCCGGCGCGCAGATCACCAGGCGCAGCATGCTGTGGCCCCAGCGGCTGACCCAGTTCTGGTTGGCTTCGGCCAGCAGGAAGTCCACGGCGTACACGCGTTCGGGGTCGACCTGGCCCAGCGGCTGCTTGTCGAAGTCGTTGCCGGCGTTGAGGAACGGCAGCCCCGGCGCGCACTCGGCAGCGGCAGGCGCCCAGTCGAAATGCTCGCGCAGGTACTTGTAGAGGGCCGGGCGGCGACAGGCGTAGCTCGGGTCGAGGAGGAAGTACTCCATGTTGACCGCGATGAATTCCTTGGGGCTGCTCAGCTCGTAGCTGTCCGGGGTGCGTGCGATCTGGCGGTTGTGCTGTTCGCGCTCGCCACGCCGGCCCACGTATTGCGGCCAGCCGGCGAGGTCGAGCAGGCGCGGGTCGTCGCTGAGGGTGAAGCGGCGTTCGGTCTGGCCGCGGCATTCATCGGGCAGCCCCACCTTGCCCAGGCTGGTGTTCTGGCGCACGCAGCGGCTGATCAGCCGGCGCTCGGGCGCTGGCCACAGGCGGGCGCGGTCATACAGGTGGGTGAGCTCGTGGAGAACGGTAGCCAGCAGCTCCTGGCGCACCGTGCCATGCGGCCGGCCGGTCTGCGCGGTGGCAGCGCTGCCATCGGTGAGGCCCGGCAGCAGGCGCCGGTTGAGCTCCAGGCTCGATACCAGCGACGCCTGGCCATAGGCGTCTTCGGGCATGCGGGTGGTCCAGGAGACGTCGACGCGGCGGTCCAGCTCAGCCTTCAAGCGTGGCGGCAGGGCCTGCAGGGCTTCGTCGAGCAATGCCTGGCTGGCCCGCTGCTGTTGCGGGTCGAGGCCGTCTGCCTGCAGGTGCAGTTGCAGGTCGGCCAGCGCAGGGGCGCCGAGCAGCGTCAGTACGCTGCCCAACAGCCAGGCAAGGGGTTTCACAGCGACAGGATGGCTTCGGCCAGCACCTGGTCGCTGGCGTCGCGTGCTTCGGGGACGCGCTGGCGCAGGGTATCGAAGGCAGCTTCCAGTTGCGCGCCACGGATATCGCCACGGCTGGCGACGAAGCTGGCGGCATCGTCACGGGCCTCGCGCACGACCTTGGAGTCGCGGATCGAGGTGGTGGTGTCGGAGGTGAAGTCGATCGAGCGGCCAAAGGCACGCACGATGATATTGCTGGTGGCCACCAGGGTTTGTGCCTGGACCACGTCGGCCAGCAGCATCAGGCCGAGGGTGGCGGCAATCAGCGGTTTACGCATGGAGCATCTCCGGAAAATCGGTTGTGATCATTGGACGAGAATTGCCTGCGCCAGTTCAAGGTCGCTGGCATGAAGTTCGGGGGTGTGCTGGCGCAGTGCGATCAGGGCGGCTTCCAGCTGTGCGCCACGCAGGGCGCCGTCGCTGGCGACGAAGGCGGCGGCATCGTCGTGGGCGGCCAGGATCAGCTTGCGATCGAACGGGGCGGTGGTCACCTTGCTGGTGGCGTAGCCCGCAATCACAAGGCTTTGAGTGGTCAGGTCGAAGGCCTGGGCGGCAGTCGACGCGCAGAGTGCGAGCAGCAGCGGTAGCAAATAACGCATGAGGTCTGGTTGGCTGTGAAATCAGGCGGCAAGGCTATCCCAATGCGCGGGTGGGGACCAGCGCAGGGTACCCGGCTTTTACACGTTGTTACGTGTACCGGGCCCTTGCGCGGTTCAGATGGCCAGGATCGCCTGGGCCAGTTGGGCGTCGGAAGCCTGCAGGGTCGGGGCCTGCTGGCGGATGTGGGCGAAGGCGCTTTCCAGTTTCACACCGCGGATGGCGCCCTGGCTGGCGACGAAGCTGGCGGCGTCGTCACGGGCGGCGCGCACGATCTTGTCATCGCGCAGCGATGAGGAGGCATCGGAGGTCGCGTTGGTGGAGGCGGCAACGCCACGCACCACGGTATCGGTGGTGACCACGAAGCTGGATGCGTGGGCAGTGGAGGCCAGGGCCAGCAGCATTGCGGCGCCAAGCAGGCGGGTACGGGACATGGTCGATCTCCTGAATATGGGCCTGGCTATTATGCAGCAGGTGGTGCAGCGGCGTCTGCTTCGCCGGCTCGTGCAGCGCAACTGTACGATTGTACTGGTGATATTTTGGTTTATAAAAACTGTACTGGTATTGGGTTCGAATGCTCTGGCGCGGGCCTTTCAAACAAAAAAACCCGTCAGCAGTCACCTGCGACGGGTTTTTGAATTCGGGGTGCCGGCGTTGGCCGGCGGGCCCTGCATCAACGCCAGAAAGGCTTGCTCAGCTCTTCGTAACGTTGCGCTTCGCTGATACCGGCATCAGCCAGCAGACGCGAGTCCAGGCGAGCCAGTTGGTGGCGGCTGGCGATGCGGCGTTGCCACAGCATCAGGTTGGCCAGCAGGCGCAGTGGCAGCGAACCCTGGGATTGTTGAGCGTTGTTTTCAAAAGCCAGATCGGAACTGAGTGTACGTTCCATGGTGTCATCCTTCCGCTTGTGGCGGCATTAGGTAGTGATTTAACTGATGCCAATGATCCTCCTGTGTCGTCCATAACAGTAGATACAGTTCACCTGCATTGTGATGGGCCAGTTAACTGTTTATGCAGACTGTTGCACTCGTATTGGACGCAACTGTACCGGTCCGCACTGAAATGGTGCAATTTAGGGTCAATGAGGGGATTTTGCGTAGGAAGGTACCGTCAAAACACCGGTACAGTAGAACAGTTTGTGTAACGGTTGGACGGGGCAACTGTACAGCCGGTGCGCATTGCGCGCCACCGGCTGTACAGGGACGGCTTCAGCTGGCCAGCATGCGCCCGGTTTCTTCCAGGTTTTCATGCCACTGCAGGGCTTCGCGCAGGATGTGCGGGGTGTGCCCACCCTTTTCGCAGGCGCGGGTAAAGTAGTCGTTCAGTGCGTCGCGGTAGTCCGGGTGCACGCAGTTGTCGATGATCACCCGGGCGCGCTCGCGCGGCGCCAGGCCACGCAGGTCGGCCAGGCCCTGCTCGGTGACGAGGATGTCCACGTCGTGCTCGGTGTGGTCCACATGGCTGACCATCGGTACCACGCTGGAGATCGCGCCGCCCTTGGCGATGGACTTGGTGACGAAGATGGCCAGGTGCGCGTTGCGCGCGAAGTCGCCCGAGCCACCGATGCCGTTCATCATGCGCGTGCCGCACACGTGGGTGGAGTTGACGTTGCCGTACAGGTCGAACTCCAGTGCGGTGTTGATGCCGATGATGCCCAGGCGCCGTACCACTTCAGGGTGGTTGGAGATTTCCTGCGGACGCAGCACCAGCTTGTCCTTGTAGCGCTCCAGGTTGCCGAACACGTCGGCGTTGCGACGGGTCGACAGGGTGATGGAACTGCCCGAGGCAAAGCTCAGCTTGCCGGCGTCGATCAGATCGAAGGTCGAGTCCTGCAGCACTTCGGAGTACATGGTCAGGTCTTCGAACGGCGAGTCGATCAGACCGCACATCACCGCGTTGGCGATGCTGCCGATGCCGGCCTGCAGTGGGCCGAGCTTGTTGGTCATGCGCCCGGCGTCGACTTCCTGCTTGAGGAAGTTGATCAGGTGGTTGGCGATACCCTGGGTTTCGTCGTCCGGCGGCAATACGGTGGACGGCGAGTCCGCCTGCTCGGTGATGACGATGCCGACGATCTTGGCCGGGTCGATCGGGATCGCGGTGCTGCCGATGCGGTCATCGACTTTCACCAGCGGGATCGGCGTGCGGGTCGGCCGGTAGGTCGGGATATAGATGTCATGCAGGCCTTCGAGGTTGGCGTTGTGCGCCATGTTGATCTCGACGATGACCTGCTTGGCGAAAATGGCGAAGCTGGCCGAGTTGCCCACGGAGGTGGTCGGCACGATGTGGCCGTCTTCGGTGATCGCGACCGCTTCGATGACCGCGATGTCCGGCAGCTTGAGCTGCTGGTTGCGCAGTTGCTCGACGGTTTCCGACAGGTGCTGGTCGATGAACATCACCTTGCCGTCGTTGATGGCCTTGCGCAGGGTGCTGTCGACCTGGAACGGCATGCGACGGGCCAGCACACCGGCTTCGGTCAGCTGCTTGTCGAGGTCGTTGCCCAGGCTGGCGCCGGTCATCAGGCTGATTTTCAGCGGCGACAGCTTGGCTCGCTCGGCCAGTGCGTGGGGCACGGCCTTGGCTTCGCCGGCACGGGTGAAACCGCTCATGCCGACGGTCATGCCGTCCTCGATCAAACCTGCGGCATCGGCCGCACTCATTACCTTGCTGTGCAAAGAGGACAAGCGAATACGATCACGGTACATGGATTATTATCTCGGGCTACTAAAGCTAGATGCGCAGTCTATTGATTTCGCCTGTCGGCGTCCCGCGACCAAGGTCGAATGCGAAGGCCTGAAGTAGAGCCTTCTGTCGGCTGGGCGGGCATTAAAAAGCCCCAGCCGGTACCGCGCTGGGGCTATTTGTCACAGCCTTTTCAAGGGCTTATTCCACGGCTTTGACCATGTCTTCGATGACCTTCTTGGCATCGCCGAACACCATCATGGTCTTGTCCAGGTAGAACAGTTCGTTGTCCAGGCCGGCATAGCCGCTGGCCATGGAGCGCTTGTTGACGATGATGGTCTTGGCCTTGAAGGCTTCGAGGATCGGCATGCCGGCAATCGGCGACTTGGGATCGTTCTTGGCCGCCGGGTTGACCACGTCGTTGGCACCGAGCACCAGTACCACGTCGGCCTGGCCGAACTCGGAGTTGATGTCGTCCATCTCGAACACCTGGTCGTAGGGCACTTCGGCCTCGGCCAGCAGCACGTTCATGTGCCCGGGCATGCGCCCCGCCACCGGGTGGATCGCGTACTTCACGGTCACGCCGTTGTGGGTGAGCTTTTCGGTCAGTTCCTTGAGCGCATGCTGGGCACGGGCCACCGCCAGGCCGTAGCCGGGCACGATGATCACGGTGTCGGCGTTGCTCAGCAGGAAGGTGGCGTCGTCGGCCGAACCGGATTTCACCGGGCGCGCCTCCTTGGCACCGGCCGGGCCGGCCGCTTCTGCGGCGCCGCCGAAACCGCCGAGGATCACGTTGAAGAACGAACGGTTCATCGCCTTGCACATGATGTACGAGAGGATCGCGCCGCTCGAACCCACCAGCGAACCGGCAATGATCAGCATCGAGTTGTTCAGCGAGAAGCCGATGCCCGCCGCTGCCCAGCCCGAATAGCTGTTGAGCATCGAGACCACCACCGGCATGTCGGCGCCGCCGATCGGGATGATGATCAGCACACCCATCACGAAGGCCAGGGCCAGCATCAGGGCGAAGGCGGTCAGGTTGCCGGTGAAGGTGAAGATCAGGCCCAGGGCGATGGTGGCCAGGCCCAGCACCAGGTTGAGCTTGTGCTGGCCGCTGAACTGTACCGGCGCGCCCTGGAACAGGCGGAACTTGTACTTGCCCGACAGCTTGCCGAAGGCGATGACCGAACCCGAAAAGGTGATCGCACCAATGGCGGCGCCAAGGAACAGCTCCAGGCGGTTGCCGACCGGAATCGGGTCGCTGATGCTGGCCACGATGCCCAGCGACTGTGGTTCGACCACGGCAGCGATGGCGATGAACACGGCCGCCAGGCCGATCATGCTGTGCATGAAGGCGACCAGTTCCGGCATCTTGGTCATTTCGACGCGTTTGGCCATGATCGATCCGGCAGTGCCGCCCACCAGCAGGCCGACGATCACGTAGCCGATGCCGTCGGTGGCCAGCTGCGCGCCCAGTTTGTAGATCAGGCCGACGGTGGTGATCACCGCCAGGGCCATGCCGAGCATGCCGAACAGGTTGCCGCGCCGCGAGGTGGTCGGGTGCGACAGGCCCTTGAGCGCCTGGATGAAGCACACCGAGGCGACAAGGTAGAGCAGGGTTACCAGGTTCATGCTCATGTTTACTTCTTCCCCTCAGCCTTCGCGGCTTTTTTCTTGAACATCTCCAGCATGCGCCGGGTGACGAGGAAACCGCCGAACACGTTGACCGCTGCCAGGGCCACCGCGAGGGTGCCCATGGTCTTGCCGAGCGGGGTCACGGTCAGCGCGGCGGCCAGCATGGCGCCGACGATGACGATGGCGGAGATGGCGTTGGTGACCGCCATCAGCGGGGTGTGCAGCGCCGGGGTCACGTTCCATACCACGTGGTAACCCACATAGATGGCCAGCACGAAGATGATCAGGTTGTAGACGCCGTGAGAGATCAGCATGTCTTCCATTGTCTGGCTCCTTATCCGTTCTTGCGGATGACCTGGCCGTCGCGGCACATCAGGCACGCGGCGACGATGTCGTCTTCGAGGTTGATCGTGAGGGCGCCGTCCTTGTCGAACAGCAGTTTCATGAAGTCGAGCAGGTTGCGTGCATACAGGGCCGAGGCGTCCGCACCGACCTGGGCTGGCAGGTTGGTGGGGCCGACGATGGTCACGCCGTTCTCGATCACCACCTGGTCGGCCACGGTCAGCGGGCAGTTGCCGCCCTGTGCGGCGGCGAGGTCGATGACCACCGAGCCCGGCTTCATCTGCGCGACGGTTTCGGCGCTGAGCAGGGTCGGTGCCTTGCGCCCGGGGATCAGCGCGGTAGTGATGACGATGTCGGCCTGTCTGGCGCGTTCGTGCACGGCCTGGGCCTGACGCTGCATCCAGCTGGCGGGCATGGGCCGCGCGTAGCCGCCGACGCCTTCGGCGCACTCGCGTTCCTCATCGGTTTCATACGGCACGTCGATGAACTTGGCGCCGAGCGATTCGATCTGCTCCTTTACCGCCGGGCGCACGTCCGAGGCCTCGATCACCGCACCCAGGCGCTTGGCCGTGGCGATGGCCTGCAGGCCGGCCACACCGGCGCCCAGGATGAGCACGCGGGCAGCCTTAACGGTGCCTGCGGCAGTCATCAGCATCGGCATGAAGCGTGGGTAGTGATGCGCGGCCAGCAGCACGGCCTTGTAGCCGGCGATGTTGGCCTGCGATGACAGCACGTCGAGGCTCTGCGCGCGGGAGGTGCGCGGCGCGGCTTCGAGAGCGAAGGCGGTGATCCCGCGTTCGGCCATCCTGGCAATCACGTCATTGTTGAACGGGTTGAGCATGCCCACCAGAACGGTGCCGCTGTTGATCTGGCCCAGTTCGCTTTCGTTGGGCGCCACAACCTTGAGTACAAGCTGTGCGCCAAACGCATCGGCAGCGCTGCCGATGGTCGCGCCTGCTGCTTCATAGGCACTGTCGGGCACGCTGGCATTGACGCCCGCGCCACGTTGCACAGTGACCTGATGACCCTGGCCGATCAGTTTCTTGATGGTTTCGGGGGTGGCAGCGACACGTGTCTCGCCCGTCTGCGTTTCGAGAGGAACACCAATGTGCACGTCAATTTCTCCTGCGTGATCTTTTGTTGGTAAACCAGCGCACTGCGGATGGTGCGTCTGGGGCGGCCGATCAGCACGATCCCGCCCTGAATCCGGGCGGGGCGCGGCATTTTGCAGGCGATCCTGAATCGCTTCAACCGGTTCTGAAGGGTGACGAACGATAAACTACAAGTCACCCTGTGACCGAATGTCGCAATAAACGGCCTGAAGCCCGCGAACCGTGGGCTTCAGGGACATTACGCAAAATTTGAAATTTTTTCAGACAAATTTCGCGAAAGCGCATTTGTGCACAGGCTTTATGTCGCGAAGGCCCCGTAAACAGCAGGGTTAAGGGGTGTTTTGGCGTGCACCGGAACAGTCTGCTCATTTGCGACATTTTCGTATATCTGTAGGGCTCGATATTTGCTGACTACGGGGTCAACAAACCGCTCTGATCCTTGTGCTGCGCGGTATAGCGCTGGGCCTCGGCTACCAGCCAGTCGCGAAAAGCACGCAGTGAGGCGGATTCCACCTTGCGCTCCGGGATCATCAGGTAATACGCCTTGATGCTCGACAGCGCATGCGGGTTGGCAATCACCAGCCTGCCCTCCCCCAGTTCATGCTGGATGAGAAAGGGCGGGATCAACGCCACGCCCATCTCGTGCATGGCGGCCTGGGCCAACATCGAGAATAGCTCATAGCGCGGGCCGGTCATGTCGCGGGCAACGTTCATTTCCAGGCTGTTGAACCACTGGCGCCAGGCATAGGGTCGGGTGGTCTGCTGCAGCAGCGGCAGTTGCGCGAGGTCCTCGGCGCTAAGGCTAGCCTGCCCTGCCAGCAAGGCCGGGCTGCACACCGGCACGGGGTTCTCGCCCATCAGGCGGTGGGACTGGGTACCCGACCAGTCGGCGTCGCCAAAATAGATGGCGGCGTCGAAGTGGGTGTCGGCGAAAAGGAACGGACGGGTGCGGTTGGTCAGGTTGACGGTGACTTCGGGGTGCAGGCGCTGAAAGTCCTTCAGTCGCGGCAGCAGCCATTGCGTGCCGAAGGTCGGTACCAGGGCCAGTTCGATCACGTTGGCGCCCTGCTGGCCCATCACCGACAGGGTATCGCGCTCCACCGCGTCCAGCTGGGTGGCGACGCGGCGGCTATAGGACAGGCCGGCTTCGGTGAGCTTCACGCCACGGCGCGAGCGTCGAAACAGCTCCACATTCAGAAACTCCTCCAGCCCGCCCACCTGTCGGCACACCGCGCCCTGGGTCAGGGAGAGCTCCTGGGCCGCCTTGGTAAAGCTTTCGTGGCGGGCTGCAGCCTCGAAGCACACCAGGGCCGTGGTGCTGGGGATCTTGCGCCGCATATACGTCAACCTCACTAATCAGTCGTAAAAAAGGCCGTTGGTGCCGTTACGAAGTGAGAAATTATCACAAGACTATGCGCAATCCTCGTTTGTCGCCACGCCCGTTACGGCCTAGGATCAACCCACGACAAAACGTTTCCGAGGATTCGCACATGGCTGGCAAGGCAAGCTTCAACTGGATCGACCCGCTGCTGCTCGATCAGCAGCTCACCGAAGAAGAGCGCATGGTGCGTGACAGCGCGTTCCACTTCGCCCAGGACAAGCTCGCCCCGCGTGTGCTCGAAGCCTTCCGCCATGAGCAGACCGACCCGGCGATCTTCCGTGAAATGGGCGAGGTTGGCCTGCTGGGTGCGACGATCCCCGAGCAGTACGGTGGCAGCGGCCTCAACTATGTGTGCTACGGCCTGATTGCCCGTGAAGTGGAGCGTATCGACTCCGGCTATCGCTCGATGATGAGTGTGCAGTCTTCGCTGGTGATGGTGCCGATCAACGAATTCGGTACCGAGGCGCAGAAGCAGAAGTACCTGCCCAAGCTGGCCAGCGGCGAGTGGATCGGCTGCTTCGGCCTCACCGAGCCCAACCATGGCTCCGACCCGGGCTCGATGATCACCCGCGCCAGGAGCGTCGACGGTGGCTATCGCCTGAGCGGCAGCAAGATGTGGATCACCAACAGCCCGATCGCTGACGTGTTCGTGGTGTGGGCCAAGGACGATGCGGGCGACATTCGCGGCTTCGTGCTGGAGAAAGGCTGGGAAGGCCTGAGTGCCCCGGCGATTCACGGCAAGGTCGGCCTGCGTGCCTCGATCACCGGCGAGATCGTGATGGACAACGTGTTCGTGCCTGAAGAAAACATCTTCCCGGATGTACGTGGCCTGAAGGGCCCGTTCACCTGCCTCAACTCGGCGCGCTATGGCATCTCCTGGGGTGCCCTGGGTGCAGCGGAAGCCTGCTGGCACACCGCGCGCCAATACACCCTGGACCGTCAGCAGTTCGGCCGCCCGTTGGCCGCCAACCAGCTGATCCAGAAGAAGCTGGCCGACATGCAGACCGAGATCACCCTGGCCCTGCAAGGTTGCCTGCGCCTGGGCCGCATGAAGGATGAAGGCACTGCTGCGGTCGAGATCACCTCGATCATGAAGCGCAACTCCTGCGGCAAGGCGCTGGACATCGCCCGCCTGGCCCGCGACATGCTGGGCGGCAATGGCATCTCCGACGAGTTCGGCGTGGCCCGCCACCTGGTCAACCTCGAGGTGGTCAACACCTATGAAGGTACCCATGACGTGCACGCGCTGATTCTGGGGCGTGCGCAAACCGGTCTGCAGGCTTTCTATTAATAAGGAGCCAGCCCATGGGCGCGCTATCTCATCTGCGGGTGCTGGATCTGTCGCGAGTGCTGGCCGGACCGTGGTCCGGACAGATCCTCGCGGACCTGGGGGCCGAGGTGATCAAGGTCGAGCGTCCCGGGGCGGGCGACGACACGCGCGCCTGGGGCCCGCCGTTTCTCAAGGACGCCTATGGCGAGAACACCAGTGAGGCGGCCTACTACCTTTCGGCCAACCGCAACAAGCAGTCGGTCACCATCGACTTCACCCAGCCCGAAGGCCAGCAACTGGTACGCGAGCTGGCGGCCAAGTCCGACATCCTGATCGAGAACTTCAAGGTTGGCGGGCTGGCGGCCTACGGGCTGGACTACGAAAGCCTGCGGGCGATCAACCCGCGGCTTATCTATTGCTCGATCACCGGCTTCGGCCAGACCGGACCCTACGCCAAGCGTGCCGGTTATGACTTCATGATCCAGGGCCTGGGTGGCCTGATGAGCCTTACCGGCCGCCCGGAGGGTGAGGACGGTGCGGGGCCGGTGAAGGTCGGGGTGGCGTTGACCGATATTCTCACCGGGCTGTATTCGACGGTGGCGATATTGGCCGCCCTCGCCCACCGGGATCACGATGGCGGCGGGCAACACATCGACATGGCGTTGCTGGATGTGCAGGTGGCTTGCCTGGCCAACCAGGCGATGAACTACCTGACCACGGGTGTTGCGCCGCGTCGCCTTGGTAATGCGCACCCGAACATCGTGCCTTACCAGGATTTTCCTACCGCCGATGGCGACTTCATCCTGACCGTGGGTAACGACGGGCAGTTTCGCAAGTTCGCCGAGGTGGCCGGCCAGCCGCAGTGGGCGGATGACCCGCGGTTTGCCACTAATAAACTGCGTGTGGCCAACCGCGCCGAGCTGATCCCGCTGATTCGCCAGGCCACGGTGTTCAAGACTACCGCCGAGTGGGTCAGCCAACTGGAGCAGGCGGGTGTACCGTGCGGGCCGATCAACGACCTGGCGCAGATGTTCCAGGACCCTCAGGTGCAGGCGCGTGGCCTGGCCATAGAGATTCCTCACCCGTTGGCCGGCAGCGTGCCGCAGGTGGCCAGCCCTATTCGTTTGTCCGAGACGCCGGTGGAGTACCGCAATGCACCGCCGCTGCTGGGGGAGCATACCGAACAGGTGCTGATGCAGGTACTGGGGCTGAAGGGTGACGAGGTGCAGCGCCTGCGTGGCGCGGGCGTGCTGTAGGCGCCCTCTCCTATCTATATAGAGGGTGGCGAGGGCTGATTTGATAAAGTTTCAAATTAGCCCTTGACGCACGATTTAATCTCTCTATAATTCGCCCCACTTCCGGCGCAGTCGGAACGAAAAACTCCTTGAATATCAATGAGTTGGACGTTTCAGGTCAGGCTGGAGGTGCTTCGATCGAAAGATCGGCAGCGGTG
>OLII01000590.1_pt1 | contig 13651 bp, 11 predicted proteins | sample 1609481 | NCBI WGS metagenome assembly OLII01 (sample SAMN05416859, study PRJEB24817) | seawater metagenome | isolation source: Sea water | place: Canada:Atlantic | collected 2013-11
TGTAACAATTCTCAGGCACCAAATAGGAATCCTTTAGCAAGCCATTTATTTTTGACTCCGTAAAAGAGGACGCAGCATTGTGATTGTAAAAGGCTGTGTTTACGATGTCATTATTGGCAGCCATAAAATCTTGGAATATTGCAGCAAAGGCATCTCTATAATCATATTGCAACGTCTCAATTTGATAATTATTCACATTGCTTGCCTCTGATAGATCGGGGTTCGTTCCTGTTACTCCAGCTTCTACAGGTTTTCCAAAAACAAACATCGGAGACACCTGCCCATGATCGGTTCCCATATTTCCGTTTTCTGCTGTTTTTCTTCCAAATTCTGAATAGGTTGCTCCCACGACATCATCCGCTAATCCCTGAGCATTCAAATCATCAAGAAAGGCTTTAACTGCCTCTGACAGGGTTGTTAAAAGTTCATGGTGTTCTCCTAATGGGCTGTTCGTATCTTGAACCTGATTATTATGTGTGTCAAAACCACCAATTCTTACTAAATACACTTTTGAATTTAGGCCTCCACTAATCAGTTTAGCCACAGATTTCAATTGATCCGACAAATCGGTGTCAGGGTAGCTTACATTATTTGATCCATTATTGAAGGCGTCGGAAATTGATTGAGAATAGAGGTTCGATAAATTATCAACACCAATCACATAGTCTAATTCGGTTCCGTAGTGGGAGTTTGGAATGAACTCTGGTGCCTGCCCCCCTAAACCGGACAATACAGAGTAAAACCCAGAAAGATCCTGGCCGGTAATATTGAGAGCCATGCCATGCTCATGAGTTCCAATGAAATCGAGAGCTACACTTTTTGAGCCCATTTGTACTGCAAGAGGATAAGAAGTGTCAAGTTCGTCCGGATAGTTAAGTTCCATGAACCGGCCTATCCATCCGGATTCCGTACCATTGAGCCAGCTATTTCCATCATTTCCTGTGGAGATGATATCTCTAGAAGCAAAATGACTTCTGTTGTGTGAAGGATATCCTACCGATTGGATAATTTTCATCCAGCCCTGATCATACAAGGATTTAAAGTCAGTCAGTGCAGGATTCAATCCTACTTGCTGATTTTCAGGAAGTCCGCTGTCCAAGGTTATGTATGCATTTGCACCTGTATCTGAGACCTTGATATTCGGTCGAAGCGCACTATACGCATCGTATTGATTGATAGGAATAATGGTATTGAGTCCATCGTTACCACCTTTAAGTTCAATAAGTACCAGTTTTCTATTTGCAAAATCACATGCTTCCAAAGCTATCTGCTTCAAGACAGCTTTCATTTCGAACGGCAATAAGCCTACAGCAGATGCAGTAGCAGATAGTTTAATAAAATTTCTTCTTTTCATGAATGTATGTATTAAGGCTACATGAGTTGGAATTCAGATGCATTTATCATCGCAGTGAAAAGAGCATTCAGTCGGGTTCGCACAATTACATCGTCTCCATTGTTGATATATATTCCCCAGGCTTCTGCCCAGTAGTATTCTTCATATCCTTCTAAGGCAATACTCTTGAAGTATTCAATACGTTCCTCCTGCACCGATTCGGGGTACAGATAATCTATCAATTCAGTAATCAAAGAATTGATATCATTGGGGGTTTGAGTATATGCTGTCACAAAGGAAACGGTATCGAGCTGCGTCATAATATTTGCATTGGGAAAAATCTTGTTTTTACCTGTAACCAAACTCTCAATCAACTTGTAGCGTGCGATGATTGTACTCGATGTAAACCAATGTCTGTCAAAATCAGGTTCTTGATAATGCGCAGGGAAGCCCGCTACTGTATCGGGGTTAAAGAATTTCATGCCTGAAGACTCACAAAAGGAATCATGTAGAAATCTCTTAAAAAACTTCGTATAATAGTCCTGAGGGTACGCAGTTGGGTTCGGAATAGGTATTTGAAAGAAAGTGATTGCTTCATTGATTAATTGCAATGGGCTTTTTATAATAGCACCTATAATTTCATCCTGATTGTCATTGTCTGCCTCATCAAAAAAGTGCTCGCTAGATAAAAGCATATGGACCGTTGGTATAAGATCATAGTCATCTGCAATGAGTTGCTGTGCCAGTGGCTCAATAATCCCTGATTCTACAGATGCATCCCATTCACTCTTAACAAAGAAGCGGTATAACTTTCTGCAATATGCCTTTGCTGTTTCCTCCTGGTTGAAAATCATCTCCACAAAATCGTCCAATTCCTGATGCATCCCCTCCGCGGTAGATTGGCCTATGATTTCTGTATTCTGGAAAGCATCGCTAAAAATTTTAGTACCCGTATCGTGCCTATTTATATCGTTATACCCTCTAGGTATGTTGGTGTCTGGGTCAATCTCAGTCCTATCCGTCTTTTTTCGAAATCCGGTGAGTACCCTTGCTGCTTGTTGCACATCTTCTTCGGTATAATTAGTGTAATTCCCAACGCTTATCTGAGGACCCTTTAGAATGGTGAAGAGTTCTAAAAATTCACGGGCATAGTTTTCGTTTGGATTATTGGCTTTATTGTCTGTGTTGTTCAAATATTCAAGCATTGCATTGTCTAGGGTTATCTTTTTTGCAAGTGCTTTTAAATTGCCCAAAGCAAAGAAGTCCATCAATCTTAAATAATCAAAAAAATAGGTCGATGCACCTGCTGAACTATTATTACCAACTGTAAATGAGGTAAACAGAAAGTAGGATAGCTTGTGTTTTATACTCGCTTGATGTGCAGCATTATACCACCACCATGCAGAAACAAAGGCTCGCTTTCTATTTTGCCCAGAAAAACTACCCGGTGGCTCGCTGGAACTGGTCCAATAACCTCCATCTTGCATATCGAAAGGTTCCTGTAGCAGGTAGTCTTCATCTGTAGTTAAAAAAGAAAGTGCCTCAGAAGGGGTCATTGACGAGATCGCGTCAATGTTTGATTTCGCATAATTAAAAGTTGCTCTTCGCAACAAGTGCTTTGCTTTGCGCAAGCCCAAAGTCTGAGTGAATTCAGCGATCATCTTCTAAAATACAAAAAAATCCAACAGCATCCAACTATACACTACAAATAAACGAGGAAGGAAAGTGTTTCATTTACCTTATATTCAGTTGTTTGGTTGTTTTTTGTCATTTAGGGGCAATCAATAGTGCACTCTCTAAAAATACGATTACTCTTAGAGACCCTATCTGATGATATGGGTCAAGAGCTCACTGTTCACATCAAAAGAATAGCGGTAATACCTGTCAGTAATACTTTTTACATTGATTGTGGAGCTCTTCACCAATACCTAGAACATTCGAAATTCTACTTTTGATAAGGGTGTTTTTACTGAATGAGTCTCTCGATGCCCCCAATTAAATGAATATCAGTGTTCATAGATATTTGAATTTGTTTGTTTCGCGAATTCTTGCATTTCAAGAAGTAATTCATTTGATAATTCTGGAAGCTCTTGAGCTCTATTGTACATTTCACTTGGGTCTGCATTCAAATTAAAGAGTTCCATTCCTTGCTCTTCTGTATGCCGCAATTTCCAAGCTCCTTTTCTAATAGCTTGTACGGTTTTATCTTTGCTGTACATGAATGTTTTCCTCGGGGAATTCCCTTTTCCTTGCAATAGTGGTAGGATGCTCATACCATCTATTTTAACCGTATCAGGAGTTTTAAAGCCACTGATTTCAGCGATTGTAGGGAATATATCTATTCCAGAAACAATGTCATTATTTTTTTGGTTTGCTGGTATTTGGTTTGGCCAGGATATAATACACGGTACTCTGAAACCGCCTTCGTAGGTTGTGGCTTTTGAACCTCTCAATAATCCTGAAGAACCGGCGTGCCAGAGTTTGGTGCCTTCTTGTAGCATCCTTTCAGGAGGATTTTGCCATGGACCATTGTCACTCGTAAAAATAATCATCGTATCCTCTAAAAGCTTATTTTCTTCCAAAGTCTGAACAATTTCACCAACCGTCCAATCAATGGTTTCGATGACATCTCCGTACTTACCCGCTTCAGAAATATTCTGAAATTCTTTTGATGTGCTTATCGGTAAGTGAGGCATGCTATGCGCAAGGTATAGAAAAAATGGATTCTCCTTATTTTTCTCAATAAAAGAGATTGCTTCCTGGTGATAGTTGAGCGTCAGGTCCTCTTGTTTTTTACCAACTTCTACTACGCTTGTTGTGTCTCTGTAAAGCATCAGCTTGTCATCATTAGTCAACCATGGGCACCAAGGAAGAATCATGTCATTGCTATAGGGCAATCCATAAAAAGAGTCAAACCCATGAGCAGTTGGTAAATATTTCGGTAAATGGCCTAAATGCCATTTGCCAATGGCTCCAGTTTTGTAGCCTACGTTTTTAAGCATTTCTGCAATTGTAATTTCTGACAAGGGTAGACCATCTTTAGAGGAAGGACCGTAGTTCAATGGAGAATTCCTGATGGGATATCTTCCAGTTAGTATTCCGGCTCGGCTCGGAGAACAAACTGAAGCAGGTGCATAAAAAGAAGTGAATCGAATTCCTGATTTAGACAATTTGTTGATGTTGGGTGTATTGATTACAGGATGTCCATAACACTCTAAATCTCCATAACCACAATCATCCAAATAAATCAAAATGATATTTGGCTTGGATGCATTCTTTTTTACTTTTTTAGCACGTTTACATGATAGGAACGAGAGAAAAATAACGATTACGATTCCAGGGATTTTTTTTATGTTTTTCATTTTCTCTAATTCGGTTAATGGTTTAGTTTGAGTATTTTTTAACAAAGTTTAGGTCTTGTTGGTTTCTTTTGTTATTCTTTTAAACGGAATCCTGGATTAAATATCAATCCAACAACATTTCCAAAAGGGTCCTGAACAGTTGCAGTTGTAATTTCTCCTCCAACCCGATAGGGTTTCTCATTTTCAGTGGCTCCTATATCAATCATTTTTTTATAGGTTTCATGAATATCATGAACTCCCCAATAGGCAACGACACTTTCTGTCTTATTTTTCGTTGGTGCTTTTTCAGGTTGCAATCCGAGCTCAAATCCTCCAATATTAAATCCAACATAGAAAGGTTGATCAAAATAAGGTTGAACTCCAAACGCTTTTGAGTACCATTCTTTTGCTTTGTTGATATCTCCAACTTTATAGATGGTAGTTCTCAATCCGAGAAATTCTGTTTTTTCCATTTTTGATGTTGTAGGTGTTAGTTTGGAAGATTTTTTACAACAAGCCCTTCTGTTTTTGCCATATTTTTCATGACACGAGTAGTGTCAGAATCATTATACTTTGCTTTTTCCAAAATTAATTGCTGTTTCATTTTTGCAACAATTTGAGCATACTCCTTATCATGAATTCCATTGTGGAGTTCATGGGGATCATTTTTAAGATCGTAAAATTCCCATGCGGGTGCCGTATTTTGATTGGAGGCTCCATTTTTTTCTAAACCTTGTCCATAAAAAAGGATTAATTTATACCGTTCGTTTCTTAGTCCAAAATGTGCGGGACGATTGGGTTCATGTAACCAATAACGGTAATACATCTGTTTGCGCCAGTCCTTTGGACTATGACCTTTTAAGTTCTTTCTAAAACTTTTTCCTTGAATATAGTCTACCTCTTCAACCCCAGCATAGTCTGCCATGAGTGCCGCAAAATCAATATTCAATATCATATCATCTATGCGTTGTCCTCCTTTAATTTCTTTTGGATATCGAATGACAAAAGGCATTCGCATCGATTCCTCATAGATCAGTCTTTTATCAAAAAAGCCATGTTCTCCAAGGAAGTATCCTTGATCAGCAGTATAAATAACGATGGTATTCTCTGCAATACCTTCCTCCTCTAAATAATCAAGTAAGCGTCCGATATTATCGTCAATCGCAGCACCTGATCTCATAAAATCTTTTACAAGTTTTTGATGTATCATTCTTCGCTTTTGAATGCTGTCAAGCCCTTCTAAAGGATAAGGTAATCCCGGGTAATCGGTCCAAAAAGTGGAGTCAACGGTTGCCTGCGCCCATCGCCCTGCTAAGGTTTCTAATTTTTGACCTGAGAATGAGCGCCCCGTAGTTTCTTTTCCAAAATCAAGTAAAGATTTGGGCTCAGGAATGGTGTCATTTACATACAGAGAGGCATAGCGTTCAGGATAATCAAATGGTTCATGGGTAGCTTTGTAATTGCAGAACATCAAAAAAGGCTTGCTTTTATCTCTTTTTTTTAAATGGTCAATGGTTAAACCAGTAATCACATCCGTAGAAAACCCTTTGTACTCTTTCCCATATTCACTGTGCCACCCATCTTGCCAGTTTTCAGCTGTTTTCAGTATTGGGTTGTGGTACCTTCCTTGCCCTGGAAGTACATTGAAATAGTCAAATCCTTCAGGTTTCTTTTCCAAATGCCATTTCCCGATAACGGCAGTTTGATACCCATTTTTACTCAGTGTTTTTGCGATGTTAGGATGTCCTTCAGGCAGACTTTCCCTTAGTGTATACACTTGATTTATATGGCTGTACTGCCCGGTTAACACACTCGCCCGACTCGGAGAACAAATGCTGTTGGTACAAAAGGCATTTTCAAGAACTGCTCCTTCTCTCGCCAATCTTTGAATGTTCTCATTTTTTACGTAATTTTTCAATGCTCCTCCGTAAATTCCCCAGCCCTGCGCGGTATGGTCGTCCGAAAAGATAAATAAGATATTTGGAGGTGTTTTACTTTTACTTTCTTCTTTTTGCCCACATGAAACGATGGCAGTGATTGCAAGAAATAGTGTGATTAATTGGGGGTAATGTTTCATTTTTATAGCAATGGTCCTTATTTTTCGATCATTATTGTTCTTGTTACCTTATTGAAAGGTCCTGGTATGTACTTCCCTGTTGCATTTACTAATTCTAAACTGATGCTTGCTTTGCCTTCAGGTAACCCGGAGATCACATAGGGAGACCATTCAGTGAGTATGAATTCTTGGTTGTTGATCGTTGCTTTTACCTTATTTCCATCTTTTGAAAGCGCTGTGTTGAGTACAAAAAAATCTAGTAAAATTCGTTTTGCATCTATGCCTATATATTTCCCTTTGGGTCTGCTGTATATAATTGCAGGTGCTTCCATATTCAGTCCAAGTGTATCTTTTGCGTTTGGACCTGAAACAAGTTTTTTGACCACTACTGATTTTTCGTTTTTAACAGATTCATGATAAGAGCGACTTAAAAACGCAACCAAATGATGGACTCCATTTGGAATGTTTTTTGAAAAATTATTCGTGTAATGAGCGGAGTATGGCTGATTGTTCAAAATGAAATGGATGTGTTGCCCTTTTTTAGAGTTAGCCAGTTCGTTCTTAAGGATACTCTCTGTTTGTGTCCCTAGAGTGTAATTTTGAACTTCAAAATTAAAATTAATACTGTCTTGACTTACATAAGCAGCTCTGTTCAACGCTTTCAACTCAAGAGTAGCATTTGAGTAAGATGGAGAGTTTGTAAGTTTCTCTAATACAATTTGTTGAGATACTGTTTTTCTTACTTCCTTATTTTCGTTGCATGAAACAAGCACCATTAGGGAAATAAACATAATTTTGAGCAGACTTTTCAGATACAATAGATGGTTTCTTATCTTCATTTTTTGATTTTTTTAAGTTTACTAAAAATAGTATTTATATGCTAATTTTAAAAATGAACGTTCAGTTTTATACTGATCTTTCTGTTTATATAATAGCAACAGCATTTAAACTAGCCCATAATGCATTTACCCAAATTCTAGTTCCACTTTTTCTGATGCCTTTGAATTCCTAGATTAATGAAATTGTATCTTGCTTCAATAAACATACAATTTCTACAGCTACTCATTTTTATTGTACCGCTCGCTTTCAAATGACCTTTTGTATCATTGTAAGTTCGCTTTAATCAAGTTTTTTCATTTCGATCCAAAAGGGTAATATTTTTTTGCTACCAACAGCATAGAATGGTATCAAATCGCAATCCATTTCTGAAAAAAACACGTTTTTCATCTCAATGACATCTGTTTCGTCATTTTCGTTTAGCTGCTGTTTAACCAAAGTATTTGTTTCTAAATACATCCTGCCGTTGGCTTTGACTGGTTTGATGAATTTAAATTTTACATCATAATACCCCGCTGCTATGCTTACTTTCCATTTCCCAAATATCTCTTCTTGCGCCCAAATTCCGCGCTGTCCTCCAGCATCATTTCTATTCAGTATCACAGGGTTTTCGTATGAGCTTCCAACCATAATTCGAGGTTGATGAATAAGGTTTTTAGATGAAATTAATTCATTATAGAGATCATCGAGTTCTTTTTTAAGTTGCGTTGCTAAGTTGCTTTTTTCTAGTATAATGTTGTGTTTTTCGTAGGGGTCTTTTTCAAGGTTGAAAAGTTCAAAGTCTGTTATTTGAGCATTATAGTCTGTCTTTCCAACCAATTTAAACTTTCCTTTTCGCAAGGTCATGTTATAATAAAGTTCTGGATAGCTTCTAGTCCAGTAAAAAAATAATGGTCTGTTGCTCCAAGAGACTTCTTTACCCTTAATCAATGGGAGTAGACTTTTACCATCAATAATCTTTTCTTTCGGCAATTCAACATTGCATACCTGTGCTAGGGTAGGTAAGATGTCAATATGAGCTGCCGTGGTTTCAATTTCTTTATTCTTCCCAAAAGATGAAGGGTATTTCATATAAAAGGGCACTCTAATTCCACCTTGATACACCTGTCCCTTGCGACCTCGCATACCATTTTTATATCTTATTTGTTGGGGACCATTATCCGTCATGAAAATGATGAGCGTATTCTCTGCAATATTCAAACGCTCTAGTTCTTTTAGAAGTTTACCTATATTGTCATCTATGTTTGTAACCATAGCATATACTTTTCGGGCATCTTCTTTGTCTTTCTCCGTCATCTCGGGAAAGGATCTGTTATCGTTCTCAAAACCTGAAGCTGGATCCATGTCTTTGTATTTTTGATAATATTTTTCAGGAACTTGTAGCGGTGTATGAGGAGCGTTAAAGGAAAGGTAACAAAAAAATGGACCTTCTTTATTGTTTTGAATAAATGCAATCGCCTGTTCGGTAAAAATATCTGAGCAATACCCCTCATAGGCTACTTTTTTGTTATTGTGCCAAAGTACAGGGTCAAAATAACTTTTATCTCCTTTGAAATAAGTGGTAATATCACCTACTTGCCCCATTCCACCAGAGAGATGGATTAACGATTCATCAAAACCTTGGTCATTGGGTCTGCTTGGGTAATTATCGCCCAAATGCCATTTTCCAAAAATTCCAGTTTTATAGTTGGCCTTCTTGAGCATTTCAGCAATAGTGACCTCGTTTGCAGCCATAATTGCTCCTCCATTATAGGTGTCTCTAACACCAGTGCGCAATGAGTAACGTCCTGTCATAACACTTGACCTTGTGGGAGCACATACAGGGGACACATGAAAGTTGTTAAAGCGAATACTTTCTTTTGCTAATTTATCAATGACCGGTGTTTTTACGTGAGGATTTCCGGTGACACCAAGATCTCCATATCCCTGATCATCGGTCATGATTATAATAACATTGGGATGCGATTTTTCTTGAGCAAAATTCAGTGCAGAAAATAATAAGAAACATAAGGATACTCTTAAAAAGCTATTTTCAATTTTCATAGTAGGATGTTCTTTGGCTTGACTATAACTTGTTTGTTCCTGTTCCACAACGCTTTGTAAATTTAGTTGTTTTTAATATTTGAAGAAATAAAATGCAAAAAAATTGTTCAAATCAGTTTCGATTGATTGTTTTTACAGAGATACCTGTGGAGATTCTCTCAGTTTTTTGGACACTTAAAAAAAAATATTTGTGGTATTGTTTCGGGAATTATTATACTGCAAAGGTCAACGATTGCTCATAAGTTGAAGAAATGTCTAAAATTCAATCAAAAAAAGTCGTCAAGCAATTTAAAAGTACAAGGGTTTTCTTAAAGTCTAAAAAATAAAAAGCCCCTAAAAAGGAGCTATTTATTGTGTTCATGTTCTTTTTTAGGGACTTGTGCAACGACTACTATTGTTGTATGACGTTTTATTTATACTTTTCTACCCATGTTTGAATCAATCTGATGAATCTCGGATAATCATCCTGATACACAAAGTGTCCACAGTTTTCAAATATTTCCAGGTCACTATTTGGCATTCGTTTATTTAGGTTCTTTCCATTTTTTTTATCCAAAATAGCTTCATGTTCCCCCCAAAATATTTTCGTAGGAATTTGAATTTTTTCTATGTTTTTATCAAGGTGCTTTATGGCTTCAGGGTAAGTTTTAAACCATTTCATGCTATTTGCTACTTTTCCTTTGTGTGATTTTTTATAGTCTGATAACTCATATTTATTTGGAACATATCTTACATTACCTAAGTTCTTAGCAGATTCTATCAAGGCTCCACTTCCAGCTATAACAAACATAGTTCTCCAAAAACCTGAATGAACCATTTTTTTCATAACGCTTGGTTCGATTGCTGGTAAAGCACCTGGACCATCACCAATCATTAACGACTTTATGTGGTTTTTATGATTAATAACATATGATAACGCACTTGCCATACCAACGTCTGGAGCAACTATATGTGAATTTTCAATGTCAAAATGTTTTATAAATGAATTTAAGAAATCCCCTTGAAAGTTAAATGACATATATTCAGATTTTGTTTCACTTGCGCCAAAACCAGGCAAATCATATGCAAAAACATTGTAATCTTTTTTTAATTCGTTCCAAATAGGTGAGTATGCTATGATACTGTGTGGGAAGGCAGATAAGAGGATAATTATTTCTTTATTCTTTAGGTCTATGACTGATTTTGACATTCTGATTTTTACTCCATTTATTGAAATAAACTCTAAAGGCATTTCAAATGGTTTGACTAAAGTTGGCGTATTTGAATAAGAATTTTGCTTCCGTATTTTATTTAAATCTGACATTTCAGGGGTAATCATACTTACAAAAGCTGCATTAAACTTATCGTACAAATTGATTTTAGATAATTTTTTTTCTTTTTTCATAAGAATGTTTTATATTTTTACTATCGAATTGATAGCAAATATAATTATTACTATTGATTTAGTAGTTATAATGTAAAATATATGAGTATTAAATATCGTTCAGGTTGTCCTATTTCATCAACACTTGATGTTGTTGGTGACAAATGGTCTTTGTTGATCATCAGAGATATGCTGATTAAACATAAAAAAACATTTAAAGAAATTTCGAATTCTGATGAACGAATTGCTCCAAGTATTCTGTCGGCTAGATTAAAGTTATTAGAATCTATACATTTAATAGTTAAGACCAAAACAGCTGAAAATAAAAAGGAGAATATTTATTTACTAACCGATAAAGGTGTTGAATTGACTCCAATTATTATAGAATTCACTTTGTGGGGAGATAAATGGATGAGAGAATTTAATCAAATAGATACCATTGATGGTCTCAAAGCCGACAAATCAATTATCATTAAAACAACTCAAGATAGCTACAAGAATATGGTTGTTGAATACAGGTAGTTATTTAATGGCGGCATACAACGGTTTGGCTATGCGCAGTGTCCCGCAGGGCATTGCGTATAGGTGTTGTTAGCGGTAGTTTTGTTTTATTCTTGATTTGTTTCTTTACTAAGATTTTAATTAAAAGGAAATGGCGGATTGGTAGCTAAAATTTCGTTTATGAATTCATCAACAAAATCATTGGCGGGACTAGCGTAGTTTGTTGGAACATGACCAAATCCTGTGGTTACTCGAACTTTATGTATGCTGTTTGGTTGTGCCGCAACTGCTTGTCTAAAACCATCATGTACCCAATCACAGTTATCTAAGCCAACCGAGTGAGCTTCATCAATTCGAGCCAGCCCTCCTCCGCAACCAGGATCCAAATTACCGTAAATATCTAATGAGGGGATATCGTATCCATTATCTATTACATACTCTATTCCAGGAAATCTATCTCGGTCAGCTATCCAGCCAACTTTTTTTCCAGCCTCTATAATGTCAAAATCTGCCGGAAACACAAAACCACTTTCACCAGCCAAAGATCCTACTAAAGTTTCAGTTCTATATGAAGCCAAATGTGAATCCATGATAATACCATTGAGTTTAACACCTTCTAAATTATATGCGTACGCTAAAGTAAAAGCCCCTATGGAACCAGCACTAGTGCCATGTGCGAATACATGAGTTGTAGAATAGTTTGCTACAGTATAATCAATAGCAGCCATATTAGCCTGCAAACCATTTACTTCTCCTCCATTTGGATTGTTTGGATAAGGGGTTCCCATACCTGAATGAAGGTCATGATCACTCATAGAAACAATTAATATGCGGTACCCCTCCATAATTCTTCTTGTGAGCGTACTACTTTCAATTTCTCCGCTATTTGTAGTAGTATTGTATATGAGTTGACCATTTTTAAGATTTTCTATTGTTTTTTCTGTGTTGTGATTGTTCGCATGAGGTAAACCTGTAACATGGCTTACTCCAATAACATATTGTTGATTTTCATCATAATATCCTGCCCCACCACCGTGAAGATATACCCATAGCGGAGCTTCGGCTCCAGGGTTATTCATAGGTTCCACTACGAGGAATGTATAATTCCCCGAAATGCCACAGGAATAAGCGGTATTTCGATAAAAATCTAACTTTAAAGAATTTGTATCGATAATTAAACTGTCTTCCTCTGCTAAGTAAATAGAACTTATAGTTCTGTTTAAAGGTGCCCAGCTATGGTCAGGAGTAATTGGAGATGGATCAATTGATGCCTCTTTTGAGCAAGAACTTATTATTGTAAGAGATATTATAAATAATGATGTAAACCGTTTCATTATACTCTATTTAAGTTTAAACTAATAATTGAATAACAAAATTAATTGACTAAACTCAGTATTTCATTCACCTATGTTAATAGGGAGAAATCATTTATGACTCTTTCGAATTCGACTTAAAGATTGGGGCTTGATATTTAGGTAAGAAGCGATAAGATAATGAGGAATTTCATCTAAAAGTCCAGGTATATTTTTGATTAATTCAAGATACCTTTTTTCTGCAGTTGCACTATGTAGATTATAAATTCTATTTAGAGTTTGTACATATGCGTTCTGAATGCTCAACCGAAAATATTTTTCGTAAACAGGATGATTTTTGGTAATGTAATCAAATGTTTCATGATTTATCATCAGCAATTCAGTAGGTTGGTAGGCTTGAATATTGAACCTTGTTTTTGCACCTGAAAAAAAGCTGTATAAATCACCAAGCCATAATCCAGTCCCCCGAATTTGAATTATATGTTCTTCTCCATCCTCATCGACTATATTATTTATCATTAACCCATCGTTAATAAATGGTAAGTATTTAACCACTTGACCTTCTCTAAATAAAAATTCTTTTTTGCCTATTTTTTTGTGGATTAGTCGGTCTTCTAAATCTAGGTATACATCAATATGCAAGTTTATGTACGTATTAAATGCTTTAAATAGATTTGGATATTTCATTACTTAAAAGTTCAAGTATTATACATTTATCAGATTTGAATCGTTGTTGTAATATCTCGTCCTAAAATATGGCTACAGGTTAAAAATTGATTTACGCTGTTAATTTATATACCATATTAGGTGTTTTAAAATCTAAAGATAAGTGTAATCTCTGTCTCTTATACACATCTGACGCTG
>OLII01000593.1_pt1 | contig 13600 bp, 7 predicted proteins | sample 1609481 | NCBI WGS metagenome assembly OLII01 (sample SAMN05416859, study PRJEB24817) | seawater metagenome | isolation source: Sea water | place: Canada:Atlantic | collected 2013-11
CACAGAGTAGATCGTCGGCAGCGTCAGATGTGTATAAGAGACAGATTCAAGATAAATTATCAGAAAAAGTAAGTATTGTAGAAAATGCAGAACAAAGTATTTTAGCACAAGAAAATGAACTAAAACAAATCACTGATAAATTAGATGATTTAGCGACAAAAATATCAGAAGCTAGAAAAAAAATCATCCCAAAACTATCAAAAGAATTAGAAGCGATCTTAGATAATTTAGGAATGTCACAGGCGCGTTTTTCAATTAAAAATTCTCTATCTGAAAACTATTTTAAAAACGGAAAAGATACTTTGCAATTTTTATTTTCTGCCAATAAAGGCGGACAGTTTGGAGAATTAAAAAAAGTAGCTTCTGGAGGTGAATTATCGCGAATAATGTTAGCCATTAAAAAAGTTTTATCTGAAAACAGTCAATTACCTACCATTATCTTTGATGAAATTGATACGGGTGTTTCTGGAGAAATATCCAATAAAATGGCAAGTATCATGTCAACAATGAGTGAGCAAATGCAAGTGATCACCATTACTCATTTACCACAAATTGCAGCCAAAGGGAATCAGCATTACAAAGTCTATAAAGAAGAAGTAAATAATAGTACTACAACAAGTTTAAAACAATTGTCTGCAGACGAAAGAATTGTTGAAATTGCAGAAATGTTAAGCGGAAAAGATATTTCCGATAGTGCATTAACACATGCTAGAGAATTGTTAAATTAATCGATTATATTTGTCCACAATCAAACACTAAATTTTAAGAGATGTCTTATAACTTATTAAAAGGAAAAAAGGGAATTATTTTTGGAGCATTAGATGAAAATTCTATTGCTTGGAAAACAGCTGAGAGAGCACATGAAGAAGGAGCAGAGTTTGTATTAACAAACGCACCAATTGCTATGAGAATGGGAGCCATTAAAGAGTTAGCTGAAAAAACTGGATCTCAAATTATTCCTGCGGATGCAACTTCTATGGAAGATTTAAATAATCTTGTAGAGCAATCCATGGAGATTTTAGGAGGAAAAATTGATTTCGTTTTACATTCAATCGGTATGTCGGTGAATGTTCGTAAAGGGAAACATTATACAGATTCTAACTACGATTTTACAACCAAAGGTTGGGATGTTTCTGCAGTTTCTTTTCATAAAGTAATGAATGTTTTATACAACAAACAAGCGATGAATGAATGGGGAAGTGTTGTTGCTTTGACCTACATGGCAGCACAACGTGTTTTTCCAGATTATAATGATATGGCAGACAATAAAGCCTATTTAGAAAGTATTGCACGTAGTTTTGGTTATTTCTTTGGAAGAGATCATAAAGTTAGAGTGAATACGATTTCTCAATCTCCAACGCCTACAACAGCAGGAAGCGGTGTAAAAGGATTTGATGGATTCTTGGCCTATGCAGAGAAAATGTCTCCGTTAGGAAATGCTACTGCTTTAGAATGTGCAGATTATACGATCTCATTATTCTCTGACTTAACCAAGAAAGTGACACTACAGAACTTATTTCATGATGGAGGATTCTCAAATATGGGAGTAAGTGATTCTGTGATGGATAAATTTACTGAAGAGTAAATAAAGAATTTTCAAAAATTTTAAAAGAGGATATCATATATATAATGATATCCTCTTTTTTTTATGATAAATTTAAAAATTTAATAGTAATGGTAAATTACTGTCAATTAGTTAGTTGGGTATTTGAAAAAAATGTAATTTGGTGTGATAATCTCTTAATCAAATTATTTATGAAAAAAATTACTTTATTATTATCAATGCTTTTGGCAACCTCATTATCTTTTTCCCAAGTCATTATTGGGACTGGAGATGATGGAAGCGAATTCAACTCACCACCAATTAATGCCTATTACGGATGGTCTTATTCGCAATCTATTTATTTAGCTTCGGAAATTGGAGCAAGTGGAAATATTACATCCATAGAATTAGGATTAAATGCAGGAGCAGATTTTTCATCTGCTGATGAAATGGTCGATGTATGGATTGGACATACATCTAAATCAGCTTTTGATACAACAACTGATTGGGTAGACGTTTCTACCTTAACACAGGTCTTAACTAGTGGAACTATAACTATAGCAAGTGATGTATTAACAATCACATTCAATGCTTCTTTTGCTTACAATGGAACAGACAACTTAATCATAGCTATAGATGCTAATGAAGCAGGTTTTGGTTCTTCTTCTGATTTTGTTTTATCTACCGATGGACCAAGTGCGGGTTTATCCATTACTCATAGAAGTGATGGTACAAATGGTGATCCAACATCTCCACCTACAGGAACCTTAAGGCAGAATAGAGGAAACATTACTTTTAATGGAATCACACAAGCATGTCCAACTCCAACTGGATTAACTGTAACACCAAGTTCTACCACAGGCGCTGATATTGTTTGGGTTGCAGGAGGTTCTGAAACAAATTGGACGTACGAATATGGAGTGGATGGATTTACCCAAAGTTCAGGAACTACAGATACAGCAATAACTGAATCTGCAAGTCTTACTGGATTAACACCTGGTGAAACTTATGATATTTATTTACAAGCCAATTGTGGTGGAGACGATAGTACTTGGGCAACATATACATGGACACAACCATTACCACCACCATCTAATGATACTCCAGCAACAGCAATTAGTTTAACTGTAGATGAAGGATTAGCTTGTGGAGCAAATGCAATTACTGGAATATCCAATCAATCTACTACAGATTCAGGCGTAACAGCTCCAAGTTGTGGAAGTTATGGGACTCCAACTGAAAGAGGAGATTTGTGGTATACAGTTACAGCACCTTCTACAGGATCCATCACATTTAATGTTGCCAATGTAACAGGTCTTACTTCAGTAGCAGGAGCTTTTTATTCGGGTACAATAGGTAGTTTAGTTGAAGAGTCTTGTACTGAATTTGGGTCAGGATGGCCATGGTTAGTTAATGGTTTAACACCAGGAAATACATATTACGTTCGTGTTTGGGATTATGGAAATGATGAAACAGGAACATTTGATCTGTGTGCTTATTTTACTCCACCAATAGTACCAAATCACATAACTGATTTTGAAAACTACCCAGATGGATGGTCAGAAGCATCTGGAGCTTATGGTTCACCTACTGGATCATCTTCTAGCTTTACTTCTGAAGATTTCGGAAATGATTCAGGAAATTCTAATGGAGTTGGAGCTATTGTGAATATTTATGGAACAGGCACAGACGAATATTTAATTTCTCCAATTTTTAATTTATCAGGAGGAACGTATTATTTGAATTTTGACATCGCATTAACTGAATATGATGATACAGTATCTGCTACTTTAGGTGCAGATGATTATGTGGCATTATTAGTCACAGAAGATGGAACTTCGTGGACAGAACTAGTAAGATGGGATTCATCAAGCACAATCAACAATACAGGACAATCTGTTCCAGAAACTATGTTGTCTGGTTATGGAGCAAGTGTACAATTTGCATTTTATGCTTTTTCAGATACGTCTAATGAAGACAATGACTTCTTTATTGATAATTTCCAAATTACATCTAGTACTTTAGGTGTTGATGACAATACTTTAGAAGGTTTCTCGTTATTTCCAACGATTGTAAAACAAAATTTAAACTTTACTTCTCTAAATGAAGTGGAAGAAATTTCAGTTTTCAATTTATTAGGACAGCAAGTGTTTTCAAGTAAACTTAACGTTTCTAATTCTTCTATAGATCTATCAACTTTAAGAGGTGGAATCTATATTGTGAAAGTAAAAGTTGGAGATAAAACAGGAACTTATAAGATTATTAAAGAATAATAACACAATTTAAATTCATAAAAACGCAAACTGAAAAGTTTGCGTTTTTTTATGCTATTTTTACAGCAAAATTAAATTTCCGGAATGAGTTTTTTTAAGAAAGTAGATAAAGTGTTTGCGTCCACAAGTAAGTTGAAAATGATGGAAAGAACAGAGAAAGACACCTTTATAGAAAATAGAATTCGTAGTGTTGGTATTGAGAAATTTGCAACTTCAGAATATGGAGACTTGTATTTAAGAGTTGATGAATTGGGTGGTTTTTTAATTTTAGAAACAATCATCATTAGCGCAACAAATTTTAAAAGTAAAAAAGGAAGCTTGCTTCGTTTTTCTAAAGAAAATGAAACCTTAGAGTTTACTTCAGATGAAGAAAAAATTGAGTCTGAAGCTTCTAATATTCCTGATAGATTTGCAACAAGAATCGATTATAACTTAGAAGAAAATGAAGCGAATCTTATCAAAGAGCACATTTATGATGCTGTTCTTTTTGAAATCAATGGAAAAGAAATTCAGTTTTCAGTTTTAAAATAACAACCATTGCAACGAACCTATTCCATAATCATTCCTGTTTATAATCGTCCACAAGAAATGGACGAACTTTTAACTAGTATTCTTGCGCAAGATTATAGAGGTGTTTTTGAAGTATGTGTTATAGAAGATGGTTCTGTGCTAAAGAGTAATGATATTTTAGATAAATTTAAAAAAGAACTCACCATACAATATTTTGATACAGAAAATACTGGACCGGGAGCGAGTAGGAATTTCGGAATGAAACAAGCTAAAGGTAACTACTTTATCATTTTAGATTCGGATGTAATTCTACCAAAAAACTACCTTTCAATAATTGATAAAAAGCTAGAATTAAATTTCACAGATGCTTTTGGTGGACCAGATGCAGCACATCCAAATTTTACACCTTTACAAAAAGCTATTAATTATTCGATGACATCATTTCTCACTACAGGAGGAATTCGTGGTAAGAAAAATGGTGTTGGAACTTTTCAGCCAAGAAGTTTTAATATGGGACTCTCTAAAATTGCTTTTGAAAAAACAAAAGGATTTTCGAATATGAGAGCTGGTGAAGACATCGATTTGACTTTTCGTTTGTGGGAAGAAGGATTTAAAACACAATTAATTGAGGAGGCTTTTGTATATCATAAACGAAGAAATTCTATTGCAGGTTTTTTCAAACAAACTTTTGCGTTTGGTGCCGCAAGACCTATTTTAAATAGAAAGTATCCTGCTTCTTCTAAAATAACCTATTGGTTTCCAAGTTTGTTTATTTTAGGTTTTGATATTGCACTATTATCATTTTTACTTGGTTATCACAGACCCATCTTATTATATTTCTTTTATTTCAGTTTAATTTTTATTGATTCTAGTTTTAGAAATTATTTTAATCTTAAAGTAGTTTTTTTAAGTATTATAACTTCATTTACCCAATTTTTAGGATATGGACTAGGCTTTTTAGAATCTCAACTTTTTAAAAATAAGAAATGATTCTTTATTGCGAACCTTTTCGTTAGCAAAAGAGAGAAATCTTTTTGAGATGAGATTTCTCAATCGTTTTATAAACTCATTTCGAAATGACAGCTATTAAAGACTATTCAAAGTTTTTATTTTTAGATCCTCCAGAGATTTTGAAGTAGTTTTAAACTCAATTGTAATTTCTTCATTGGGCAATAAATCAAAAAAATTATCAGAGAAATGCCCTTTCTTTTTTGAAGACAAGAAAATATCTTTTTGTAAAACAGTACTTTGTAAAGTAATAGAAAATCCGTTTTTAGTCTTTTTGATTTCTTTTTTGATGATTCCTTTTGGTAGCTTTAAATCTTTTGGTTTTGCAAAATAGTACAGAGATTTAGCCTTGTTAAACTCAATTACATATACATAACCAGCTTCATAAATATCTACTTGTGGTATGTGATATGCTTTCTGACTAGAATTTGCTTTCACTATAATCTCTTCAGAATTAGACCAAATTTCTTTACCGTAAAAATCAATAATTTTTAATTTTAATGTTCCTTTTACATCTACCAATGAATCGTTAATGATATACGTATCATAATCGTATTTGGTTTTCTCTGTGGAGATTAAAACATTTTCAAACGATTTTTTTGCTTTGTAATGCAACGCTTTCCAATTCCCAAAATAATCAATACTAGACCAAGAAATTGATGGCCAGCAATCATTTAGTTGCCAGAATAAACTTCCCATAGTAGTTGGTTTTGCTCGTCGTTGTGCTTCTATACCCATAGTAATTCCTTTGGCTTGTAACAACTGACTTACATAAACATAATCTTCATCTTTTGTTGGAACTAGATAATCACGTTTCATGTATTCATTAATCAACTGAAACCCTCTACTATGTTTTTGATGTGATTTGATAGCATCAGTATGAATATCAATACTGTCTTTTTGATTGATATAATTGATGACTTCTGCACTTGGAAATGATTGAAATCCGAATTCACTCATAAACCTCGGGATATTCTCTTCGAAATGCTCAAAAGGATATGCGTCGTGCCAAACCCACCAATCGTGTGCATCGCCTTCAGTTTTATAATTTGGGTTTCCACGACCGTATTTTGGAGAACTTTCCCAGTAAGAAGTAGTACTGAATTCTTCCACCACATTGGGTAAAATGGTATCAAAAACGGCTAAGTAATCATTCCAAATTTGTTTTTTTTCATTTTCGGATCTTCCATTCTGCCAGCCCCAACGTTTCCAACCTTCAGCGTTTTCATTATTTCCTGCCCATAAAGCGATACTAGCATGATTTCGTAAACGTTTTACTTGTTCTTCAGCTTCTATTTCAATGTTTGCTAAAAATTCTTCATCACTAGGATACATAGCGCAAGCAAACATAAAGTCTTGCCAAACTAAGATTCCTTTTTCATCACATAAATCATAAAACTCATCGTTTTCATAAATTCCACCACCCCAAACACGTAACATGTTCATATTCGCATCTACTACGTCATTTAAGAGCTTTTTATAGTGTTGATCAGATACTTTGTTTTGAAAACTATTTTGCGGAATGTAATTGGCACCTTTTGCATACACAGGAACACCATTTACTTTAAAATAGAAAGATTCTCCAATACTATCTTTTTCAGTAACGAGTTCTACATCTCTAATTCCGTGTTTTAATTTTTTTTCATCTACTATTTTACCATCTACGATAAGTTTAATGTTAAGAGTATACAAATATGGATCACCTAAATTATGGGGCCACCAAAGTTTTGGTTTTTCTATTTTTATTGGAACCACATAATCAAATATTTTTCCTTGTAAACCAATTTTTTCTCTATAAATAGTGTCATTTATTTCTATCTGAATTTCTGCATTTTTCTTTAACGAACTTTCAATTTTTAGTTGAGCAGCAAATTCGGCTTTTTCTTTTGAATAATTGGTTTGTTGTAAATACACTTCCTTTATGATGGTTTCATCCCAAGCTTTTATGTACACATCTTTCCAAATTCCAATGGTATTTAATTTCGGTCCCCAATCCCAACCATATTGAAACTGTGCTTTTCTTGTGTATACACGATTTTCAAATGGAGTTACTCCGTCATTAATCAAGTTTGCTGGTTGAAACTCAATCTTTAGTTCATTGCTTTTAGCTATTGGTATATCTTTCAACGAAATAGTGTAATTTCTAAAAGCATTATCAGTATCTAATTGATAATTTCCATTAATATAAATTTTTGCTCGTGTATCTAAGCCTTCAAAATTAAGTTCAATATGTTTTTTAGAGAGTATCTCTTTATTAAGTTGAAAGATGGTCTTATACACCCAAGAAGAATCCGAAACCCATTGAACTTTCTCCTCATTATTTAAAATAAATGGGTTTTCGATGATTTTGTGTTCTAATAAATCGCTAAAAATATTTCCTGGCACTGAGGCAGATTTCCAAACAGAATCATGTTCACTTTTAAATTCCCAATTGGTATGTAATTTTTGAATGATTGGTTTTTCTTCTGAAAGTTTACATCCAAACAATATTAATAAAGCAAGAATAGATAGTAAATTACGCATTGCTGATTTTTTTTAAAATCTCTTTCATCGTTATAATATCAGAAATTGTTTGTGGTGTGTTTCCAAAATAAGAATCATTCATAGGATCCATGACTTTTGATGCAGAAGTATGAATTTCTCTAAATCCAGCTTCTTTAAATAATGTACAATTCTCAGCATTAATTCCACTTCCTGGCATGATGATAATTTTGTTATCAGTAATATGTTGAAGTTTCATTAATAAATCGATTCCGTCTTTAGCTTTTTCTTGTTGACCAGAAGTTAAAATTTTATCAACTCCAATATTAACAAGTTCTTCAAGGGTTTCTTTTGGATGTAAGACAACATCAAAAGCTCTATGAAATGTAAAAGACAGTGGTTTAGAAAGTTCAACTAGTTCTTGAGTTCTTTTAATGTCTAAAGAATTATTAGGATGTAAAACTCCAGAAACAATTCCCGAACAACCTAATTCTTTACAACGTAAAATATCCTCTTTCATAATTTCAAACTCCTCATTAGAATAAGTGAAATTTCCACTTCTAGGACGAATTAATACATGAATAGGAATGGTAAGTTCGCTCATTACTTTTTTGAGTAAACCATAAGATGGCGTAATACCTCCAATTGATAATTCACTACATAATTCAATTCGATGCGCTCCAGCTTTTTCTGCATTGATAGCGGATTGATAAGAGTTTGCACAAATTTCTAGTTTCATTTATACTTAATTTACTTGTGCTGAACTTGATTCAATAGTTCAGTATCTTTTATTTGTCATTGCGAGGATGTCAGTTCGAGCGCAGTCGAGAACAAAATCCGTAGCAATCTCATCATGAGATTCCTTCATTCCATTCGGAATGACAGTTTTATTCGATTATAATTTCATCAATAAACGTCCAAGCCTTGTGTCCTGCTCCTTGTTTTCCGTCCTCAATGATTCCGTAATTCTTAACCACTATTGATATTTCTGTAACCGAAATTGATTCTATGGGATAGAAATACTCAACTAATAAATTATTGCTCTTCTTTATTGTTCTAATATCATTGATTGTTTTTCCATCTTCAAGCTTCATGCTAAACCCTATCTCTTTGGGTGCATAAATCCATTGTCCATTTCCATTGTAAAACCGAGTTGAAATGGAGCTGATTTCTGTAGGGTTTTTAAATTCAATGGTTATTTCGATATCTTCTCCAGAAAACCCTAGCCATTCTTTATCCCCATAACGTTTGTTATTTCCAGAGATTCCATTGATTAAGGCTTCTTTACCTCCGGCATTATAAGCAGGATGTGGTTCTTTATCAATCGAAATTTTTGCCCCAACCCCTTTATGTAAACTAATTTCCTCTTCAAAAGTATTTCCTAAAATTTTGTTTCCGTCTTTTACAACAGCTTTTATCGTCATAGAAGAAGTCACATCAATCGGATTTGAATATAGCTTTGATGGTTCAGTATCATCAGTAGAATAGTAGATTGAATAGGTGTCAGAAGTAGCGGACAATTTATAACTCAAAATACCATCAGAATTTACGAGTTCACCTTTTACCTCATAAATATGATTGGCATAATTAACGTCTAATTTATCTAATCTTTTTTGATAGAACTCTAGTCGTTTTATAAAATCGTTATAATCTCTACTCTCTGCAGAAGACCAAATTACCTCACTTAAGGCTATCATTCTTGGAAAAGCCATGTATTCTACTTGCTTTTTATTTGACATATATTCTGTCCAAACATTTCCTTGTGCTCCTAATACATATTTAGATTCTTCTTTATTGAGTTCTTCAGGAATTGGGTTAAAACTATATACTTTTTCTAAGGGTAAAAATCCGCCAATAGCTAAAGGTTCATTTTCATTGTCAGATTGATAATGATCAAAATAACAATGAGATCCGGGAGTTAAAATCACATCATGACCTTCTTTTGCAGCTTGAACAGCACCGTTTGTTCCTCTCCAAGACATCACAGTAGCATTAGGCGCTAAACCTCCTTCTAAAATTTCATCCCAACCAATAATTTGTTTCCCTTTTGAGTTGATGTACTTTTCCATTCTAGCAATAAAGTAACTCTGCAAACCATGTTCATCTTTTAAGTTTTCTTTCTTAATCAGTTTCTGACAATGGTCACATTTTTTCCAATTGGTTTTTGGAGCTTCATCACCACCAATATGAATGTATTTTCCAGGAAATAAGGCTACCACTTCATCGATCACATCTTCTAAAAATTTGAAAGTATTTTCTTTCGGACAATAAACTTCTTCAAATACGCCCCATTTGGTTGCTACTTCAACTTGTTCTCCTGTGCAACCTAATTCTGGATAGGCAGCAATAGCAGCTTGTGAATGCCCAGGCATTTCAATTTCTGGAATAATGGTTATTTGTCTTGTAGAAGCATAGGCAACAACTTCTTTAATTTGTTTTTGGGTATAAAATCCGCCATATCGTTTTCCATCAAATTGATGCGGTTGATCACTATAATGTCCGATTAATGTTTCATTTCTAAACGCGGCAACTTCTTGTAGTTTTGGGTATTTTTTAATTTCAATTCGCCAACCTTGATCTTCAGTTAAATGCCAATGAAATGTGTTCATTTTTAATCTAGACATCAGATCTATATATTTTTTAATAAAATCTACAGAGAAAAAATGTCGTCCAACATCTAAATGCATTCCTCTGTATTTAAATTGAGGTTGATCTTTAATCTCTATACATGGAATTTCAATCGATTTTGAATCTGAATTTATGGGTAATAGTTGAAATAGACTTTGTACAGCGTAAAATGCACCTTTTGAATTTTTTGAAATAACCTCAATTAGGTTTTTATTAATAGTAAGCTTGTAACCTTCTTCATTCTGAATATTCTCGTCTGATTTAAAAATGATTTTTTTGTCACTTTCATTTTTAGAAAATTCTAGTTGATAGCTTTCTCTAACATGTGCTTCAAAATAATTTGAAACTTCATTTAATTTTTCAGTAGAAATTAATTGTATGTTTCCGTCAAGAATAAAGACTCCTTTTTCAATTTTCTGATACAAAGGTTTTGGAATAATTGCTATTTCTTCAACTTGACTAGATTGTTCTTTACAACTAAGAAATAATAACGCAATCAAAAAAAGTATATAATAAGGATGTTTCATTTTTAGTATCTTCGAATCATAAAAATAAGAATCTCAACTCAATGAAGTTTAAATACCTTCTATTATTTGTTTTTGCAGCTACTTTTTTATCGTGTAAAGACAAAAAAATCCCTTCTGTAGCAACAAAATCGAACCCATTAATTTCTTTTGTAAATCCGTTTATAGGAACTGGTGGACATGGGCATACCTATCCGGGAGCAACGATGCCATTTGGAATGATGCAATTAAGTCCAGATACTCGTTTAGATGGTTGGGACGGATGTTCTGGATATCATTATTCTGATGATGAAATATATGGATTTTCTCATACACATTTGAGTGGAACAGGGGTTTCTGATTATGGAGATATTCTTTTGATGCCTACCAATGAAATTAATTTTAATAATGGAGCAAATGGCAAAAAAGGGTATAAGTCGAAATTTTCTCATGAGAATGAAGTTGCAGAACCAGGTTATTATAAAGTTCATTTAGACGATACAAATATTGATGTAGAATTGACAGTTTCTAAAAGAAGCGGAATACATCAATATCAATTTCCAGATTCCGAAAATCAAATTGTTATCTTAGATTTATTGCATCGAGATAAAGTTTTGGATGCAAAAATTGAAAGAATTTCAGATACAGAACTTTCTGGATATCGTTTTTCAGAAGCTTGGGCTACAGATCAACGTTTGTATTTCAATATCAAAACCTCGCATCCTTTTAATGATATGTTGCAATCTCCGCCAAAAAAAGGAATGGCTGGAGCTCAAAAAATTGCCTTGACTTTCGAAAATCCAAACAATGAGCTTGTTTATATTAAGATAGGAATTTCAGCTGTTGATGAAGAAGGTGCCAAAAACAATCTCGAATCAGAAATTGGAAATAAAACTTTTGATCAAATTAAAAAGGAAGCTCAAGATGTTTGGGAACAGCAGTTAGAGAAAATTGTCATTGAATCTGATAACATTGATTACAAAACAAATTTCTATACTTCCATGTATCACACGATGATTGCTCCAAACCTGTATCAAGATGTCGATGGTCGTTATCGTGGAATGGATTTAGAAATTCATGAAACCAAAGATTTTGAGTACTACACAGTTTTCTCTTTATGGGACACCTATCGTGCTGCGCATCCATTATATACAATTCTAGAACAAGACAGGACGAACGATTTTATCAATACGTTTTTAGCAAAATATGATGAAGGCGGTATTATGCCTATCTGGGATTTAGCAGGAAATTATACCGGTTGTATGATTGGTTATCATGCAGTTCCAGTAATTGCCGATGCATATCTAAAAGGAATTCGTAATTATGATACTGAAAAAGCACTAGAGGCGATGAAACATTCTGCGACTAGAGATAAATTGGGGTTAAATTCTTACAAAGAGTTTGGTTTTATACCTGTTGAAAAAGAATCGGAATCGGTTTCAAAAACATTAGAATATGCTTATGACGATTGGACGATAGCTCAAATGGCAAAGTACATGGGAAAGGAAGATGATTATAAAACCTATTCACAAAGAGCTCAATATTATAAGAATATCTACGACCCAGAAAGTCAGTTTATGAGAGGTCGTTTTAGAAATACTTGGTTTGCACCTTTTGATCCTAGCGAAGTTAATTTTAATTATACGGAAGCCAATTCTTGGCAATATAGCTTTTATGTTCCTCAAGATATTTCTGGATTTATGAATCTGTTGGGCGGAAAGAAAAGTTTGGAAGATCAATTAGATAAATTATTTGTAGCTAATTCAGAAACTTCAGGACGTCATCAAGTTGATATTACTGGGTTAATTGGACAATATGCTCATGGTAACGAGCCTAGTCATCACATGGCTTACTTGTACAATTTTGTCAACAAACCACATAAAACGCAAGAGAAAGTTCATCAGATTTTAACTGAGTTGTATACCAATACTCCAGACGGAATTTCTGGAAACGAAGATTGTGGCCAAATGAGTGCTTGGTATGTTTTTTCATCCATGGGGTTTTATCCAGTTACACCTGGAAGTAATACTTATATAATTGGAACTCCTTTATTTCAGAAAGCAACCATAAACCTTGAGAATGGTAAACAATTTACCATTGCAACTAATAATTTAAGTGATAAAAACATCTATGTTGAATATGTTTACTTGAATGGTAAGACACTCGATAAAACGTATATAACTCAAAGTGATATTATAAACGGAGGGTCATTAGAATTTTATATGACAGACAATCCAGCAGTTTGGGGAAGTAGCGAAGGACAAGAACCAAAAACGGAAATTAAAGAGCATACAATTGTACCTGCACCATTTATTTCAAAAGGAGAAGTAGCCTTTAAAGGAAAAACAGAGATTGTATTAGCTTCCGTTGATAAAACCTCTGATATTTTTTATTCTTTGGATTCTCAAATTAAGAAATATGAAGCACCCTTTGTAATCTCAGAAAAATCAACATTGAAAGTCTATGCAGAAAAAGAGGGTGTTAAAAGCGCTACAATCACAACCAACTTTTTTAAGATTGATCCAAATGTAAAAATTGAACTGAAGACGAAGTACGCAAACCAATACAATGGAGGAGGAGAAAATGCTTTAATTGACGGTATTTTAGGCTGTCTCTTATACACATCTCCGAGCCCACGAGACCGTACTAGATCT
>OLII01000595.1_pt1 | contig 13570 bp, 14 predicted proteins | sample 1609481 | NCBI WGS metagenome assembly OLII01 (sample SAMN05416859, study PRJEB24817) | seawater metagenome | isolation source: Sea water | place: Canada:Atlantic | collected 2013-11
CGAGATCTAGTACGGTCTCGTGGGCTCGGAGATGTGTATAAGAGACAGTTTAAAGGCTTACTACCATTAAATTTAATATCATGAAGAGGTAATTATACCGTAACGTACTCATAAAAAGCAGCTTGTTAGTTCGATTTAATTTAGAATTATTCTTGATTTGTAAATAATTCCCTAACTTTACGTACTAGGAACGACCAATAATTAACTTTTACCCTCGCAATACTATGAAACAGGATTTATCTGAAATGATGTGTTTAGACATATACTTGTCTAAGCTGCCATCTCAAGAAGTTAACAACATTAAAAATACGCTTGATCATCCAATTTCAAAGGCATTGCCGCTTATGAGCTGGGATATCTACAGCGACCAAATGCATAAAAGCGGTATAGCATCTACCAAGAATAGCGAACTAAATGAGGTTGTTGCCCTATCTAAAAGATATAAATGGGAAAATGATTTTGATGCACTGTTTCAGGAGCATGCCTATGATGCGTTAATTGTTACTGACATCAATCAGAAAATCATTTGGCTCAACGATGGGTTTACTGGTATGACTGGTTATTCAAAAAAGTATGCCCTACATAAAACACCGAGATTCTTGCAAGGCCCTGAAAGTTCTCCTGAAGTTCGAAAAAGAATCAAACAAAAAATTGCGCTAAACGAACCCTTTAGTGAAACAATAGTGAACTACAGAAAGGACAAGTCGGTGTATACCTGCGAAGTAAAAATTATCCCTCTCTACAATAACGGAACGACACATTACATGGCGTTTGAAAAAGAAATCGTCTAAAAGAAATCTACTTTTAATCAAATGTAATTGAACACACACATGCACAATTACAAACAAGAAATTTTAAACGAAATAGGCTTTACCGAGCTTGTTTATGAGCGTTTACATAAAAAACTTCACGTACCACTTTCAAAGGAGAACATTGAAGCAATGGTTGTTCGAATTATTCGAGAAACCAAAGAGAGTGGCTATAAAAAAATTGGAAAAAACATCTACATCACTAGCAATGACAATACGATTAGACTGACCATTAATTACAGTACGAAACGTATTATTACAGCTGATAGATTGACTTAAAGACCAAATGACACTCTCTATTACCTACCAAATATGTTAAAATAGTCCTGCGACAATAGGACTGCAATTCTAACATCGAATGTTCACTAACTCTTTGTATAGAGTTTACTAACATCTCGACGATATTCAGTATTTTTAAAGAATCAAATGAATAAGACAACCGTTCCACAAGAATTGGCGTCTCATTGATGTAAGTAACTACGAAACAACTAGGTATGCTCAAAAAACAATTCTGGAAACAAACCGGCATCTTTGTCATAATCTTATTGCTCATTATAGCTGCACGAGAATATAGCGCGTACCAACTTATAGCACATGGCATAGTCTCCTACCAGGTGCATATGCTCTTGGGTATTGGTGCAAATATCATATTAAGCGTTGTTTCTTTTCTCTTTATAAAGAAACATGGGCTTTTGAGTATTGCCGGTATCCAAGGAACAAAACTTACAAAATGGTCTCTGCTGCTATTTCCTTTCTACCTAGTGCTACTTAACATAAGCACCATAGATGCACTACCGCAACATATTGGTATTCTTAATATTTTAATCCTTATTGTGTATTCCATATCTATTGGAGTTGCAGAAGAATTGAGCATTCGAGGGTTTTTACAATCCTACTTCATCAAGAATTTTGGCACATCAAAAAAAGCCATTGTACAATCCATTTTCGCTGCTGCTTTATTTTTTGGATTGATCCACTTATTGAATTTCGACAAGGGGATTTACGGAGAACTATCACAGGTCTTTTTTGCCTTATTCATTGGTCTTTTGTTTGGTGTTTTGTTAGTCATTACAAAAAGAATATATCCCTTAATCATACTTCACGCCATCATTGATTTTTTTGGAAAGTTAGACGCAACAGGACTCCCTATTAAGGAAAAAGTAGGTACTCCAATGGTATTAGAAAATGCTATTTTTATTAGTGTATTGGCATTGCCTTGTTTGGCATATGCCTTGGTATTACTAAAAAGAAATGAGCTAAAGCAGCAGGCTGTATAAATCGTTAACAGCTACAAATTAATAATCACGGTACAAAAAGAACATAGCAAGTGGAACCTTTAAGGATTAAAATACGAGCACATCACGAATTCAAAAGGATGCTATATTTTTCTATTTGGTTTGTATTCTATATTTTAGCTTAAATACAACTGCTATGTTTATAATAGCATTGCATCAATACCCTGTGAACTTATCGTTTTAACACATGTCACAATTACTAGAACAAACACATGTCACAATTACTAGAACAGAGAGAAAAATTAAACTTAACTCAAGAAGCGCTTGCAAAAAGAGCTGGAGTCTCGGTAAGAACGATTCAACGTATAGAGTCCGGTATTGCCCCTAAAGGCTATACATTGAAATCGTTGGCAAAGGCATTGAACATACCAGAAGAAGCACTTTTAGAGCCAAAGGAAAGCATTGCAGAGCCTGCTTTGAACCTTGTCCAGCTTATCAATCTCTCATCGCTACCTGTGGCTTTCATCCCCATTATTAACTTTATCGTACCGCTAAGCATTGCGCTGTTAAAAAAACAACTGCATCCTATCACCAAACAGATCATCACCATTCAACTACTATGGACTTGTATCTTCGTTATGACCTTCTTCCTTGCATTGCTATTTAATTTGGAGGAATTGGGACGCAGTATTGCTATGGGAATTTTACTGTTTTTGGTCTGTGTAAATGTATATATCATCCTTAGAAACAGTATCGAGCTGCGTAAAAACAACAAACTACACCTCTATTTTAAGTTTCAAATTTTATAGTTAACATCTACTAATGGCGGGCTTTGTCGGGTTTTTGGCAGGTGATTTATACCTGATTCTTTACTAAAAACATGATTTTTGCAACGGATACCTTACAAAAATCAATCACAAGATGATCTTCTCTAAAAAGCACACCATACCCATGTACTTTCTGCTCTTTTTAATGAGCAACAGTTTTAGTCAAATCAGCAACAAGGATTTGGCATCTATAGACACATTATTTTCTTCTTGGAATCATTCCAATCATCCTGGAGGCGTTGTATTGATAACACAAAAGGGAAAAACGCTATTCTCAAAAGCCTATGGTTTATCCAACATTGCATTCCAGCAACGAAATACAGCTAGTACACTATATAATATTGGCTCGGTTTCCAAACAATTTACTGCCATGGGCATTGTATTGTTAGCCATGCAAAACAAGCTTTCTTTGAACGATGCTGTGGCAAAACACCTCCCTAAATTTCCTGAATTTGGGCACACTATTACCATACGTCATCTACTCCAGCACACGAGTGGTTTAAGAGATTTTCATGGATTATTAGCATTGGCCGGCTGGAGAAGAGGAGACAACATTACAAACGAGGATGTGTATGGTCTCATGGAAGGTCAAAAAGAACTTAATTTTGTCCCAGGCACTGAATTCTTATACTCAGGAACTGGCTATATTTTAGCTGTCAAAATCATTGAAAAGATTACCAAGATGAATTTTGATCAATGGATGCGTGAAAATATATTTACTCCTTTAGGCATGTGTGATACATCTGTAGGGCTTCCCGATAGCTTAATGTCAAGGAGTGCGAACTCTTATTATGGCACAAATCAATTTAAAAAGGCTCAAAACTACTGGGGGTATTCAGGTGCGGGAAATATGTATTCTACTGCAAGAGATTTGAATGTATGGTTGCAGCAGTTTTCAACTCCGAAAAAAGAATGGAAAAAAGCGTTTGAGCAATTGCTAGAAACAGCAACGCTTCTCAACGGACACCGTACTGATTATGGTTTAGGGGTTCGTATTGATAGCCTTTTTGGAAAACAAATGGTACAACATGGAGGTGCTGTTGGAGGGTATCGAGCAATCGTACGTAGTTTCCCCGAAACGCAAGTAAACATGGTACTAATCTCAAATTTTTCAGGAAGCAATCTTGGGGCTAAAGCCCATCGTATTTCCAAACTCCTAGTCAAGGATTCTAATCTGAACAGCGTGCACAAGAGAAAAAACAAGCATCAACAAGAAGATAGGTTTATCAAAATCCCAACAAAAACGCTCAAACAACTCGAAGGGGTTTATTGGAGTCATGAAGAAAAAATAGGTCGGAAAATCTATGTAAAGAATGACACTTTAAGATATGTGAGCTCAAGGGAGAACAGCTGGCCATTGCTTCCACTCGATAGCACATTATTTAAATTAGGTATCCCTGGAGGTACAGGAACAACGGTACTCTTTAACACAAAGAGAAAAGAAATGATTGTTGGAAATGACCAAGCAGTGCCGGGTGTCTTTTCATACCTTCAAAGCAATCTTCAGAAACAAAAAACAAATCTCGAATTGCTTGTTGGACATTATTACAGTGAGGCCTTACAAACGAGTTACAGGATCTCTGTTGATGGTTCAGAGGTGTACATGACACATGCAAGGCACGGCAAGATTCAATTGACACAGCGCTATGAAACTGTCTTTTCGGGTAACTGGCCCTTACGTACTCTTGAGGTAAAAATGGATGAAGACAAAAAAGTAAAAGGCATCAGCATCTCCAATGGAAGAACTCGCAATGTGTGGTTCAAAAAAATGAAGTACCACTAATACATCATTTTAAAAAAAGTAAAGTTCACTCACAAATTACGCTCATAGCACTTGCAATTAATCCAGGCGCCTCGCTTCCTTTTTTAATAGTTGTGGAAATTTCTTTTTGAAACGATTCAATCTAGGAATGGATACTTTCTTTACATAAGGATTGTTCGGGTTGAGTCGCTCGTAATTTTGATGATAGCCCTCTGCCTCATAAAAGACGTCTAGTTTTGTAACCTCTGTCACAATACGCCCTTTGTAATAGGATTCGTTTAAATCAAGTATAAACGCATCTATGATCTTCTTTTCTGCTAGGTTCTGATAGAAAGCGATGGATCTGTATTGACTCCCATAATCTGGATGTTGTCCATTTTTTGTTGTTGGATCATGAGAACCAAAAAATACTTGAACCAAGGTTTTAAAGTTCACTTTAGCAGGATTGTAATATACTGCTACTGTTTCTGAATGACCTGTGGTGCCGGTTCCAATGCTTCTATAGGTAGGGTTTTTGGTACTTCCTCCAGCATATCCAGAGACCGCCTCCTCTACCCCTTCAACACTTTCAAAAATAGCTTCTACACACCAAAAGCAACCACTTGCAAAATAAGCTATTTTAAGCTCTTTACGTTGATCAAAAGTGTTTGAAACGGTGTCTTTTGTCTTAGAAAAACTAAGGATAATAAAGAGGAGCACAAGACCAGAAATAACATAATAAGGTTTGATATTTTTCATAATAATGAGGTATGTTTTTACCCTTTGTCGTGCGAGCATCACATTTCATACAATTGTTAAGAACTTTATAGGCACCCATGAAAGATATGTTGCGAAACAGCCCGAAGTTACTTACATTTGTTTGCTTAAAGATTGATAGTTTTCATGGAGCAATTTATAGTTTCTGCGCGTAAATACAGACCTCAAGTTTTTGCTGATGTTGTTGGACAACAAGCAATCACAAATACTTTAGAGAACGCTATAGCCAATAACCATTTAGCACAAGCACTCTTATTTACCGGTCCGCGTGGTGTTGGAAAAACATCCTGTGCTAGAATTTTAGCAAAACGTATCAATCAAGAGACCTCAACTTCAGAAGATGAAGATTTTGCCTTCAATATCTTTGAGCTTGATGCAGCCTCTAACAACTCTGTTGATGATATTCGAACGCTTACAGAGCAAGTTCGTATACCACCACAAACAGGAAAATATAAAGTATATATCATCGATGAGGTACACATGCTATCTCAGGCGGCCTTTAACGCGTTTTTAAAAACCTTAGAGGAACCTCCAGCGCATGCCATCTTTATTTTGGCAACCACAGAGAAGCACAAGATTATTCCAACTATTTTATCGCGATGCCAAATTTTCGACTTTAAAAGAATCGGTGTATTAGATGCAAAAAATTACTTGAAAATTATCGCAGAAAAGGAAGGAATTACTGCAGAAGATGATGCTTTGCACATCATTGCTCAAAAAGCCGATGGTGCAATGCGTGATGCCTTGTCTATATTTGACAGGGTGGTTAGTTTTTCTGGAAATGACTTGACCCGTGCAGCTGTGACCCAAAACCTGAACGTACTAGATTACGACACGTATTTTAGTATGACGGATCTTATGTTAACCAATAACATACCTGCAGTATTGCTTGGGTTTAACGAGGTGTTAAAACAAGGGTTTGAAGGGCATCATTTTATCAATGGATTGGCCTCTCATTTTAGAGATCTACTGGTGGCAAAAGACAAAGCCACCATCCCTTTATTAGAGGTGGGAGACGTTGCTAAAAAGAAGTACCTTGAGCAAGCCACCAAAGCCAGTGTGCACTTTTTAATGACAGCGATCAACAAAGCAAACGATTGTGATTTGAATTACCGAACGAGCAAGAACCAACGATTGCTTGTAGAATTGACCATCATGCAAATTGCCTCTATCACTTTTGATGGAGAAAAAAAAAAACCAGCTAACTATATAATCCCAGCGACATTTTTCACCTCACTTTCACCCGCCGCAAAAGGAGTTCCTGTGGTTGCGAAGCGAGAAAAAATGCAGGATAAACCCGTGGAAGCAACACGTGCAGCAACTGAAAAAAAGCCCGTACTAGAAAGCACAAAGCGCAAACCTTCTAGACTTTCATTAAAAAGCATTCACGAGAAGAAAGAGGAAACAACAGCATCTACCTTAGAAGAAAACTTTGACAATCATCCAAAAGAGGCTTTTACTCAAAAAGAATTGGAGCAAGCGTGGAAATCTTACTACGCCGTATTAATTAAGAACGGTCAAAAGAGTATTGCGTCCATATTAATTGCCGATACGCCGAAACTATTAGCCAATTTCAAAGTACAATTAACACTTCCTAACAAGCTGATGGCAGGGCAATTAGAGCGCGAAAAACCAGGACTAAATAAGCACCTAAGAGAAAGCTTAACCAATTATGGTATCACCATTCAAATTGTGGTTAGTGAGACGGTTACCAAGAAGTTTGTCTATACGCCTCAAGAAAAATATGAGAAATTGGCAGAGCTAAACCCTTTATTGAAGCGATTAAAAGAGGCTTTTAAGCTAGATTTATAGTATTTATAACACTGAAAAGCTTTTCATTTTCGACGATTTTTTTATCTTTAAACTTCATAAAAAAATTAGGTATTTTGCAAGTATTTAAAAACATCTTAATTGGTATTGCGTTTTCACCAAACCTAAAAGCCAACTTATTTGAGGCCGTACGTCTTTCAAATATGTTTGGAGCGAGATTGGTAGCTGTGCACGTTGGCGATAAGACAACTCAGAAAGAAACACAGCTTCAAGCTGTATTAAGTGAAGCTCCAGAACTATCTGTTCCCATGCAAACTATTTGGCAAAAAGGGACCCCTGAAAAGGTCATTCTTGACACGTGTAGCACACAAGAAATAGACCTCCTCATTTTAGGAGCACTTCAAAAAGAAAACTTATTCAAGTACTATGTAGGCTCTATTGCAAGAAAATTGACGAGAAATGCACCATGTTCTGTTTTACTATTAATAAAACCATCAGCAGAAAGAGTGCCTTGCAAACATATTGTTGTCAATGGTTTGAAAGATAAAAAAACAAAAGACACCATTGAAAAAGCATTTGCAGTTAGCAATTCATTGGCCTGTAAACGAATTACCATCGTCGAAGAAATTAGCCAAACAGAATTAGACATTAAAGTGAGTGATGACGCCACATTAAAAAAAGCAACTCTTGAAAAAGACCGTATCAAAAAACGTGAGGATTTGAGGGTTGAAAAAATACTCACTGAAATTGACTGTGAACAGACTTCTCTAAAAATACAGAGTATTTTTGGTCGTAGAGGCTATTCTATTGGTCACTATGCAAAAATTAAACGTGCTGATTTACTCATTATGAATGCCCCTGTAAAGACAGGTCTTTTAGATCGTATTTTTCCGCACGATCTTGAATATATTTTATCAGAATTACCAACCGATCTTTTAATTGTTAAATAGCCACTATGACAAAAGAAAATTCCTTTAAAACATTTGTTAGTGACATCCCACAAAACCTCTTTTCTGGTTTTGTTGTTTCTTTAATTGCATTGCCCCTTGGTCTTGGACTGGCCTTAGCCTCCGGAGCTCCTCCCATATCTGGGATCATTGCGGCCATTGTTGGTGGTGTTGTTTGTTCCCTTTTAGGTGGGTCAAACGTAACCATTACCGGACCTGGAAATGGATTGGTAGTTGTGATACTAGGCGCCATTACTACCCTAGGAAATGGCGACATGCAACAAGGTTTTTTATACACATTAGCTGCCATTGTGGTCTCTGGAGTGATCATGATTATTCTTGGTTTTCTTAGACTTGGGTCTTTAGGAGATTTCTTTCCTTCTTCGGCCATACAGGGCATGCTCGCTGCGATTGGAATTGGAATATTTGCCAAGCAAATTCATGTCATGCTAGGAAATCTGAACGCCAAGGGAAGTATTGTTGAATTGATGCTAAGCGTGCCAGAAGGAATCGTCTACTACATAACGTCAGAGGATCAAAGTGTCTTTTATGCCGGTTCTGTTGGAGTCATTAGTTTTTTAATTATGGTATTCTATAGCAAAATAAGAAACCGTTATTTCCAATTAATTCCCGCGCCCATGTGGATTGTGATGTTAAGTGTTGGTATGTACTATTATTATGACTACTTCTCTGATGCAGCCTATCCAATAGCAAAAAATTTATTAATCAGTTTGCCCGATGATGTACTCTCAAATTTTGCATTTCCTGATTTTGGAAAAGTGTTTGAATTTGATTTTATAAACGCCGTGATTGCCATTACCTTAATTGCCAGTATTGAAAGTTTGCTTAGCATCAAAGCTGTAGACAAATTAGATCCACTAAAAAGAAGGTCTAATGTTAATAAAGATATTAGATCTTTGGGTTTAGCTACGGTAATTAGTGGATTCTTAGGAGGTCTGAATGTGGTTACTGTGATTGCAAGAAGTTCGGTAAATGTGAACAACAAAGGAAGCAATAGATCTGCTAATTTCTTTCATGCTACATTTTTAGTCTTATTTATTCTCCTATTTGCAACAGAATTACGTAAAATTCCACTTGCAGCCTTGGCCGCAATCTTGGTGTATACAGGCTATAAATTAGCCTCTCCCGAAAACATTGCAAAAGTTTTTAAAATAGGAAAAGAGCAGTTATTGATTTTTTTAATCACCCTTATTGTAACCATTACCACAAGCTTAATTACTGGTATTGTACTAGGTATTGTATCGACATTCTTTATTCATGTCATTATCAATAAAGACATCATGTTATTTCTAAGAAACGTGCTAAAACCGAATGTTTTAATGTTTAAAGAGGATGATACCTACTTTGTAAGTATTGATAATTTTTCGAGTTTTTTAAACTACACCAAACTCAAATCAAAACTAAACCAAATACCTGAAAATGAAGAGGTTATTATTGACTTCTCCATGTGTGACTTTGTAGATCACTCTGTGATGGAAAACATGAACAACTATGCAGAGACGTTTAAACGAAAGGGAGGACATTTAGAAATCATTGGTTTAGACAACTACACCACTCGAAGTGAGCATCCATTTGCACTGCGAAAAAACATTCCAAACTTTATCAAACCTGCAAAGGGTACGCTTACAAAAAGACAACGAGCTATCCAGAAAATTGGTTCAGAGTTGCATTGGAACTATACAGCAATACAAAAAGAAGAGATTACAGAACTGCCTACTTTTGGCTACTTTAAAACACGACAAATAAATAAAGTTTCGAATATTGTTTCGAATGCGCAATGTTCGTTGTTTGATATTGAATTCTCTGAAGGTGAAATGATTGCCAAACAAGTAATTAGAGCAAGTATGCTCTATATCAAACTCGATAAAAGCATACCAGAATTCACTTTAGATAAGGAGGGCGTTTTCGAGTACATTTATCACTTTGCTGGTTTTAAGGATATTGATATTGACGAGCACCCTGATTTTTCAAAACGTTTCTATTTGTCTGGTAAGAATCAAGAAGCAATTAGAGCCTTGTTTACAGATGAGCTGGTTTTATTCTTTGAAAGCAATCCATATTACCATATTGAGAGTTCAAAACATGGTTTATTGATTCTTGGAAAAGAACGTTTGGCAGGAGTTAAAGAAATTAAGGCGTTGGCTGACTTTGGAATCAGACTGCAAAAAATAATTTCTTAAAGATGCATCGTTGGCGTTTGTTCCTCTTCTTAAGTATATTGCTAATACCGGCATTATCAGTTGCGCAAAACACATACAAATTAAGAAAGTATGCGCATGTGAAGTCATTTTACAAGGGCCTTTCGAAAGAGGCCACTGATCGCTGTATCGAGCATAACATCCCCCCTGCCGCACTGTTAGCGATTACAGGACTAGAATCTGGATGGGACAGTGGGTATATTGGACAAATTACAGGCAATATTTTAAGTTTAGGCTTGCGTAAGGGAGATATTGAATTGCCTGCATTGCGCCTCCCTAGAGACGTCAAAACAAAGAAGATACTTTTTGATTCTCTAGAAATTGCATCCTATTCGAAAGATGCATTAATCTGGGAAAACAGGCCTGAAAGTTTAAAAAAAGATTACCGGCCTAAGCAGATTGCAGGGACTCCTTACCAATTGGCCTATTTCAAATACCATCCTAAAGAAAAAATAGCAGCGAACTTGGCAAATATCACAGATTTTGTGACTGTGTTTATTGGCAGAAACAGTCGATTGAAAGCCTATAGAACTGCTCGAAAAAAAATGGATGACTTGGTTGCAAAACACGGCAAGGAAATCCTCTTAACAGAGGAAACTGCCATTGCTTTTGTTCATGAAATTGGCGGAAAACCAAATTCGTATAACTTCAGAGAGACTTGGCCTAAAAAAGTCGTTTATATCATCAAACAAGCTGGACTCTCTGCACTAACCACAGACTTGTTCAATGACATTCCTTTTGAGAAAAGCTGGTAATTTTTAACCCCCATTGCTATTGAATTTATGCGTAATTTTGCATTTTATAATTTTCTTTACCATGCTAGGATTACAATTTGAAACTGCAACTGCTTGGGCAGACATTGCCAAAGACAATTTGCAGCAAATATTAACAGATCATGCTTTTTTAGAACAGAAAGCTGCCTCGAATGCTGTTTCTCTCATTATTAATTATTCTGAAGAAACCAAATTAGTGCAAGCGATGAGTGCCATTGCTATTGAAGAAATGGAACACTTTAAAATGGTGCACGATTTGATGGTGCAACGTGGAATGGTCTTGGGTAGAGAACAAAAGAATGATTACGTTATTAAACTTCAAAAATTCTTTAAAAAGACAGGTGATCGAAAAGAGGCCTTGATTCAACGCTTGTTGATTGCTGCCTTAATCGAAGCGAGAAGCTGTGAACGGTTTAAAGTATTCTCTGAAAATATGAAAGACCAAGAACTCGCTGAATTTTACAAGAACTTAATGATTACAGAGGCCAACCATTATACCACGTTTTTAAGGTTTGCGAGACAGTATGAAGACAGAGCCATCGTAGACAAGCTATGGCATGACCTCTTGGCTTTTGAAGCAGACATGATGCGAAACCGAGGAACGCTTGCTAAAATTCATGGATAATGTTCTCTAAAGAGGAGGCTGCACAGCTACGAAAAGAATTTTGGACCAGCTTTGGAAAATCATTTCCTCGAAAATGGTTGTTATACAATACCAAAATCAAAGGGTTTGCATTTAAATTTCAGGCAAGCAGAAAAGAAGCTTCGGTATGTTTAGACATAGACCACACAGATGCCATTGCAAGTGAACTCTTATACGACCAAATGCTTTCGTTGCGCAGGTTGCTCGAAACAGCGCTTCCTGATGTTATATTTGACGAAACGTATGAACTTGAAAGTGGTAAAATTATCAGAAGAATCTATGTCCCTTTCGAACAAAAATTTAGCATTCATAATAAAAACACCTGGAGAGACTGCTATGATTTTTATCTAAAAACGATGGATGCATTTGAGTTGTTTTTCTATGAATATGAAGACTTTATCAAGCAAGCCATTGTTTGATTTTACTTGTACCTATCGTGTAAAATTTGGGACAGTAGCGCAAGGTTCGGTCTAAGCTAAGAAAAGCACCCTATACTATTTGATAAACTGAATGCTCATTGGGTAGTAGGGAGCTTCATTATTACGAGCCTTTAGCGCATTGATAATTGGAAATATCAGATAAAAAACACCAATTACCAGCAACCCAATGAATCCCAAGCCAAGAAACAATACTGCTGGAATGCAAAGAACAATATACAGCAACATTGATAATCTAAAATTGAGTATTGCTTTTCCGTGTTCATACATACCATAGACCTCATTTCGTTTCAACAACCACAATACAAGTGGCACAATGAACCCTCCTATTCCGGTAACATAATCTAATAGTTGACTTAAATGGGTAAGTACAAGTAATTGTTTATTTTCTTTCATCTGGTTCTGCTTCTATTGACATCTATGTGACGCTCAAATCTATCATTTGTTACAAAACAACGCTTTTGAAACTAATTTAACTGCGTATATTTGTACTATGATTCAAAACGATACCATTATTGCCTTAGCAACACCTGCAGGTGTTGGCGCTATTTCTGTAATTCGACTCTCTGGTGAGAAGTCTATTGAAATTGCGGATGCTTTTTTTACTTCTATTAAAAAAGGAAAGTCACTTTTAAGTCAAAAGACGCATACGATCCATTTAGGGCACCTGATTCACAATGACGTTGTTTTAGACGAAGTATTGGTCTCTGTCTTTAAAAATCCGAGATCATATACAGGTGAAAACGTTGTCGAAATTTCATGTCACGGGTCCTTGTTTATTCAGCAGGAAATTATTCAGTTGTTCCTACAGCATGGTTGTAGAATGGCGGACAACGGTGAATTTACCATGCGTGCTTTTTTAAATGGCAAGATGGATCTAAGTCAGGCAGAAGCCGTAGCTGATGTGATTGCATCCAATTCGGCAGCCTCTCATCAAATGGCTATTCAGCAAATGCGTGGTGGTATTACCAATGAATTGAAAGAATTGCGCGTACAGCTTTTAGATTTCGCAGCGTTGATAGAACTGGAATTGGATTTTTCTGGTGAAGATGTAGAGTTTGCAGACCGCACGCGTTTTAAAGAATTGGTTGCGCAAATTACGCTGGTTTTAAAACGGTTGATTGATTCTTTTGCTTTCGGAAATGCTTTAAAAAACGGCATCCCTGTGGCTATTATCGGAGAGCCAAATGTTGGAAAATCTACCCTATTAAATACACTACTAAACGAAGAAAAAGCCATTGTTTCTGATATTGCTGGTACCACAAGAGATGCCATTGAAGATGAATTGATTATTGACGGCGTGGCTTTTCGATTTATAGATACTGCGGGAATTAGAGAAACAGCTGTCTCTTATACACATCTGACGCTGCCGACGATCTACTCTGTGTAGAT
>OLII01000596.1_pt1 | contig 13562 bp, 6 predicted proteins | sample 1609481 | NCBI WGS metagenome assembly OLII01 (sample SAMN05416859, study PRJEB24817) | seawater metagenome | isolation source: Sea water | place: Canada:Atlantic | collected 2013-11
TTGTTACCATGGCCAATACCAATTACAGCACCTGTTTTTGGTGAATAAATTAAAAACCCGTTAACATCATATTTATCATCAGCGAGTACGAGTTCTTTTTTTAGGGTCTCATCAAGTAAGTTGACTTTGAAAACAGCAGATCGCCCTTGATGAAGAGCACTTATATATAAGATATTAGGGTCTAAATCAAACCCTAAAATATGGACAACATCTTTCTCAAATACTTCATAAGACCACAAGTCTCTTTGCAATTTTCCATTTATATCATACAAGCGGTAAAAAATTTTTGTTTCATCTCGGCGATAAGCTATACGTACTTTTCCCTGTTGATCTGCATACCAATCAATAGTATAACTCTTAAACTTCTTCACTCTTTTTCTTTTATTCGTTCGCACATTAATTTTATATACAGAAGGATAGTTTGCTTTGTCATAAGCAATAGCCATTAAAATTTCATTGGGTTCCTCAGGTATAAAACTTATGACATTATCTTGAAATTGAGCCGAGTATTCATTTGACTTTGGTTTCACTAATAAAGTTAAGCCTTCCTCTGTTGATAAGTCATACTTATGTAAACGAGTAGAGGTGTATTTCAATGAACGTTGCTTGGAAGTGTGTGCTGAACTGATAAGTAAAACGTCATTATTAGCCCAAGCGAACCAATTTAATATCACTTCAACATTATCAGCTTTTAATATGAGTTTTTTTCAGCTGTTTTAAAGTTGAAAGTCATTAGGAATAAAGTACCGTTATTGTTTTTAATCATAGCGATAGTATTACCGTCAGGGGAAAGTTTTACTTGGCTGGTATCAGGAAGACTACTATAAGCTTCTAGAGGTAAATATTTCTTTGTTGGAACTTGAGAGTAACTATAAGTCGATAGAAGTAACAATATTAGGGTAAAAATCAATGTGGTATATGTGATATTAACTCGAGTAAAATTGGAGTCTGAGGGGGTATTCACTTTAACAAGTCCTTGTTTTGTTTTTTAAAAGGAAGGTGACTTTAACAGGCTCGCGACTATAAATCACTTTGTAAAATATAAAAATATCTTCCCATAAAACTTTCTTTCTAAGCTTTTGATTTTAAGGTGTAAAATCTTGTTTTATGTTATCACTCCTTGTGCTTACTCAATATTATTTACACTGCATTAACAATACAGTAGTCTAATGTCGTGAAAATAAAGAACTTAACGCAGGGAATAATAATGTTAACAATAAAAAATTTATCTAAAACATACGATAACGGTGTAAAAGCACTGGATAATGTCAATCTAGCAATACCTAAAGGCATGTTTGGTTTACTTGGTCCAAATGGCGCGGGTAAATCATCATTAATGCGCACCATTGCCACATTACAAGATGCAGACAGTGGCAGTATTGATTTTGATGGTATCGATGTACTCAATAACCCACAGGCATTGAGACAACGCTTAGGTTACTTACCGCAAGATTTCGGCGTTTATCCACGTATTAGCGCTTACGAATTACTGGATCATTTAGCGGTTTTAAAAGGCTTAAAGAACTCTGCAGAACGTAAAGAAGCCGTTGAAGGTTTGTTAGCACAAACCAACCTTTACCAACACCGCAAGAATGCCGTAAGTGGGTTTTCCGGCGGTATGCGTCAACGTTTCGGCATTGCTCAGGCGTTGCTTGGTGATCCAGACTTATTAATTGTTGATGAACCAACGGCAGGGTTAGATCCAGAAGAGCGTAATCGCTTTCACAACCTATTGGTAAGTTTAGGTGAGGAAAAAGCCATTATCTTATCAACTCATATTGTTGAAGATGTCACTGAACTTTGTCCTAACATGGCGGTATTAGCATCAGGGCAAATTATTCTTGAAGGTAACCCGGTTGAAGTGACGAGTCAGCTTAATGGCCAAATATGGCGTAAAGCTATTGCTCAAGCTGAAGTAGCCAGTGTTGAAGAGCAATACAATGTTATCTCTAAACGCTTATTTGCCGGGCAAACCATAGTACATGTTATGGCTGATAATGCGCCATTAGGCTTTGAAGCAGCACCGGCAAACTTGGAAGATGTTTACTTCTCGACATTAAATCAACATCGCTCACGAACTGCTGAAACGTCAGTTGAAACATCAACTGAATCATCTGCTGAGTCATCAGTAAAGAGTAACGTGGCTTAATAGCGCAAACTAAGAATAAGGAATTACTTATGTTGATGAAAATGTTCGCCTTTGAGTGGCGCTATTTTACTAAACAACCCTCTTTTTATGTCACCAGTTTGATTTTCTTTTTATTAACGTTTTTTGCAACGGTTAGTGAGAATGTTCAAATCGGCGGTGGCGGAAACGTTTTATATAACGGCCCTTTCTCTATTGCTCAAACGCTATTGATTATGGGGTTGTTCGCCATGTTTTTAGTGGTCAACTTTGTTGCAAGTACCGCGACAAGAAACGATAGCAGCAAAATGTCGGAGTTACTTTATAGTAAACCGATAAATCCGCTAAGTTATCAGTTAGGACGATTTTTAGGCTCGTTTGCAATTGTTGCTACCGTTTTTGCTTTTGTACCTTTAGGTATATTGATTGGTAGTTTACTCGGTGGTTTAGTGGGTTGGATTGATCCTGAGCGATTAGGGGCAACGAACTTAAGCCATTATTTTACGGCTTACTTTTATTTGTCATTGCCAAGTCTATTTGTGCTGTCGTGCTTTTTCTATGCGGTAGCGATTAAGTTCCGCTCGATGATGGCGGTTTACCTTTCTGCGGTAGGTTTATTTATTCTTTACACGATTTCAGGTCAGTTATTAAATGAGCCTGAATATCGCACCATGTCAGCTTTACTTGACCCATTTGCATTAAATACCTTTGGCGAAGTAACACGTTATTGGACTATGTTTGATAAAAATAATAGCCCGATTGAGCTCAGTGGTATGTTACTTGAGAACCGCTTACTTTGGCTTGGTATTTCAGTTGTGATCATGGCACTTTTTGGTGGTTTTAGGTCTAAAGTGCGTTTAAGCCAAGTTAAGGTTAAGAAGCAAAGTAAAAAAGCCCTTAAAAAGGCTGACGCACAGTTGGCATTGCAAACAGAAAAGATCCCTCAGCTTTTAGATAATAATATTTCAACAAAAAGTGCCGGTGTGCAAAGTGGTGCTCATATGCGTATGCGTATTTTGTTTGAAATAAAACAAGTGATATTTAGTGCGCCATTCTTAGTGCTTGCTGTATTAACTATTTTTATGCTGGTTGCACCACTTGTCGATCCTCAAGGTATGTTTGGTACACCTAATTGGCCGTTAACGCAAAATATGGTTGAACTTATTGCTGGCTCAACAGGCTTATTAATGATGATTGTGCTTGCTTATTACAGTGCTGAAATTGTTTGGCGTGAGCGTAACTCGGGGATGGGCGATATTGTCGATTCTATGCCCGTTAATAATATCACTTTTTGGTTATCTAAGATTATTGCCATAAGTTTGGTCTTAGTACTGCTTTATGTTTGCGGCGTCGCGGTTACGGTTACTAACCAGTGGTTACTTGGCTATAACAACCTTGACCTTTCACAATACGTTGTTCGTTTAGGTTACTTAGGGTTAATACCATTAATTTTTACCGCAGTATTAGCTTTTTTCTTACAGGTTATTAGCCCAAATAAATACATTGGTATGATGTTATTCGTTCTCTTTATCATTAGTTCGATTACCTTAAGTAATTTTGGCTTTAGCCATAATATGTTTCAGTTTTCTAGCGCTCCACAAGTGCCTTATTCTGACATAAATGGCTATGGCAGTTTCTTAGAAAGTAACCATTGGTATATGCTTTATTGGGGTGGGGTAACACTTGTGCTAGCGAGTTTAACTTATGCACTTTGGCATAGGGGACCAGCACAAAAACTTAAAACTCGTATTAAGAAAGTGAGTTATTACCTTGCCGCGCCAGGAAAAGTGACTATAGCGTTAGGCTTAGTATTATTTGTCGGGGCCGGTAGTGTTATTCATTACAATACCCGCGTGGTCAATGAATTTATGATCAGTGATGATCGTGAAGATTTACAGGCTGCCTATGAGAAAAAGTATGTTGAATATCTCAATGCCACCATTCCAACCGTCACTAAAACACACGCGAAAGTCGATATCTTCCCAGAAGAGAGACGCATTGAAGCAGTAGCTGAGTTAACGCTAACGAATACTTCAAACCAAGCGATTGATAAGTTTTTAGTGGCTAAACCCCAACATACACAGCAATGGAATGTTGAGATTGATGGCGGAAAGTTAGGTGAAGTTGATGCTAAATTTGATACCGCATGGTTCACTTTTGACCAGCCCCTTCAGCCTGGAGAAACCCGTCAAGGTAAGCTCACCGCTATCCGTGATAATAATGGTTTTACCGATGGCAATAATGATTTTAACTTAGTTAAGAATGGTACTTTCATTAATAACTTTGAGTTATTTCCAGTTTTTGGCTATCAAGCAAGTTATCAACTTACTGATCGCCATGACCGTAGAAAGCATGAATTAGCGCCTTTACAAAGAGCAAATAAGCTTGAAGATGAGCGTTTTTACAATGAAAGCTTCTTTGGTAATGGTGTCGGTTTTATTGATTTTGAAGCAACGATTTCTACCTCAAAAGAGCAATTTGCGATAGCGCCAGGCTATTTGCAATCAGAAAAGGTTGAAGGAAATCGCAAGATATACCATTACAAAATGGATGCACCTATCGTTAACTTTTACTCAGTGATGTCTGCCAAACTTGCTAATAAAAAGCAGCAATATAAAGGTATAGACATTGAAGTTTATTACCATGAAACGCATGAGATGAATGTGGATCGTATGATTGAGTCGGTTAAAGACTCAATAGACTACTTTACTGAGCACTTTGGACCTTATCAGCATAAACAAATGCGTATTATTGAGTTTCCTGGCTATCGCAGCTTTGCCCAAAGCTTTGCTAATACCGTGCCTTACTCTGAAAAGATAGGATTTATTAGTGACTTACGTGATCCTGAAAATATTGATCCTGCTTATTATGTCACCGCACATGAGGTTGCTCATCAATGGTGGGGTCATCAAGTAGGTGCTGCAAATGTGCAAGGTAATGCCATTATTTCTGAAAGTCTTTCGCAATACAGCGCATTGATGGTAATGGAGAAAAAGTATGGAAAAGATAAAATCCGTAAGTTTTTAAAATACGAGTTAGATCGCTACTTACGCGGACGCAGTGTTGAAGCTATTGAAGAAATGCCGTTGTTCCGTAGTGAAAATCAGCAATATATTCATTATCGAAAAGGCTCCGTTGTCATGATGGCACTTAAAGATCGTTTTGGTGAGGCAAGAGTCAATGCATCATTGAAAGGTTTCTTAGAAGACTTTAAGTATCAAAGTACACCTTATCCAACTACGATAGACTTAATGGCTTATATTACCGAAGGGGCAACACAGGAAGAGAAATCTTTTGTCAGCAATATGTTTGAGCATATTAGTTTATATGACTTAAAAACTACCGACGTAAAAGTTGTTGCTGTTGTCGGTAAAGAAGACTTTTATGATGTAACACTGACTATAGATGCTGCATTAAAAAGGGCCGATGGACAAGGTAAAGAAACAGAAGTTGAGTTTGTTGATTTGATAGATATTGGTTTGTTTAATGCAGATCCAGAAGATCTTTCGGCAAAAGACTTTGTCTTATATTTAGCGAAGCATGAAATTAAAACCGGTAGTAATGAGGTGACTATTCGCGTGCAAGGTAAACCAACCTTTGCCGGAGTAGATCCTTTTGTTAAGTATATTGATCGAGATAGCGCCGATAATATTTATCGTTTATAGCAAGTGATGCTCAGTTCACCATGAACTGAGCGAATCTTAGTATCAAATGCGTAAAGCCTTGTGTAAAGCTTGTAAATACAGCGATACACAGGGCTTTTTTGTTTTTTTAGGCTTTGCCTCTGTTCTTCTTAGGTGTTATTGAGTAGATTAGTGCGTCACCTATTGGGTGGACAGATAATAATAATAAACGTTGAAGTAAAAGGTTAGCTTTGTTCAGCAGGCATAAGAATAATTTTGGGGAAATAAATGGGTGTTTCAAGAGGCGGCTTTAGTTCGCGAATAGGTTTTATTATGGCGGCGGCAGGGTCTGCAGTCGGCTTAGGTAATATTTGGGGCTTTCCTACCCAAACTGCCAGTAATGGTGGTGCTGCTTTTGTTCTAGTGTATTTAGTACTCGCTTTTTGTTTAGCATACCCAGCGTTTATGGCAGAGCTGTTAATCGGTCGGTATGGCCAAGCTAACGCTGTAACCAGTATGGAAAAAATTGCCCGCAACACCTGGCAAAAGCGCTTTGGCTTTATTATTGGTTTTGGTGGCATTATTTGTGCTGCGTTAATTCTAAGTTTTTATGGCATTATTGCCGGTTGGATGATGTCTTATGCTATCGAGCCTTTAGCTCGGCTTGGCGGTTTAACTGGTGCAGCAGACTGGCTGATAAACCATTCACTTACCCGTAATATTCTATTTACTGCGCTCTTTATGTCTTTAACCATTTTTATCATTCGCCGTGGGGTAGAAGAAGGTATTGAAAAGTGGTCGAAACGTTTAATGCCAATGCTAATTGGCTTACTGATATTATTGATTATTTATGTATTTACCCTAGATGGCGCAAGAGAGGGCTTTAAAGCTTATTTGAATCCTGATATCTCAAGAGTACTTGAACCTGACTTATTGATCAGTGCCTTAGGTCAAGCGTTCTTCTCGTTATCTCTAGGAACGAGTGTGATGATAATCTACGGCTCATATATAGCTAAAAAAGAGAACTTAGTCACCCTAGGAGCACAAGTTACGTTAATTGATGTATCCATAGCCTTTCTAGCCGGTTTACTTATTATTCCAGCAATGTATGTAGCACAGGCGCAAGGTGTCACTATTTTCGCTGAAGATGGTAGTTTAGTTTCGGGACCTAATTTAGTTTTTGATGTCTTACCGACACTATTTAATGGTATGGGAGCTGTTGGATTATTTGTCGCGTTCGGATTTTTTGTATTGATGTCTGTTGCTGCGTTAACATCAAGTATTTCAATGCTTGAAGGTCCGGTTTCTTTTGCGGTAGAGCGCCATGATGTGCCTCGTGAGAAAGCCACCACCATTATTGGTTTACTCATTTTAGTATTTAGTATTGTGATAGTGATTAATTTATCTTGGATGTTAGATTTTATTGCGACGTTATCAACGCAATACGGTCAGCCAATCATTGCCATGCTGTGTTGTGTTTTTGCCACGTGGATTTGGCACAGAAGTGATATCTTAAGTGAGATTAAGCAAGGTAATGAAGCAGTGGAGCATAGTATTTTTTGGAAGATTTGGCCGTGGTACACTAAGTTTGTTTGTCCAACGGCTATCGCCTTAGTATTTTGGCACTCTCTTTAATTCTTGTTGGTTGAAATTTATACGGCTTTTCTATGTAGGATTAGCCGTATGTTCGTGTAGCAGACTACACGTCACATACTCTGCCTTGCCTAAATATCAAACATGTAGCTGTAAAGCTAAGTATTACTTAATTAAAATATTAAAAATATTCATATCTTAAAGCAATCGAATTTTAAAGCCTTGGCCAGTTTAACTGCCAAGGCTTTTTTATTGCCGTTAGTTGTTCGGTAGTTTGCTTTGAAAGGTAGCTCTCGCCGCTACTTGGCGGTGAGATAAATTCAAACGCCTCGTCTAAATAACTGAACTTTAGCGCGTAGGCGTGCAAGTAACCTCGATCGGCTTTTGCACTTTTATCGTTAGATTGTGGGTAATAAAGCGGGTCACCAACAATGGGTGCGCCAATGCTACTTAACGCCACTCGTAACTGATGGGTTTTTCCTGAGTGGGGTTTTAGCAAGTATAAGCGCTGTTTATTGGCAATTGAATATGAAAAAAATTGAGTGATGGCAGGGTTGTCCATACTACGTAATAACTTGAACATACCACGACGACTCTTTGTCATATCTCCTTTGATTAAGCCCTGTTTTTTACTTGGCTTTTTATCACTGATGGCGAGGTAGTACTTGTCAATATTGTGGTTTTCAAAGAGTTTGCCAAAGTATTGTGCTGCAGCAAGCGTTTTAGCAAAGATAACTAAGCCAGAAGTCATTTTATCTAAGCGATGAACAGGGTATAGCTCAACCTCAGTAATGTTGTTATCCTGCTGTTTTTCTGATTGATTTTCTAGCTGGCGCTTTACTTGTGAGAACAACCCTGAGCCAATGTCACCCTCATCGTGAAAGTTTACCCCTGGCGCCTTATCAACAACAATAAAATCATGATGTTCTGTAATAGTTTTAAACATTTAAATTAGCCGCTTACTCTTTATGTTTGCTATGATAATTCAATCTTAAATATTTTACTCTTTTTACAGGATGTTATTTTGCGAAATTCAGCTAAAAAACACTTTTCTGCACAACTAATAAACACATGTAAATCCACCTTTAGAGTCACGGCAATTGCAGCAAGTACTGCACTATTATTTGCCTGTAGTAGCCAAGATACTACGCCTTTGCCTAAAGGGGTTAGTTTGGTTGAAACGGTTGTTGCTAAAGAAGATACCATTAACATACCGTTTAAAAAGTTTACCTTAGCCAATGGCTTAACGGTGATTTTGCATCAAGACAATTCAGATCCTCTTGTGCATGTTGATGTTACCTATCATGTTGGCTCAGCTCGTGAGCAGTTAGGTAAGTCGGGCTTTGCACATTTCTTTGAACATATGATGTTTCAAGGCTCGCAAAATGTTGCTGATGAGCAGCACTTTAAAGTGGTTACGCAAAGTGGTGGTAACTTAAATGGGACTACCAACTCAGACCGTACAAACTACTTTGAAACGGTACCTAAAAACCAATTAGAAAAAATGCTGTGGTTAGAATCAGACCGAATGGGCTTTTTACTCGAAGCAATTACCGCTGAGAAGTTTGAAGTTCAACGGGCAACGGTTAAGAACGAACGCGGACAAAATGTCGATAATCGCCCTTATGGACGTTTGAACGAAACGGTCAATCAAATGATTTTTCCGCGTGAACATCCCTATTCATGGCCAACTATTGGTTATATGTCTGACTTAGATCGTGGCAACGTTACAGATTTAAAAGAGTTCTTCTCGCGCTGGTATGGTCCTAATAATGCAGTATTAACCATTGGTGGTGATATTGACGAAGCGCAAACCCTTGCATGGGTAAATAAGTATTTCGGAGATTTAAAAATCGGTCCAGAGGTTGAGAATATAGCAAAAACATCAGTAAGCTTGGATGAGAATCGCTATTACTCGTTTACCGATAACGTGTCGCTACCTTTGCTTTATATCAGTTACCCGACCGTTTATGGCATGCACGAAGATGAACCCGCACTCGATGTACTTGCTAATATCCTTGGTGGTGGACCAACGTCACTGTTATACAAAAACTTGGTTAAATCAGGTGTTGCTGTTCAAGCAGGAGCGAGCCATCCATGTCGTGAACTTGCCTGTGGTATGAATTTCTATGCTTTACCAAACCCACAACAAGGGTTGTCATTGACTAAAATAGAGCAAGTTATCAATGATACTTTAGAAGAGTTTTTAGAGCGCGGCGTTAATGCTGATGATTTAATGAAAACTAAAGTAGGTATTGAAACCGGCACTATTTACGGCTTACAAAGTGTCTCTGGTAAAGTATCGAGTCTGGCGCATTATCAAACCATGCTAAGTAATGCTAATTATACCGAGCAGCAAGTTGCTCGCTATAACAAGGTAACCAAAGCGGATGTTATGCGTGTATTTAAGCAATACATTCAAGGAAAAGGTGCGGCAGTACTATCCATCGTGCCTAATGGTCAAGAGGCATTAATCGCAAAAGCGAATAACTTCACTTTACCTGATGTTAGCAATCCACCTGAGTTGGCTCAGTTAAATACGCCTATCATGAAAAATAACAGCAACTTTGATCGCAGTGTAATGCCAGGTGCAGGTGCTAACCCACAAGTTACTGTGCCTACTTTATGGCGTGAATCATTTGATAATGGTATCGAAATCATTGCCACTAAAAACAGTGAAACGCCAACGGTAAGTATTTTATTAAGTCTTGATGGTGGTGTGCTATTAGATTCTGTCGAAAAAGCCGGTTTAGCAAGTTTGACGGCTAGTTTGATGAATGAAGGAACAACGGTACACAGTAAAGAAGAGTTATCAAACGAACTTGCTTTATTGGGTAGTGATATATCAATTGGTGCGGGTGGACGAAACACTTACATTAAAGTGAGCAGTTTAGTGAAAAACCTTGATGCAACCTTAGCACTAATGAATGAAATGATGTTCAAACCGGCATTTGCACAAGATGATTTTAATCGTGTTAAAAACCAATTGATTCAAGGTTTACAACAAGGCAATAAAGATGCCCGTACCTTAGCAAGCAAAGCGTTAAAGCAAGTGACGTATGGTGAAGGCAATCGCTTTGGTTTACCTGATAGTGGCACCATTGCCACGGTTTCTGCAATCACCCTTGATGATGTTAACGCCTTTTATCAAACATATTTTTCTCCAGCAAAAGCAAGTTTAGTTGTTGTTGGTGATATTGATAAAGCTGATTTTCTTAGCAAACTTTGGCCATTAAAATCATGGAAAGGCAATGATTATAAGATAAACGGCGACTTTACATTCCCGGAAGTGACGCCGAAGAAACTGTATTTTGTTGATTTACCTAATGCTAGTCAGTCGGTTATCAAGTTATCCCGTCGTGGTATGACCTATGATGCAACGGGTGAGTATTTCAAAGCAACATTAATGAACTATCCGTTAGGTAGTGCTTTTAATAGCCGTATTAATTTAAACCTTCGTGAAGACAAAGGTTATACCTATGGCGCTTCAAGTTACTTCTCTGGTGGAAAAACCTTAGGCCGCTTTAGTGCTGGCGCTAGTGTTAAGAAAGAACATACTTATGATTCAATGGTTGAAATTGAGCAAGAGCTGAAGAACTACCAACAGCATGGTTTAACAGCTGATGAAGTCACTTTTATGCGTCAAGCTATCTCACAAAATGAAGCGCTTAGTTTTGAAACGCCAAGTCAAAAGAGTGGTTTCTTAAGACAGTTATTGCAATTTAATTTACCAACAAACTATGGTGAGAAACAAAGTGAGATCATTAACACTATTACTTTGGCTCAGTTAAATGCTATTGCAGCAAAAGAATTAGCAAAACCTATGCAATGGATTGTGGTTGGCGACGGTCAAGTAGTTAAACCGCAACTAGAAAACATGAATGTTGAAGTGGTTGATCTTGAATTATCGAAGTAAACTTTTTGATATAAACTATTTAAAATAAACATAGTTTAGTATTGAAAAATACCAACAGACCCCTCATTTATATCGTTATTGATATGGGGTCTGTTTCATTTTAGGGCTGTTATTCTCCACTAAGTAGGAATTATTTTGACACTCTCACTAACTGACTATATTGGCGCATTTAGCCAAAATGAAAATTTGGCTGCTATCTCAGGCATTGGGCGCGGTATAGAGCGAGAAGCTTTAAGGGTTTTACCTGAAGGTAAATTATCCGAACATGGCCACTATTACAATTTAGGCTCCGCACTCACCCATGGGCAAATTACCACGGATTACTCGGAAACTTTATTAGAGTTTATTACCCCAGTAACCCACTCACCTGAGCAAGCTATTGCACAATTGCAAGATATTCAAAAGTATACTTTTGAAAATATTGAAGGAGAGTTATTGTGGCCAATGAGTATGCCATGCTTTGTTAATGATGCCGAAAAAATTCCTTTAGCACAGTACGGTAGCTCAAATATTGGCAAAATGAAGACAGTGTATCGTCAGGGGCTAAAAAACCGTTATGGCTCTATGATGCAAGTCATTTCAGGTATTCACTTTAATTTCTCTTTCTCAGATGATTTCTGGGGAGTTCAGCAAAGTTTACTTGATCCACAAAAATCACTGCCAATTGCCGATTTCATTTCTGAGCGTTATTTTTCTGTGCTTAGAAACTACAAACGCTTTTGTTGGTTAATTCCATATTTATATGGCAGTTCACCAGCATTATGTGGTTCATTCTTACAAGGAAAAGAACAAAAGCTTCCTTTTAAAAAGACTCCTGATGGTGCTTTATATCTGGAGTATGCCACTTCATTACGTATGAGTGACTTGGGTTACACTAGCTCAGAGCAATCGTCTCTAAAGATTTGTTATAACAACTTAGAAGATTATGTTGAAGGCGTGCAACAAGCAATAAAGTTGAAATCAACAGATTTTGCTGATATTGGCGTAAAAGTTGATGGCAAGTACCAGCAGCTTAACGATAATGTGCTGCAAATAGAGAATGAACTTTATGCGCCTATTCGCCCTAAACGAGTAGCTAAATCAGGGGAGAAGCCTTCTGTTGCTCTAGGAGAGCGCGGCGTAGAGTATATTGAGGTGAGGGCGTTAGATGTAAACCCTTTCTCTGATACTGGCATAAGCCTTGAACAGATTCACTTCTTAGATATCTTCCTGACTTTTTGTGCATTTGTAGATAACCAAGAATTTGATTGTGCCGCACAAAGAGCTCACGATAAAAATATGGATGAAGTGGTTATTCGCGGACGTGATCCCGAGTTATTGTTATCTGATACCAACGCTCATGGTGAAGTTGAATTGAAGTCAGTGTCTAAATGGGGCAATGAATTGTTTGATCAAATGAGCCAAGTAGCTAACTTGTTAGACCAAGCTTATCAAACGACACAATACAGTGAAGCGATTGTTCGTGAGCAAGCAAAGGTTAATGATTCAAGTCTAACGCCGTCAGCGCAGTTATTAGATATTATTAAAGAGCAATGCTTGTCAGGTTATGCTTTAGAAAAAGCTAATCAATATCAACAGCAAGCCATGGCGCGTGATTATCAGTTTTATGATCAAAACTACTTTAATCAAACCGTACCAGAATCACACCAAGCACAAGCTGATATTGAAGCTGCAGATAAAGTTAATTTTGATGACTTTTTAACGCAGTATTTTGCTTAACTCAATGAGTGAATACTCAGACCCTCTTTTATCGAAGAGATAAAAAAAGCGCGTCAAGTTGACGCGCCGCTTATCTGTTAAGCAAACCCAAGTAAAGGTACTTAGGTTAAGTGAAAGCAATCCAGGGAAGAATGTTTCAACTGTTTTGACTATGCAACAATGACTAAGTTCATTTTTATTGAAAAAAAGTTCAAATTTTAAACAGTACCCTGCTAAGTTTGTGATTTGTTAGTTGTATAAAGTCTTAATTAAAGTCAAAGCCCTTCTAAAACTCTCCACAGAATACGCTCAATTTTCAGCTGGAAGCTCATGTGCAGCAGATAAAAATGAAACCATCACTTTAAGAACGGAATAGCATACTGGTTATTCCTTAGTTCTCTATCCACTAAATTAAAGAAAAAAATGCGCTCAATTTTTTTATTAAAGGTAAGAGCGTATAAAACTTGAAACCATCACTTTAAGTGCGGAATAACATAGTTGTTATGTATGAGTTAACCAAATTTAAGACAAAAAAAATGCGCTCAACATAGGAGAGCGTATAAAACTTGAAACCATCACTTTAAGTGCGGAATAACATAGTTGTTAT
>OLII01000597.1_pt1 | contig 13549 bp, 10 predicted proteins | sample 1609481 | NCBI WGS metagenome assembly OLII01 (sample SAMN05416859, study PRJEB24817) | seawater metagenome | isolation source: Sea water | place: Canada:Atlantic | collected 2013-11
AGATCTAGTACGGTCTCGTGGGCTCGGAGATGTGTATAAGAGACAGGTTTAGGGGACTCGAGAGCCTTCAATTCTATGGCATGTTAAATGCAGCGCCATGAAGATTGTCAATGGGAAGTCATCATAATGAGCGAAAGCGTAGCGGACTTAACTGAAAATCAGGTCAACTTGATTAAAAAAGCAGATATACAAAGGTCTGAAAATCTAAAGTTTTTCAAAGAGTTCCATATCAAAATTTATGAAAGATTTAAAGATTTTAGACTAAAAAACTATAACGTAAGTTTTAACACAAAGTTAAGCCAATTCGATATATTCCAAAATGGTAAGTCAATCTATAATGATATGCCAATTTCCTATGCTAAAGAGGAATTAGCCCAATTTTATGAAAAATACTCTGAAGGTAAACATTTTATAACCCTTAGGGCCCCTTTTGATAATTATATTCTACCAAGATACTTCCACCAATCTTGTACAAAACTTTTAGAAAAATCCCCCATAAAAAGAGAAAATTATGATGGTTATATAATGCCGGATTTTTATCCCTTAATGGCATTTCATGGGGTGGGAGCAGGTTACCATATTAGAGAGTTTTTAAGCAGCCATGTGGTTATTAACTGCTTGATTGTTGAAAATGATGAAGAGCTATTTGCAGCATCACTTTATACAATTAATTGGAAAGAGATTTGCCAAACATTTGTTAAGGATAAAAATAAAAACATTCATTTTATTATTGGGCCCGTGGAAAGCGACCAAAAGCTTATGGCGCTTGAGTTTCATTATCTGTCCATGCATTGCCCCTTGTATCCCATTAGCACTCTCTTTATTAATCACAGAAATGAAGATATTTATAGAAGATTAACCAAAAAAATCAATGAAGATACTACGGCCTTTGCAACAGTTTGGGGACATTACGACGATGAAATATACCAGCTTAATAACTGCCTGCACAATTTAAATGCTGACCATCGAATTATACAGCCCAACAAGCCTGAATTTATTGATATTCCGGTGTTCATTATTGGGGGTGGACCATCATTATCAGAAAGAATAGAGCAACTTAAAAAGCATAAAGGAAAAGCCATTGTCGTTTCTTGTGGTACCGCCATTCACTCCTTGTATCACTACGGTATTAAACCTGATATCCACTTTGAATTAGAGTCTCACCTGGTGACCCTGACGCACTTAAAAGCACTGAAAGATGATGAATGGTTAAAAACCATACCTATAATTGGTCCCACGCAAATTCCGCCACGGGTTTTTAATTTATTTAGCTATAAAACACTTTACTTTAAAGGTGAAAGCGCTACAAATTTTCTGTTTGGTGATAAAGATTCTGCAGTAAATAGAGGCACACCCACTTGCTCTAATGGCGCATTAGCATTATTTCTTCATTGGGGCTTTAAAGAGATATACCTATTTGGTATTGATATGGGGTATAAGGATACCGCTAATCATCATGCCAAAGGTGCTATTTACTACACAACAAAAGACAAGGACCTTTTACTAGGATCCGATGTAGAAAAAGAAGCTGTAGTCAATATTGATGGTGTACATGGTGATACGCTAAAAACCAAGCCCATTTTATATACGGCTAAACGAACCATTGAAAACTGCGCTATTGTTTTCAGTAAAACCTCCACCATATTTAATTGCTCTGATGGCGCCAAGTTAGACAGTACTATCTGGCTAAATGAAAGCGACCTTAATGGCAGGTTGGAAAATCGAAGCACTGAGCATAATAAACATGAGTTTATAAAACATGAATTTACTAATAACAACACCAAAATAGATCGCAAAACCATTGAATCACGCGTAGAGGTACTTGAACACAATTTAAAGGAACTAGGAAACCATATCATTTCTGAATTAAATAAATCAGACGACACCTTTTATTCAGTAGCTTGTACTATCAACCAGATATCACGATTTTTAGAATTGAAAATAAAGCCTGGATTACCTTCTTTCTACTTTTTTATAAGAGGAAGCATTTGGCACTTATTATACATTGGCTTTTCTCATGCTCTTTCAATAGAAGATGAAGAGTTGCGAAATAAATGGATAAAGGAGTGGAAACAAGAAACACAAATGATTATTGAAGGTTTATATACACACTTTTCAAAGGTAGTTCATAAAAAATTCAACGTTAATGCAGACCCATGGACATGGACCTCTACTTCAGAGCCAGAATAATAGAGAAAGGCCGAGTGATCGGCCTTTTTCGTAAGTCACTACTAGTTCACATACATATTTTTAAACATACCAATCACTTTACTAACAGTCTCAGCTGTTACATGGCGGTGATCTTCCTTCCAAGCATTAGGCATACACTCCGTCACTAGTTCATAGCTAGGCAAGTAATAAATATCCTCATGGGACTTCACTACCTCTTCTAAGGCTACTCTTAGCACTGCTTTTGAATGAGTATTCGCTTCTATTATATGGTGGGTCTCCCCTCTACCTGTGGCCAACAAAGGCACTGGTGATAAGGTTAAAACCAGCTTAAATTTAGGGTTATAACGCTTCACCGTATGAAAAAAGGATAGAATATTATCTATATTTTCTTGAACGGTTAATACTTTATGTTCAATTAAGTGATATAAGCTATTTCTGGGGTTTCTAGAGACAACTGTACCGTCAAACAACTCCCAGCATTCATTCAAACCCGCCGTAAATATAAATACTTCGCTTTGCAATAATGTTTGTTTAATCGCTTCAATATGTTTTGGGTAGTCTCTTAAGAAATTTTCTTTTGACTTAAAGTAAACATTTTCTCTGTATGGGTCCATAAACAATCCATGCTCAGCCTGCACCAAGTATTTTGTAAATTCCTTTTCACCAAAGGCTTTTTGAGCCAATTGTTTCAAACTTGGGGTATTAAAAAGAATACCAAAATTTGCGCTATAAAGAGCATTACCACTGCCTAACTCATAACCATCAATGATCGCTTCTTCTTGAGGATTCTCACCCAGTTCAGTTACTACATAATTGAACTCTTCAGATTGTAAAACTTTGGCAATCTCCATTGCAAAGCATGATCCTGCTGACCCAATGGGGGTTGATTTATCCATTATTTTATTTTCAACAGCATAAGGCAACATGTCGAACTTAGAATTAGGATGCTTAGGATGATTGGGAATCGGCCACATAATGGCATTAGGATTAGGTTTATTTTTAGGTGAGAAGCAACTTACCGAACGAATATATTTATCTTCAAACTCTAATAAATCCTTTAAATTTTTTAAGTCAAGGCTATTGAACCCTGCTCCCCAGTTTAAGCCATCATGGAATGATTTTTTAAGAAGCGTTAAAAGTTCATTTACCGTTAGTGTTTCATAGTTAACTTTATTGTTAGTGACTTGCTTGAAAAGATTACTGGAGTAAGTTTTATCAGTGAATATGGAATTAATATGCATTTCCAGTGATTCTTTTGACGTGATGTTTCCACCGCTTGGAATTTGGATCACACTTCCTTGGGTTGCTAACGATTCGACATTTTTTTCTTTCATATCAGCATCAATAGTAACCTGCTCTTTTACTTCAGTATTTTCAGTGGTATTAACAGCAGCTAACAACCGCTGTACTTGCCCTTTATAGTGCACGCATTGGTTAGCAGGGATAAAGCCCTTCTCAATGGCTTCTCTCCAAGGTACAGGAGAAGGAATAATGCAAAAGTCTAGAGTTGTGCGAGCCCCTTCAATTTTAGGGATTTCAGCTCGGTGTGCAACCTGTGAGGCGCCAAATATGATGCTTTCACCTGCTTTAAAGTCATGCCTATGAATATTTTTTTCAATACCATAATAATCTAAAAGGTCATCAATCTCTTCGTGGCGATGAATAACTTGACTGTAAATATACCCTATTTCTTTTAACTTTCTAGTGGGTTCTTCATCCATAAATAAGGTAGACGATTCATGATCTTCTTCACTATTTAGATAACACATTAACATGGCTGAATTTGTGGGGGCTCCATCACAATGCCATTTTATAGAAGGATTGGTTTCTCTACTTTGCAGGGTAATGTTTCTAGATGAATAAAACATAATGGCGAAGTTAGAATTAAAATACGCTTTTAGCTCTTCTTCAATTTCAGGTGTAATGACTTTGTTAAATAACTCTAATACATCATCACCAAACTCAAGTTTAGGGTTTGAAGCCAATAAATTAAACGCATCATTCACCCCATTTTCATCAAGTGATTGAAAATATCCCCTGTGTTTACCACCACCCATTTGTTGGCATCTTACATCTGAAATAGCAGATTGCTTAACGGCGATTTCATGCAGCAACCTGTATTTGTAGCCTTCATCAAACTCTTGCTCCATATTTTTATACGAGCCAGGCATTAAAGTATCCCAGAATGGTTCTTTTTTTTGCAACATAATAGCCTCTATCAATATTGTTTTAATGACACTTAAATCGGCATTGTTAGGGAATACTTTAATGCTTAATTCTCTAACTTTGATATACATCAGTGCGCAAGATTTATACCACCTAATTAACCTTGTAAGTCTTTGATTATTAAGTGATTAATCTAGGAGTCATTAATGTCGGATAGAAGCTACCGCTTTTATAAAAAATAGCGGCACATTTTGTGCTGTTTTAAGTCAATATGAAAAATGGTCATGGACTTTAAGAAAATGAAAATCGGACTTCTTAGTACTTTAAATCACCCTATGCTGCCTCATTACTTACTGGCACTTCATAAGGAAGGTTTTTCTGAAATAAGAATTATTTGCGACTTAAAAGCATTAAGTGAAAAGGACCTTAGTATTATTAATGAGCGCACATTAGGAAGGTTCAAAACAATTGAAAACGAAGATGCATTTATCCATTCAGCGAGCATGAATAGGCCGGCCTTTTATTTCGTGAAAAACCACAATGCTCAGGAGTGCATTAAGCTTATTAAGCACCTACAACTTGATTGCTTAGTGAATGCAGGCACCCCCAGAAAACTAGGCCATGAGCTTTTAGCATCAACTGCTGTGGGGGTTATTAACATACACCCGGGAAGACTCCCCAAGTATAGAGGCTGTAGCAGCGTAGAGTGGAGTATTTATAATTGTGATGAGATTGCGAACTCTGTGCACTTAATGAACAAAGAATATGATGCTGGCCCTATATTAACTGTAGAAACGTACGATAAGAGCCTGTTTAGTTGTTATGAAGACTTGCGCTGTCATCTGTATCAATCAGCCTGTGAGCTTTTACCCAAAGCACTAAAAGGATTGAATTCAGGGAAACTCAGTTTTGTGAATCAGAATGAAGGTGATGCTATGTCTTGGAAACCCATGAGCAAGGACAATCTTGCTGCAATTAAGGCAAGCTTTCCTTTAATGAAGAGTTCGATGGAATGTAATTAATATAAGCATGAGGTAGCAAGGGCTTCATTGCTTGTGCAGGAAAGTAACTAATAACCTCTTTGTTAAGCTTATGGGCGATAGAAAAGATAGAAGATTGATAGCCAATTACCGTTCGGCAGCAGGCTAAATCAGCTTCTAGCGTGCATCGACTCATTCTCACATTTGCAAAACTTGCTAACTTGTCTTTTAGGTATTCACTGCCATCTAATTCACCACTGGGATGAGGTCTAATTATAAACTGACAGCCATTACATTTAAATTGTAGGAAATTAACTAGGTCGTCCCATAGAGCCACTACATCAATATTTTCCCTAATAGGTTCTAAACACAATAATATGGAGGCTGAATTTTTTGAAGGTGGGCTATTATTTTTAATGTTATTAATAATCGTCTCTTCGTAATAATTACCAATTACCTTTATTTTATGTACCTCAGGCATTTCTTTGGTCGCCACTATAAGAGCCTCTTCATCTACAACCCAAATTTGATCAGGTACTAATAGATGGTTTTTAAAAACAAATCGTGCCCTATAGTTCACCCAGTGATCCAAATAAACTGCCACCTTCTTGTTATTACTCACACAATGCTCAATTAATATTTTTTCAAAATCAGTTTGCCAGCCTGTGCTGCAAATAAACTGACTTATATTTCTGGGGATACTTTCGATGCTATCAATGGAATTAAAAATTAAATTACTTGCGCTATATATACCAACAGCAGGGCCGCTTAATAGCGCAAGGTAGCTGTTATTTGGGTGCTCTAATGCCCAAGCCAGTAATAGATTAGCCCCCCCTGCGTCATGACTGCACAGAAGAATTCTAGGCTTCATTTAAGCTGGCTTGCAAAGCATTTTCAAAAATGTCACATAACTGACTGACTTCATTTTCATTCATATCATACATACTAATGAGCAAACCAATAAAGTAGTGATCATTAAGGCTTTCAGCAACTGGGCATATACCCACGGTATAATCTATTTCCCTATGGGCCATGCTCCAAGGATAGCCGCCGCCAAAAGCCACCTTATGTTGAAACATGGGCAACCTATGCACATTTACATAACGGGCCACTAAACCGGGTAGTTGTTGATTTTCCAATAATGCTAAAAAGCCATTATCTTTTGAAAAACTAAGCTGAATTGGAAAAACGTAATAAGCATGGGAACTATCACCTTCAACCTTAGGCAATGTTATACCATTTACATTTTGTAATCGTTTATAAAACCAACTGGCCTTTTCTTGGTTTACTTTCAATAATTTAGGCAGCTTTTTAAGTTGCTCCCGCCCTATGGCGGCTTCAATCTCTCCCATTCTAAAATTAAAACCCACCATATTTTTTAAATCTTTAATTGGGCTATTAACAACGCTGGCCTCGGCATGGTTACGGATCATTTTCATTCTTAATGCCAAATTGGCATCATCGGTAATGCAAAAGCCGCCTTCTCCTGTGTGTATGTGTTTGTGATAATTTAAACTAAAGCCACCGATGTCTCCCCACTTCCCACAAAACTCATTTTTAAATTTTATACCTGGGGCTTGTGCAACGTCTTCTATTAACTTTAACTCGTACTCCTGCGATATACCTTTTAGCTTGTCTAACTGAGCACCATGTCCAAAAATATCGCTCACTACAATAGCTTTGGTATTTGGAGTAATCGCTTGCTTAACTTTATCAGGATCTAACCCGTAAAATTCTTTCTCTATATCAACAAATATAGGAATGCCACCCCATATCACTATGGCCGTGGCCGTTGCACTCATGGTCCATGGCGAAACGATCACCTCATCACCAGGCTCTATACCAATAGCCCCAATAGCCGCTATTAGCCCTGAAGTAAGAGAATTAAATGTCACAGCATGTTTAACATTAAAGTAGCTTTCAAGCTCACGCTCAAATGCATTTATTTCTTGCCCACCATGAAAGTCATCGCCCCATGCTCCTATGAAAGCAGACAAACTTCCTGAATCTAATACTCGCATGGCGGCTTTTTTTTCTTCTTCGCCAATAGGATTGTACCGTGAAAGACTAAGCATCCTGTTCCTCACATTTTAACAAGGTACTCTGACCTGAAATTGCCAAACTAAGGCTTTCATCACTTTTACTTTCGAAAAACTTGAAACATTGATCATACACATTAAGCATATGAAAATTAAATTCGTGTTGATCAAATTCAGTCTTTATATGCACTGGGTCAATAAAAAATGTAATACGCCCTCCATTAAGATAATAAAACGTCCCCAATGACGATTGTACCGTCATGCTATTATCATCTAAATCTGGTGAGGATTTTTGAAATACCGCACTTGCATTTTTAAACGCTAATATAAAACACGCTTCGCCATCTATAAGTACTTTCTTAGAAGATAAACATCTTCCAAAATGAGACTCAATTAACGTAATAAAATGAATACCATTATGTAACAATGTCTGGCTATAGCGCACCTGTATGTTGCAATATCCTGACAGATTTAATTCAGCTAATTTTTTATTTAAGCCATGCTGATAAAGTCTGAATAAATTAACAATAATATTTGGCCCATTTATCATTTCTGACTTTAAAATATCAAGCTTCTCAATTGAGTTTGCCAAAGGTTTTTCCATGACAACCAAACTTGGATTAAGCTCTTTAACTTCACGATAGTTCTTTAAGTGCTGACTGGTTGGGGTGGCAATGACCACTAGGTCTATATCAGGGTGTTTACTACAAAAGAATTCTTGTAGCGTTGAATAAGCGCTTAATCCTGTGCTATTTTCAAATACCGCTCTTTTTTTTACATCAGGATCAATGGCCGAAATAAGGGTAAAGTTAATGTGCATTGAAATGGCTTTTAAATGAGTCCAGCACACATCATCGCGGGCTAAATCATAACCCATGGCGATATTGCCCAGCCCAAGAAGTAACACATTGTACTTTTTTTTCATTTTTCTTCTAATAGCTCCCAAGAAACAGGAGTGCCACGCTCTACATCCGCCTTTAGTTTTCGCCCTATAATATCAGGGTGATGCTTTGGCGCGAGACCAAAACCAGGACGAATACTGCGCACGGTTTTTTCATCTAAAATTGTGCCTTTTACAGCATCTTGAACAAAATATAAGGAGCGCCTAAACCTAGCGTTACTTTTTTCCGATTCTTTACGCTCATAGCTTGAGTGACCAAGCGCAAGCCAAGCATCTTTACTGTTCACACATAAACTTTTTAGCTCATTAGGTTCCAAGGAAAATACTGAATCAGGGCCTTTATCTTGGCGAGACAAGGTAAAATGTTTTTCAATAAAACTTGCCCCCAAGGCCACGGCAGATATAGATGCCGTTGTCCCCAGCGTGTGGTCTGATAGTCCTGTGACGGTTAAAAATCTATCTGCCATGTCCTTGATTGTCTTTAAATTAGATTCTTCAATAGGAGCAGGATAAGCACTAATACAATGTAAAAGAATAATCTCATTACAACCATTAGAGCGTGCACTATCAAGGGCTTCTTCTATTTCAAGCAGGCTTGCCATCCCGGTTGAGATAATCATGGGTTTACCCGTTTGAGCCACATATTTTATGAGGGGTAAATCAATGGCTTCAAAAGAAGCAATTTTGTAGGCTGGAGCATTTAAATTTTCAAGAAGGTCAACAGCCGTTTTGTCAAATGGAGAGCTAAAACAAGTTACTTCAATTTTTCTAGCGTAGTCAAAAAGATCCTTGTGCCATTCAAATGGTGTGTAGGCTTGTTTATATAAATTATATAGCGTATTACCTGACCATAACCCTTCATCAATTAAAAAGTCAGGTTTGTCACAATCAATCGTTAGAGTGTCTGGTGTATAGGTTTGAAGCTTAACAGCATCTGCACCGCTGGCTTTTGCAGCCAACATAATAGATTTTGCTTTATCTATTTCTCCATTATGATTTGCTGAAACTTCTGCAACAATATATGGCGGGAAGTCAGCGCCAATTTTTCGATGATTAATAGTAACGTATTTCATGACTTCTCCCATCGATACTGAATTGGACTTAACTGGATAAAATCAAGGCTCTTAAATAGACGAATTGATGCAAGATTCTCTTTAGCTACTTCAGCTTTAATATTATTATATAAACTTAAGCGCTTTAAAATATTAATGGATTTAAACGCAACACCTAAACCCTGATGGTCCTTACCGATCAGCACAGAGACTTCCTCTGATTCTCCTAAATCGTCTAGCCTTACGTAACCGCATTTTACCCCTTGATACAATACTAGCCACATTCTTCTTTTAGAGTTCGCAAGAGACGCTTCAAACCAAGCATTGTGTTCTATACGGCTAGGAATTTTGGATATACGACTAAACTTTCGGTTTCCCGCTTCTGTTTGCCAAGAGAATAATAACTCCTCGTCTAAAGTAGATGCGGGAGCTAATAATACATTATTTGAATCATATTCATTTGAGAAAAGCTTACTTAAAATTCGGTCAGCACCATAACCATCGCAAAGAGTGAAGGCTTTTTCACTTTGTATTTTCCAATATCTCATATGGGATACATCCATATAGTTAACAATGGTTTGCTCCATTTTTTGAATACTCGTTAATTCTATGGCGCCATATTCAGCCAGTTGTTGCGCAATATAAGATTGATTATCTGCAACCACCACACTAATACAAGGCAAACCCAAGCAGCACCTTTCCCATGTTGAGGTGCCTAAACTGCCTATGGCTAAATCAGCCTGCAGCATAAGTTCGGCTACTTGGTTTGAATCTATATGTAAAGTAACATTAGTCAAACTTTTGCACGTGTTTTTTAGATCAGTTAATTTCGTGTAGGAAGAACTTATCAATATGTCTATGGAACCTGTAAATCCATTACCTAATAATTGCTCCATTGACAATATTGAAAGATCCAGAGTATCTGTGCCGCCAAAGTTAATTAGAACTTTTTTTATATGATGAGTTTCTCGACGCTTATTGAAGGCCTGGGGCCTTGAGCCAATAAAGTCGGGTCTTAATATTGTATAGTCACTTGACAACAATAGCTGGCATTCACCATTTACCAGTTTTTCGTATTCACTCTTTGTTCTACCGTATGCGCTGTCAATTAAGAAATCGCAGTCATGGGGACGATCGGCTAGATCATCTATTACTACCATTTCATCCACTGATTTCTTTAACTGCCTTTCCCACTCATTAGAAATTTTATAATGGTCAACGATTAATAATTTTATAAGGTAATCATCTATAATTTCTAAACAGTGCTTTGCATCTTTTTCCATATCACTTTCAATAACACTCAGCTTAAAGCCTTTATTTGTAATTTTCTTTTTAAGTGAGCTCTCAAGAGAAGCACAGATAAACAGAATTTTAAAACCCATTTTATTGGCTCGATCAGCCAATGTTAGGCAACGCATAATGTGACCGATACCTAATTCAGCGCCGCCATCCACCCTAAAAGCAACATAAGGACTGTTCATAATGACTAGCGATTAATAGCTTCGAACATTAGCTCAGCCTGATGCCAATCCTCTTGTGTATCGATATCTTGCACTCTACTCCTTGGAATAATAAGCGGTAAAGATTGGTTCGTTAATATTGGTTTTCCTTCTAGCCAAGCCTGTGCAGTACCAAAATAGAATTGTCCTGCATCATGATAAACTTCTTCTAGATCTTGGCTTCTGACATCATAGTTTTCAGGTTGAATCATGGCAATATTACCTGATGGTTCAATTCTAATAGCCCTTTGAATAGGATATGGAAAAGTGGTCACACTTAAACAATAATGGCTATTTGAATTAGATATTTTTTCAAAGGCATGCTTTAAGTCTTCAACTTTAACAAACGGTGCAGTGGCATAAATACAGCATGCTAAATCAACATGGCTACCACTGCCATTCAAATATTCAATCGCATGCTTAATCACAGGAACTGTAGCAGTCTGATCATCCGAGAGATTAGCAGGCCTTAAAAAAGGCGTTTCGGCTCCCAACTCAATGGCTATTTTAGAAATTTCAGCATCATCAGTTGAAACAATCACCCTATCAAAGCAACCGCTTTTAATGGCCGCCTCAATAGAATAACTGATCATAGGCTTGCCTTTAAATAATTTAATATTTTTTCTAGGAATACGTTTACTGCCTCCTCGGGCAGGTATTATAGCCACATTCATAACAACACCTTTGTCAGTGCATTAACAACCGCTTGTTGATCCGTCTGAGTTATCCCATGGTAAATAGGAATACTGATGGCTCGTGAATAATAGCTTTCGGCTACCTCACATAGCTCTTGTTTGAATCCATTTTCTTGATAGTAAGGCTGTTTATAAATAGGAATATAATGAAGGTTTACACCGATCCCTTCTTCTCTTAATTCCTCAAATATCTTTTTATGTGATTTAGATAAACTATTTAATTTTAATTTGATAATGAATAAATGCCATGACGATACTGAATCAGAGCTAACATGAGGCAGTTCTATGGGTAGATTTTTAAGTGATTTAAAATAAAATTTTGAAACTTCAATACGGGATTTAATAAAGCTTTTTAAGCGTGATAATTGTGATATACCCAGTGCAGCCTGAATATCGGTTAATCGATAATTATACCCTAGGGCCTGTTGTTCGTAATACCAAGGACCATGATTTTGTTTAAGTTGATCACGATCCCTTGTTATACCGTGACTTCTTAAACTTTGCATTTTTTCAGCTAATTCAGCATCATTTGTAACAGCTACACCGCCTTCACCTGTGGTTATTATTTTAACTGGGTGAAAACTAAAAATAGTGATATTGGAAAATTCACAACACCCTACCGGTTTAGATTTGTAATAAGCACCGATGGCATGGGATGCATCTTCAATTATAGAGAAACCATATTCTTTAGATAATTTAAAAAGTGACTCCATTTCACAAGGCAAGCCTGACAGATGAACAGCTATTATGACCTTGGGCATTGCTCTGTCTTGGGCTTTATAGGCTTTGAGCTTATCTTCAATAGCTCTAATGCAAATGTTATTTGTTTTTGGGTCCACATCAATAAAAACAGGTTTAGCTTTACAGTATAAAATACAATTACTGCTGGCCACAAACGTAATTGGCGATACCCACACCTCATCATCCATCGACACTTGCAAGGCCAAACAGGCAAGATGCAATGCTGATGTTGCGCTATTTACACATACGGCATGATTGGCTTGGGTTACTCCACAAATTGCAGACTCTAATAACGGCACCTTAGGGCCCTGAGTTAAAAAGTCAGACCTTAATGTTTCACATACGCTCTCAATGTCTTCTTGAGAAATGCTTTGCCTGCCGTATGGGATCACACTGCAGCTTCTTTATGTAATTTTTTAATTTCTGGCACACTTAAAAAGTGAGGGTTTCTGCCAGAATTATATGCAAATCCTTTTTCAACTGGTTTTCCTTGCTCCTCGATACAATTAATTTTGTAATCGATAGGTCTAGTAAACTGAATGGCTGGAGCGATGACATAGTGATCTAAAAACTCTAACGTGCGCTGGCTATCATCCCTTGGGCACATAGTTTCATGTAACTTTTCACCGGGACGAATACCAATTTCTTCAGTTTTGTAGCCAGGTGCTAGGGCTTCTGTAATATCAGTGATTTTAATGGATGGTATTTTTGGAACAAATATTTCCCCACCTTGCATACGTTCAAAATTTTTCAATACAAAATCAACCCCTTGCTGAAGTGATATCCAAAAACGCGTCATGTTATAATCGGTTATTGGTAATGACTTAGCACCTTGATCAATTAACCCTTGGAAAAATGGCACAACTGATCCTCTTGATCCAACCACGTTTCCATAACGAACCACTGAAAAACGAGTGGTCTCTCCTCCTGTAATATTATTTGCAGCAACAAATAATTTATCAGAGCAAAGCTTCGTGGCTCCATATAAATTAACTGGGTTAGCGGCTTTATCAGTAGATAACGCAATCACTTTTTTAACGCCACAGGATATGGCGGCACTGATAACATTTTCAGCCCCGTAAACATTCGTTTTAATGCATTCCATGGGGTTGTATTCGGCAGCAGGCACTTGTTTTAACGCAGCGGCATGAATGACATAGTCTACATCCCTGCAGGCTTGCTTAAGGCGTTCTTTATCTCTCACATCGCCTATAAAATAACGCATTTCAGGCTGATTGAAGACTTGCTGCATTTCATACTGCTTTAGCTCGTCCCGTGAATAGATAATTACTTTCTTTGGCTTG